>JRYH01013377.1_pt1 | contig 38194 bp, 38 predicted proteins | sample 235351 | NCBI WGS metagenome assembly JRYH01 (sample SAMN03074221, study PRJNA261480) | activated sludge metagenome | biome: Wastewater Treatment Plant; feature: Wastewater; material: Activated sludge; isolation source: activated biomass of a wastewater treatment plant treating wastewater... ...
GTGAGGTTATTAAATATGGACTATCGGAATTTTTATCAGAAAATTTTTAGGAGGTTTTATGGAACAGGAAATTAATTGTCTAGGAGATGTAGATTGGGATTACTATCATAACATTATGTCAGTAGCTTATAATGGGGTAGATGTCGAAGACAGAACAGGAGTTAACACAGTCAGCTACTTCGGAGCAAGTAGTGTTTACTCCGATGTGTTGCAAGACTTCCCACTACTTTCTGTGAAACCAGTCTCGATGAAGATAGCAGTTGTTGAGCTTATGTGGTTTATTAATGGCGGGAATAATGTTGCTGATCTTCTAGATCACAAAGTTAACATCTGGAATGAATGGACCCCAGCTTATAAGAACGGGTATAAGGGGTACCAAAAACAAGAAGCAGTGCTCAGGGCTTACGAGGATGGCCGTAGAGACCTTCTAGACCTCGGAGAGGTGTATGGTACCCAATGGGGCGGTAAGGCCGCTGGTGGGGCATTTACGGGGCTTCTAGAGGGTATTATTAAAGACCCCTACTCCCGCAGACACATTGTCAGCAGTTGGAACCATGAAAAGATACCCAATATGGCTCTTCCCCCGTGCCATATGATGTTTCAGGTAAACTTACAGCAACATCTTTCCGGGACTGTTAATTTGAACCTAGCTATGTATCAGCGGAGTGCTGATCTTATGTTGGGGGTGCCTTACAATATTGCTGAATATGCCTTGTTGATGCACCTGTTAGCGTGGTATATTAGGACGAACAGTGATATGGATGTAAAGCCTCATAAGCTTATCCATAACATGGGGGACATGCACATCTATAATAATCATGCAGAGGGGCTTAAGGAAGTAGTGTGTAGGTTCGAGAAAAATAGAGGTAAGTATCGGACAGAGCCTATTACTATCCAACTTAACGAGAATGTTAACAGTATCTTCGACTTCACCCCAGAGGATGTTAAGGTACTGAACTACAACCCCATGTCAAAAATAAAATTTGAAGTTGCGGTATAATACCCCTTGACATTTTTAAAAGAAGGATTATATATATGTTTATACCACCGGGAATTAGAGAGGTTATTAACTGGAATATTGTGAAATATAATAACAAAGAATATATTATTGGTTGGGATTTAAATTTACAAAACACAGTAAGATCAACAGCTATTAAAGAACAAATTAGTAATGATGAATTTGTAACTGAGAGTGGGTCACAGTATAAAACCATTGGTGATCCTAAATTAAATGCACCAGTTTTTGAACATTTCATAAAAACTTTTGGTGGTGTTGAGTGTGAATTAAAATATTAAGGGTGAGTAGATGGCAGACAGAACAGTTGCAATTGAGGATATCCTGGACGCGGAACACGCGCCCTGCCGTGAAACCATCGCTGCCCTTGAGGCAGAGAACGCTAAGCTGCGGAAGGCGCTTCCCGATGACTGTCGTCAGTGGTTTTACTTCCCGGTACCTATGCCAACAAAAAACGGTCAGGGGCCGGTTAGTTATGAGGAATGCGATACTTTGACATATGAAGTGTGGGATAGGCTTTATAACACCCACGCCTCATTTGAACATCTATCAGACGCCATTAACAAGGCCATTGAGTTGAACATTGGATATATTAAGGAAAACGAAGATGGATGATTTGAATCCGTGCCCGTTTTGCGGGGGCGTATCTGATCGGGGTGCAGCAATGAGCGCGAAGAGACGAAAGACGCGGTACAGCTATCACGTCCAGTCTTTGCCGGGAGCAATTGGCCAGATGCCGAGCTTTGATGCAGCGCCCCTGCCGCAAGACAGCGGATTTTTTATCTCGAATTGCACACCGGGGTCGCACATGCGGTTCGAGTGGCCGGAGCCGCCGGAGAGAGCGGTTAATCACATCAAACTAGGAGAGCCGCATGACTGAAAGGATTTAGAAGAAAATGGATTTTATATTCTATAATATATTGTTCTTCCTAGGAATTGTTCTTGTATTTCTACCAATAGTTTCTATAGCAATCGCTCTAAGCATTTCTATAATTAAGGAAGCCTTGGATGGAAAATAATTTGAAATCCTTTAAAGAAGCTGCAAGAATATATACAGAAAAATCTACAGTTTCTAAAGAATCTGCTAAACAGACTCTGATAAAGGAAGGAATCCTTAACGAAGATGGGGAGCTAACAGATAACTACAAACCATTAAGGAAAAGGAATGAGTAAGTGTATTGAAAAAATTAAACATGAGGAATGTGGGGGAAGTGGACTTCAGGTATTCTCTAGGGATGATGGTACGGTAGATGGTTACTGTTTCACTTGTGCAACTTATGTTAGACATCCTTATGGAGAAGAAACTCAAACATCTGATGTACCTGTCCCCGCTAAGAAAACAGAAGAAGAAGTTGCCCTTGAGATGGCAGAGATTCTCGGGTATCCGGTTGTTTCCTTACCCTCTAGGAAGCTTAAGGCAGAGTCCCTAGACTACTTTGGCGTTAAGGTGTCTATGAGTACCGACGATGGTAAGACACCAACAGCCTCTTATTTCCCTTATACACGGGAAGGAAAGATTGTAGGCTATAAAGCTAAAACCCTGTCTAAACCTAAACAGACATGGGTTGTAGGGTCTATGTCCGAAGTAGACTTGTTTGGATGGGAACAAGCTATTAAGTCTGGGGCTAAGAGGCTTATCATTGTGGAAGGAGAAGAAGATGCTGTTGCACTAAAGCAAATCATTGATAAGCACACAAAGAAAGATTACGAAGACTACAAACCCGCTGTTGTATCCCTTCAGTTTGGGGTATCTTCAGCTAAGACCAACTTAGGCAAGGTAGCAGCGAAGATTAGGCGTCATTTTTCAGAGTATGTCTTATGTTTCGATAATGATAAGCCCGGAGAAGAAGCTGTCAAACATGCCCACCAGCACTTACCTACAGCCGTAAGAGCCACCCTTCCTTGCAAGGATGCTAACGAGTGTATACTTAAGGGAGCAACCAAGGCAGCGTTTAACGCTGTACAGTTTAGGCCAGCTTCTGTTAAAAATACAAGACTTGTATCAGCTAAGGACTTGTTTGAGAAAGCGGCAGAGCCCCCTAAGTTCGGGGAACTATCTTGGCCTTGGGAAAGTGTTAACGACACCACAAGAGGTATCCGGTACGGTGAAACAATTTACATTGGTGCCGGAGCTAAGATGGGCAAGAGTGAGATTGCTGATTTCCTAGCTGGACATTTTATTAAGAATGGTCACAAGGTGTTTATGGCTAAGCCCGAACAAGCCGGAGCAATGACGGTTAAGCGAATTGCCGGTAAGATTGTGGGACGTATATTCCATGATCCGAAGATACCTTTTGATGAAAAGGCGTATAGGAAAGCCACGGAAATTATAGACGACAACCTGACACTTCTTGACTTGTACCAGCACATTGGTTGGAAAACTCTAGTAGGGGATATTAAGGATGCAGCTTTCAATGGACATAAAATTATTTTTATTGATCCTATCACAAATCTTACTAATGGTATTGACCCATCCACTGCTAACACTCTACTTCAAGAAATTGCACAAGAACTGTCGTCAATGGCTCTTGACTTAGAGTTAGCTATCTTCCTCTTCTGCCACTTGAAGAGTCCAGATGGTAACCTTAGTAACGAAGCCAGAAGTCGGCTGTATAACAGAGGAGAATACATTGGATTAGGAAACTGCCCGCACGAAGTTGGCGGGAGTGTCTACTCTTCCCAGTTTGCTGGAAGTAGGGCTATGATGAGGTCTTGTAACTATATGTTCGGCCTAGAAGGTAATAAGGACCCCAATCTTCCAGATGAAAAGAGGAACATTAGGCATTTTACTCTCCTCGAAGACCGAGAGTTTGGAGAAACAGGCGTATTCCCGTTGTATTGGAATGAGAATACAGGACTGTTCGAGGAGATAGGGTAATGGATTTTAGAGATCAACTCGATGAACACTACAAGGAGAACATAAAGAAACTTATCAGTTACTTCAAGAACAAGACTGGCAGCATACAAGATGCGGAAGATATTGTACATGAAGCATACTTCAGAGCCTTGAAATATGAACATCTGTTTGACAGAGAACTTAACCTAAACACTTGGCTGTCAACCATTGCCAAGAATGTTTGGAGAGATATGCAGAAGGAGAAGGATGGAATTGTACGAGAAATAGAAGAACCTATCTTGCTCAATAAGAACGAAGTAACGAAAGATATGTTCAGGACAGCTTTGAGAGGGTTTAACAAGAACCATAAATCTATCGTAAATCTTTACTATAGACTTGGGTACAGCATTAAAGACATATCACAAATCAAAATGGTATCTCAATCTGCCGTTAAGATCATTCTGTACCGGTTTAGGGAGAGAATTAAAGAAAATGAAGAGTTATATAATTGATATCGAAGGAGATAGCCTAACACCTACTAAAATTCATTGTATATCTTACTGTAACGAAGATGGAACTGGTCTTAAATCCATCACTTCTCGGAAAGAAATGAGGGAATTTGTAAAGTCAGCCGATAGATTTATAGGTCACAACATTATTGCCTTCGACATTCCGGTACTCGAACGTCTTTTGAAGGTTAAAATTAAGGCTGAACTGTACGATACCCTATCAATGTCTTGGTACCTAGAGCCAGATAGACATAGGCATAACCTAGATAACTGGGGAGAAGAGTTAGGAGTAGCTAAACCTAAGATCACTAGTTGGACTGACTTACCAATTGAGGAGTATGTGCATAGGTGTGAAGAAGACGTTAAGATAACCCACCTTCTTTACAGCAAGTTTAGTAAGAAACTGAGGAGAATATATGAAAATGAAAGAGACATTGGTCGTATATGGTCCTACCTTTCGTTTAAACTTACTTGCATTGCTATTCAGAGCAAGAATGGTTGGAAGCTTGATAAAGAGAGGGCTGAAAAACTCTTTGAGCATTTAGACGAACAGTTGAGTGATAAGTATAACGAACTGATCCCAGCAATGCCCAAAGTACCAGTAGTAGCCATTAGACAGAGACCAGCAGCCCCCTTTAAAAAAGACGGGACACACTCTGTTGCTGGGGCTAGGTGGTTCTCACTCTTAAATAAGAAGGGGCTACCTGAGAATTATACTGGCACAATTAGGGAAACTACCTCTTACGCAGAAGCAAACCCTAATAGCCCAGCTCAAGTCAAGGACTGGTTAACCTCTCTGGGTTGGAAACCGTGTACTTTTCGTGTACTTAGGGATAAGGAAACTGGCGATGTCAGGAAGATACCTCAGATATACGATGAAATGACTAAGGAACTGACACCTTCTGTGGTCAAGTTGGCTAAGAAAGAGCCTGCGGTACTGATATTAGAGAGTTTGTCCGTCCTGAAGCACCGCAGAGCTATTGCGGAAGGTTTCCTAAAGAGTGTAGACGAAGATGGTTACGTAAGAGCAACTGCACACGGCCTAACTAACACTTTAAGACTAAAGCATTCTGCACCTATCGTTAACCTTCCTAAAGTCACCAAGCCTTATGGCGAGGATATCAGAGGGTGCCTTATCGCTAGTGAAGGGTATGTTCTGGGTGGTTCAGATATGTCTTCCCTTGAAGACAGGACCAAGCAGCACTATATGTATGAGTATGACCCAGAGTTTGTCGAAGAAATGAATGTCCCCGGGTTTGACCCACATCTTGACCTAGCAGTTATGGCGGGGATGTTAACGAAGGAACAGGCTGATAATCATAAGAAAGGAATTGAGCATCATGATGAAATTAGACATGGAGCTAAGACGGGTAACTATGCCTGTACGTATGGGGCTGGTGCAAAGAGAATAGCTATGGCAGCCAACATTCCCCTGAAGATGGCTGAGAAAATCCACGAAGGGTATTGGAAGAGAAATTGGAGCCTTATAGAAATCTCTGAAAACTGTATCGTCAAGACGGTTGATAAGAGGAAGTGGTTGTATAATCCCGTAAGCAAGTTCTGGTATTCTCTTCGTTCAGACAAGGACAGGTTTTCTACTCTCAATCAAGGAACAGCAGACTACTGCTTTACTACGTGGCTTAGGGCTGTCATGAGACACACTAAGATGTTGCTGGGACAGTTCCATGACGAACACATATTCCTTGTGCCAGAGGGGGGAGAAGAGGAGCACAGTAAGATTTTGCTAGATGCAATAAAGAAGATAAATACTAAACTTAAACTTAACAGAGACCTAGACATTGACATCAAGTTTGGGAAAAGGTATTCGGAGATACACTAATGAAAGTTTTGTACTCACTCACATATGAAGTAGGTACTGATGGATACAAAGAGTCTAGAATATTCTTATCATTCTCGGAAGTTTGCGACTTTATAAAAGAGAATGAAAGTATTCTGGAAGATAAATACATGGTTTTTAACAAGGTAAATATTAAGGAGAGTGAAAATGACACTGAATACTAAGAACCTTCCTCGGCGTGGTCCGCGAATTGAGCCTCTGGATGCAGGTACGTACCCCGCACGAGTGGTACAGATTGTTGACTTGGGCTTGCAAAAACAGCGGCCTTATAAGGGTAAGGAAAAAGACCCGGCATATGAAATTATGCTGACCTATGAACTCCTCGATGAGTTTATGGTAGACGAAGATGGTAACGAAGACGAAAGCCGTCCCCGGTTTATCTCTGAGCGTATGCCTATTTATCGTCTAGAAGCCGAGAAGGCACGTTCTACGCAGCGGTATTATGCCCTTGACCCGAAAGAGAAGTATGATGGTGATTTCTCTAAGTTGGTTAATACCCCCTGCATGGTTACTGTTACCCAAACTACAGGAAAGGACGGTAACGTATATGCTAACGTAGGTGGGGTATCTGCTATGCGAGATAAGGAAGCCAAGAGGGCTAAGCCCCTAGTCAACACTCCTGTTGTACTTTCTATCGGTGAGGCAGATACAGCTTCATTTGAGAAGCTCCCCGAATGGGTTCAGGACCTGATTAAGGGTGGCCTCGCATTCGAGGGAAGCCCCCTTTGGGAAGCACTCAACAAAGAGGTTGACGAGTCTGATGAGCCTGTTGAGGACGATGACAGCATCGAAGATAATGATCCCGACGATGAAGACTATGACGAAGATGAGGACGACGATGAGGAGAATTGGTAATGGATAAAATGATTAGGCCGGATAGTGTATGCCGTCAAAAAAACGGGGCATTCGTGAAAGACGGAATTAGCGAGGATGCCCTGTTATATGTGATTGGCCTCAAGGCCCTTCCTTACAGTGTGGATGATCCGTATCTCCTGCGTACATATATGATAATTTCCGAGGTAGACCGGGAAACTGGCCGGGTTAGTGAAGACCCTATGCTGTGCGACCCCAGAGACTTGGAGCTAGTTGAAGAAGAACTAGCCTCAGAGATTATGGAGAAGGTAAATGAGCTCTACACACGTCTGCTGGAAGAGCTTAAAGCCCTTGAACAAGAGCCCGAGAGTGTTAGCATTAATTGACGGTGATATTCTTCGTTATGAGATTGGGTTCGCCAGTGAATTTAAGGACGAGGATACTGGCGACATCATAATGAGGCCATACGAGTTCTTAACAGAGTTGATGGATGAGAAGATAAGGATCATCAAGGAAGACACAGAAGCAGACGATGTTGTTATATTCCTAACAAGCGACCCTGTAATTACTCGTATACTTAACCGAAAGAGAAAGAGGGAAGGGCTTCCACCTTTGGAGCCCCTTCCAAATTTCAGATTTGATATAGCAAAATCTGCTCCATACAAGGGGACTAGGAAGGTAATTAAACCATTACACTTCCAAAATGTAACCAATTACCTCTTAGAGGAGTATAATACTTATGTACCCCTTAATGGTATTGAAGCAGACGATGCTATGGTGATTTTCCAAACGAGGGCTATAGAAGATGGGCAAGAAACAATCATATGCTCAAGAGACAAAGACCTCAGAATGGCAGATGGTAACCATTACTCGTGGGAATGTGGATCGCAGAACGCTAAAGGACCTTATAAGACTGATAGACTTGGGTTTATTGAGCTTTCCGATAGTCGAAGAGGAATCGGGGGGTATGGGTTATTATTTTTCTATTCCCAGATCATCACAGGGGATAGGGTTGACAATATTCCGGGACTCCCCGGATGTGGTCCTGTGGTTGCCTACGACCTATTGGCCGACGCCGATAGTGAAGAAGTTGCATTGCGAAGAGTTTTATCGCTTTATCGAGAAAGACTTGGAGAAGATTACCTTGGATATTTTGAGGAGCAGGCGAGGCTTCTTTGGATGGTTAAGGAACTTGATGAAAGGGGCGCTCCCGTAATGTACGAGTTCAGACATTTAATTGACTTGGAGGAATTTGAAAAGAATGGCTAGGCCTAGTGGTCCTAAGACCCGTTGTATGGGACAGTGGACAGAATCTAAGTATGTTAACTTCATCAAGAATATCTTGAGACAGGGCTCTAGGAAATGGGCACCTATTCACGAAGTTATGAAACAAGCCAATGTTAAGCGAGGATTTTATCTCTGCAATAGTTGTAAAGAAGAAGTACCTACAACAATCAAGATTGATGGCAAGAGATATAAAAATGTTCTGGTTGACCATGTAGAGCCCATCATTGATCCAGATGTTGGTTTTACCAACTTCGATGACTTCATTGAGGGACTGTTTTGCGAAACCGATAATTTACAAGTGCTGTGTAAAAGCTGCCATGATAGAAAGACAAAGGAAGAAAATGAGCGAGCAAAATTACGAAGAAGTAGGGAAAATTGAAAATGAATTTTATGGATATAGCTTATTCACGGAAGTTGAAAATGAAATTCTTAGGGCGTTTAATCGAGCTGTAATGTCCAGCAACATCCTAGAAGATGCTGGGTATGCTATTGCTTCAGAATACCTATCTCAATTCTCAGATAGGGATAAGGGAGTAATTATGGCCGTACTGGCATATATGAAAACCAATGGTATTGAAAAGACTAGGAAAGATATTAACGCCAATGTGTTAGGATTTGAATTGAAAGGCAACGGGAATGTCGCAGTATGATCTTTTCGATAATGATGAGAAGGGGGGCGCTTGGCGTGACGCTGAGAGACGTTTTCATAAGCTTGTTAATAACAATAAGCTTGGTGGTGGTCACAGGTTTAATCTTAACAAACCTAGGATGAGCCTTGTCCCCCATGCTCCTATTAGAATGGTGGCTGAGGTACTCTCAGATGGTGCCTGTAAATATGGAGATCATAACTGGCGTGGTGGTCTTTCATTCACCGGGACTATTGACAGTATTGAAAGACATCTAGGGGCATTTAAGGATGGAGAAGACTACGATCAGGAGTCTGGCCTGCACCACCTTGCACATGCCATGACGAACATCATGTTCCTCTTGCAGTTTATTGAGGATGGCATGGATTACCTAGATGATAGGTATAAAAAGGATAAAGAAGAGGTACATACTGTTGAAGGCTAAAATACTAATCCTTGATATTGAAACCGCCCCAAATCTAGCGTTGGTTTGGGGCGCATGGAAACAGAACATATCGTCAGACCAGTTGCTTAAGACTGGGTACATTATGACTTATGCCGCTAAGTGGCTGGGCGATGACAGTATTATATCTGGCGATATTGCTTATGATGGGGATGACAGCGCCCTAGTTAAAAGCCTAGTAGACCTAATTGATGAGGCAGATATTGTTGTTGCTCATAATGGACTACGGTTTGATATCCCGTGGATCAATGGCCGAGCCCTTGTACATGGAATTACTCCCCCATCACCTGTTAAATACATAGACACTCTCTTGGTAGCCCGTAAACAGTTCAGATTCCCTATCAACTCCCTTAAGGCTCTTGGAGAATTTCTTTCTTGTGATAACAAGAAACTCACCCACCCAGAGTTCCCGGGATTTGATCTGTGGCTAGAGTGTCTTAAAGGTAATCCTAAAGCTTGGGGAGAGATGGTCGCCTATAATGAAATGGATGTCTATCTTCTCGAAGAGGTTTACCTAAAGATGCGTCCTTGGATTCGTAATCATCCTAACGTGGCCGTTAACGAAGAAGGTGAAAAACACTCATGCCCCTCTTGCGGTAGCTATGAACTGGAGCGTAGAGGATTCTTTGTGAGTAATGTCAGTAAATACCAGAAGTACCGATGTAAATCTTGTGGGTCTTGGTCTAGGACTAGGTACAATGAGTACGACAAAGATAAGAAAAAGGCCCTCTTAGCTAAAGCAATGTAAGGAATAAAATATGGAAGAACAGTACGGCCCCACCCTCAGCATCTCGAAAGAAATACACGCCACTAAGTACCGGGGGGTGGGGGAGTCGTTCAAAGACTCAATGACTAGGGTAGCTAATGCCCTTAAAGATAATGACGAGCATTTCCACAAGTTCAGGGATGTTCTTCTCAATATGAGATTTCTCCCAGCCGGGAGAGTACAGACAGCTATGGGGAGCCCCAGACTCACCACCCCATATAACTGTTTTGTGTCCAAAACTATACCAGACAGTATGGACGGGATAATGCAAGCTGCTACAGAGGCAGCTCAAATCATGAGACTTGGAGGTGGTATAGGTTATGACTTTTCTACACTCCGTCCTAGAGGGGCTAATATCAGCAGTATTGGTTCCCGTAGTTCTGGTCCTATATCTTTTATGGACATTTTTGACTCTGTTTGTAAGACCATTGCATCTGCTGGTCACCGGCGCGGAGCCCAGATGGGTGTATTACGGGTCGACCATCCTGACATCGAGGAATTTGTTAAGGCGAAATCGACGCCGGGAGTTCTGACACAGTTTAACATCTCTGTTGGTGTTACGGATGAGTTTATGCAGGCTGTGCTTAATGACGACCTGTTTGATCTTAAGTTTGATGGCCGCGTGTATAAGACTATTAAAGCTAAGAACCTCTGGGAAGAGATTATGCGTAATAATTGGGACTGGGCAGAGCCCGGAGTTCTCTTCCTTGATACCATAAACGAGTACAATAACCTCCATTATTGTGAGGAAATTGCTGCCACTAATCCTTGTGCGGAACAGCCTTTGCCTCCGTATGGTGCCTGTCTTCTTGGAAGCTTTAACCTTGTCAAGTACATTGATGAGAACTATAAAGTAGATCACGAATATTATAAGACACCTTACAGGTTCAATTGGGATAAATTCCTAGCGGACATCCCTATAGTTGTTCGAGCAATGGATAACATTGTAGATAGGGCTGTGTATCCTCTAGAAGAGCACCGTAAAGAGGCTCAGAGCAAGCGTAGGATGGGTCTAGGGGTCACTGGGGTAGCTAATGCTATGGAAGCTTTAGGCCTGCCCTACGGCTCCCCAGAGGCCCGGGAATGGCTATATAATTTCCTCAAGATTTTTACTAACGCTTGTTATTCGGCCTCGATTGACTTGGCCAAAGAGAAAGGACCATTCCCGCTGTTTGACAGCAGGTATTTGGAAAGTGCTTTTGTTAGTAAACTTGACAATAATGTTAGAGAAGCCTTGGTTAAATATGGAATTAGAAATTCCCATCTAACTTCCATTGCCCCTACTGGAACAATCAGCCTCACAGCGGATAATATTAGTTCAGGGATTGAGCCAACTTTCAGTGAAAGCTATGACCGGATAATTAATACATTCGACGGTCAGCGGGTTGAAAGAGTAGTAGATTACGGAGTAAGAGTATTTGGGAATAAACCGTTAACAGCGGATAAGCTGACCCCAGACCAACATCTTGGTATGTTGATTGTAGCATCTGAATGGATGGACAGTTCTGTTAGTAAAACCTGTAACATCGGCCCTGACGTTACCTATGAAGAGTTCAAAGATATTTATATCAAAGCTTGGGAGAGTAACTGTAAAGGCTGTACAACTTTCCGACCCTCTGGTAAGAGGTTCGGCATCCTACACGCCCCTCTTGAGGATGATGTTGAGGAACTGTTCGAAAAGAATGACGCCATTGAAACAGAGTTTGATGAGGGAGGGGCTTGCTACATTGATCCGCTAACTGGTCTCAAGAAATGTGAATAGGAGACAAATATGGAAGTAGTAAACTGGATCGGTGATAACTGGATGATTATTATCGGCGGTGTGACAACTGTATTTATGGGCCTTAAGATTCTGACGACTCTTACCCCTAATACAAGTGATGACAAATTCATTCAGGGTGTTCTGGATGTTCTTAAGAAGATCACCTTGAATGTAGGAAAGGACAAAAATGCTAAAGACTCTTAAAATCGCTGTTGTGGGTGCTACAGCTCTTCTGCTGGCCTCTTGTGCCTCGATAAATGTTAGCCCCCTACAGTCCGTCTATGTGGGCTGTGAAGCCATCTACAGCTCTCTCTCGTACCTTACTCGTGTATATCAGGCAGGTGGCCTCAGTAAGGGTCAGGTAGACTCTGTAAATCAGGTTATCGCTGCTGTACATCCCGTATGTTTCAGCAAGGAATATCCAGATGAAACGTCTGAGAACCTGAAGATTGTTGAGGATGCTATCCTTAACCTTCTTGCTGTACGAAAAGAGATTAAAGGAGCGTAATATATGATTAACGAAGCAACAATCATTTCAGCCATTGGTCTTATCCGAGTGGTAGTTGAAACCCTTGATAATGTTAGGAATGGTAAGATCACTAACGAAGAGGCCATGAAGATGTTCGAGGAAGCTCGTCCTCGGTGGCAAAGTATTGTGGACGAGTGGAAAGACGCCACCAAGTGAATTAGTCAAAAAAAAAGCCCCCTTCTAATTAAAGAAGAGGGCTTAGTTACTAGCCCCGGCATTGCGTCCGGGGCTTTTTTTTGTTTAAATTACTTTTGCTTTAAATTAAGTGTATAGAAACCGATGTCACCAACACCTAGGACGCTCCCCGTCGAAGCGGGACTTGTCTGGCACTATACCGGATTACAATCTCGCATGTATAGTGGCCTCTTGCGAGGACTCATGCCCGATGCCGAAGCAGAGCGGGGACAAAGCGGTAGGGCCTATACCGGCGTAAACTAGCCCGATTTGATGCGGCGACGGGAGGCCGCGCGGTCGTCATAGCTCGACCACCTCGAATTTGGTAAATTGCAGGCGCGGCGCGTCGAATTGGTAGATGTAGAAGCCGACCGCCCCGGCGTCCTGTACGCTACTGTCGGTCACGCTGACCTCCTGCGCGCCGCCGGTCCACGTCATGCTAATATTGCTGGCATTGCAGGTCAGCGAGAACACGGTCCCCGCCGCGATGCTGGCACCAATTGAAATTTCCCCGAGCGACGTCTCAATGCCACTCACCTCTTTGCCGAGATACATGCGGTACGCACTCGTGTTGTCGTCGTAGTAGACCCCGCCGTAATAGAAACTGTTGCCCGCGGGGTTCCGCCGCGCGAATACGTTAAAGCCGCCATATGTCCCGCCCGTTGTGACGGTGACCGAAACAACGATATCTGCACTGGCCGGGGCATCATCGAGGACACCGCCCGAATCCTCGTCGAGATTGGTGTTTTCCGCCGCCCCCGGCGACACGGTACGGACGTTGCCATACTCCACCGTCCAGCTTGACTTGCCGTCGCTGGTGGCTGACTCATGCAGAGTCCCGTAAGCGCCTCTGACAAAGGTATCGACGTATCCGCTCGCTTCTTCAATCGTGATGTTAAACGTGTCGGTGCTGTCACTACCCTCAGCGTTGGTCGCGGTGACATAGAGCCCGGTAACGTCATCGTCAGCGTCCGTCGGTGTGCCACTGAGAACACCCGTCGAGGTGTTGAAGCTGAGGCCCGCAGGCGGGGTTGCCGAGATTGCGTAGCTTGTCGGTGTACCGCCCGAAAACTTGGTGCTGAAATCCACCGGCGTAATAGCAACGCCCTCGGTGTAATTGAGGTTAGAGACCGATCCAGTATATTCAGGTGCTTCTGGTTCTGTCGGCGTCCTGTTGATATGGCCGATAGAAGGCGCAGACCAGTTCAGCGCGGCTTTGTTGAAGTCCAGAGAGAAATCGAACCCCGGGAAAGCGGCTGCTGCCCGCGCTGCCACGCCTGACGCATAGTTGTATCCGGCCTTCGTGAAGATGTTCCCGCCCGGCTTCGGTGTAAAATCACCATTCGCGGCATCGACATATGTGTTGGCCAAATTCGTATCGAGCAGGTCGCTTGCATCCGTATTCTGGAAGCTGGCGGCATGGGTCAGCAGGTTGTTCTTGCGGAGTACCGTCTTGCTCATGCCGGAGTTGATATCGCCGCCGCCGCCCGTGATGTTGTTCACGTCATAGATATCGAGGTTTGAGCCACTTTCACCGAGATACAGCGTGCCACCCGATGCCGTGAGATTGTCCGGGTTCGGCGGCATGAAGTTGTTCCAGAGATCGAGAACGCCGCTTGTGTCCGGCTCGCCGCCGTAGTTCTGGTCCTTGTAGGCATAGTTGCCCTTTGACACCACACCGTAGGCTGGACGGCGGTCGCCCGGGATTTCGCACATACCGACAAAGATGTTGCTCGACTGCTGATGCGTCGCATAGCCCATGTAGTCGTCCCAGCGGACGCCATAGAGCAACACCTTATCGTTGCCCAAGTAAATCTCGATCTTGTTGCTGTGGCCCGCCCGGCCACCATAGCGGAACGCGGTGTAGGCAATGGCGACCTTTTCACTCGCGTAGACGCGGATCGGTGTCGTCGAGCAGCGATAGAGATCGCAATCCATGATCTCCACATCCTCACAGCCGTTAATCAGATAGCCGTTGGTGTTACGCAGGTTTTCCGCGGAGCAATGCTCAAGCTTCAGGCCCGTGACCGAGTTGAAATGGAACGCGCCGTAGCCGAGGACATTGCAGGACAGCCCCTTTACCATCACCTGCTTAAGCGTTATATCGGTGGTCGGCGTTGTCGCATTGGTGAGTTTGCCGATCCCGACGCAGGTGAGGTTGTTTGTGCCAGCCTGTTGCCGCGCATATACTCCGTCGATTGTGACTTTCGACGCATTGCTTGTATCTATGCCGTGCGTTCGCTTTGAAAACTCAATCCCGCTTGTGATGTTGGCAGGGTTGTTCGGGTAGACATAGACCGTCCGAGAGCCGTTGCCATTCAGCGTCGCCTTATAGGCCCATTGGCCCGGCTGGATATTGGCCGCCATGTTTTCGAGAGCATACAGCCACATGCTGCTGTTCGCATATCGAGCCGCGCCGGTCCCGCTGATGGTAATGGTGTTGGAGCCGTTGTAGTTTGTGATCTGCTGACTCTCGACCCAGTTACCGCTGACGTAGACCGCCGCCGTCGCATTTGTGAGCTGCGCGGATGTATACTTCCCAAATACCGAGGCGTCCTGTATCTGCGTGATCGACCCGCCGCTGTCGTTGAAGTTGTCGGCAAGGTGGAAGTTGTGCATATCCTCGGTGAAGATATCATCCTCGACCGTGGCCTTGTCGGTCGCTAGACCAAGCGGCTCGCCCGCCTCATGGAGATTAAGAGCGGCAGGGGGGATACTTCCCGAGAGATCACCCGCCGGGATATCCGCCTTGTAACAATTCTCCCACGCGTCCCCCAGCAACGTCGCATCGCTCGCATCGCAAGGCGTCAGGCCAGTCAACACTTCCGCGCCCGAGAACCACGGCACCTCATCGCCATAGCGATGGATGGTCAGACCACTCGGGAAAGACAGGCCGGACAGGCTCTCGCTCTGGCGATATGTCCCGCCGCGCACAGCAATGGTTCCGCCCGTGCCATCGAGTTCTTCCGCCGCCTTGCGGATCGTGGCGAACGGAGCGCCTATGCTGCCGTTGTTGCTGTCACTGCCGTCGCTTGCGACATAGTAATCCGCCGATGTCGCCGCCGTATATCCCACCGTCACGCCTTCAGAGCGGCCTGTCGCCGCTGCTACATTTACCGTGAATGTATTCGTATCATCACTGCCAGCAGAGTTAGTTGCTCTCACTGATTTACCAGTGTTAGAAGCTTCAGTGTCGGGAGTCCCCGAAAGAATGCCTGTCGAAGAATTAAAACTAAGACCAGAAGGCAGTCCACCAAGGAACGAATAAGTAATATCATCCCCTGTAAAGTATGTAGAGAAATCTACCGGGGTGATTTCAACATCCTTATAAAAATTAAGGGTCGGAACTGTCCCAGAGAATACGGGAGCGGAGATAGCTTCTGTGGGAGTTTCACTCTTAGTATCCCCAGCAGGGCCAGCTCCATTAGCGTTAACAGCCCTGAGTTCTACATCGTACTCTTGATCGTCTGTAAGTCCTGTAATATCAAAGCTAACTACTCCACCAGAGCTTACCCATGAACCACCATCAAGTCTGTAATCAACCCCGGTGACAGTCTTACCATTACCATTGGGGAGAGAGTTGATGGTAACCTCAAGGGTACCTCCCGTGGTCTTATCAGACAGAGACCAATCACCAGAAGTAAAGGCCTCAGGAACCGAAGTAGGAGTTACGGATTTAGAGCCACTAGCGGGACCTTCCCCATTGACGTTAACAGCCCGAATGTAGACAGATACCTGAGAGCCGTTGGTGAGACCTGTAATATCGAAAGAAGAAGTACCACCAGAACTGACCCAGCTACCTCCTGACCCAATCCTATACTCAACGTCAGTGATGGTCTTCCCTCCATTATCAGGGAGGGTGTTGATCGTTACAGTAATAGCCCCGTCTGTCCCTTTATCATTGACAGACCAATCGCCACTAATAAACGCTGAGGGGAGTCCAGTGGGAGTTACAGACTTAACAGTGCTGGCAGGGCCATCACCATTGGAATTGACAGCACGAATCCTTATATCATATTCGGTGCCATTATCCAACCCCCCAATCTGGAAACTGGAAGTACCTTCAGAGGAAGTCCAACTACCACTGTCCACACTATATTCAATGTCGGTTATAGTCTTTCCGCCATTGAAGGGCAAGAGATTAATGGTAACTTCAACAGCACCACCCGTTCCCTTGTCGGTGACAGTCCACATACCCGTAGTGAACTCTTCTGGAACATTGGTGGAGGTTGCTGTCTTAGCAGAACTTGCACTACCCGGGCCAACAGAGTTAACTGCCCTAATCCTAACAGAGTATTCCGTCCCATCATCTAGGGAAGAGATAAGGAACGAAGAGGTTCCACCCGAGCTAACCCAAGAGCCGCCATCCAACGAATATTCAACGTCGGTAATAGTAGCCCCATTGTCGTTTGGAAGAGAATTGATGGTGACAAATAGCCCAGTACCATCCCCCATATCCGAAACAGCCCATTCCTCGCCCGCAAATGCGTCAGGAATGCCCGTTAGCTTAGTTGGGGTACCTACCTTGCCAGAACTTGCTACAGCCTCTCCTAGGGCGTTTACGGCCCGAATATAGACAGTGTACTCTTGATCGTTTACTAGGCTTGTAATGTCAAAGGAGACTGTTCCGCCAGAACTGACCCAGCTACCACTATCAAGTCTATACTCAATGTCAGTAATAGTCCGCCCATTATCGAAGGGGAGAGAGTTGATAGTTACGGACAGGGTGCCGTCAGTGTTAGCGTCAGAGACAGACCAATCGCTGTCACCGAAGGCTTCCGGCACACTTGTGGGGGTTACAGTCTTGGTGTCGCTGGTAGGACCTGCTCCAACACTACTAACTGCCCGAATGTTTACCGTATACTCTTGGCCATTATTTATACCAGAGATGGTAAACGAAGAGGTTCCGCCAGAGGGTATCCAGAAGCCACCATTAAGCGAGTACTCAATGTTAGTAATATCCTCAGTACCCTTGTCGGGAAGGGAGTTGATAGTTACATCAACTTCCCCGTCAGTTCCCTTATCGCCAACTGACCACATACCAACAGTAAACGCACTAGGGGCTGCGCCAAAGGTACCGCCTTGAGCCCAGAAGTCGTAATACATCTCACTGATGTGGCCGGAGTATCCGTTCTTTCTAAGGACATACGCCCACATCTCATTAATAGGAAGGCGGGGAGGGGCTCCCTTCAAGATAAGCCACTCCCTCTGGGCCTCGTTGATATTGGTAGACTTAGCACCCTCATCGAGGAATCTAGCAAGTCTCATAGAGTCTATGGGGCCTGAATACCCCATAGCCACAAGAGCATTATATATTAGATCATTAATATTAGCCATTGACTTTCTTCATCCTGTTGATAAGGCGCTTTGAGCGATAGCCAACTTGGCGATACCAATCAGAGTTCTTCATCTCTTCAGCGGCCTTTTCCCAATCTTTATTAGCAACTGCACCAAAAAATCCGGGCCACGCAGAGGGGCTAAACCGATTTGGCCCCATGTTGAACATCATATTGGTAGCAATGTTAAGAACTTCTTCGGGGACATCCTCTCCGAGATACTGTACGGCATAATTATGGGCAGTACGTAGGTCCTCTTGGAACCACCTATCCCTGACCTCTTTCGGGACAATATCACCCTCTTTGTAGATTTTTAGCTCTTCAGGGGTCAGAAGATGACCAATACCGGCAGTAAGATTGCCGAGACCATCGTCATAAACATCTTCCCTATCGCCTTCGTCGTTGATAATGGTTCTAGCTTCTCTAATCAATTTTTTTTTATCCTCATCATCTGCGTTGGGGAAAAGTCTTTCTTTGAAGTTGTTTTCCCATACCGAACGGTAATCCCTATTACCTGTAAGGTTGCCCGTTACACGGATAAGTCTGTTGATGGCGGGACCAACTTCTTTATTAAGTCTCCGGGCTTCAGCTTTGGCAGCATTAGCTTCGGCAGTGTCACTAAACTCCACAGGTACGAAGTTAATACCAGACCCAGAGAACTCGACATTGACCATAGAGTTAGTCGGATACGCCCCAACCCTTACGTCCTTAAACTTACCTCTGGAATAGTCAACCCCTACAGATGCTCTTTCAAATTCATCACGAACTAGGGGGATGACATTATCGACATATTCACGAAGAACAATGTCATTAGCAACTTCTAGATTTTCCTTAGAAATTTTAAGGGAGTTGTTAGCTACATAGTCTCCAAACTGAGGAGAAGCGAAGAAGTCCACAACTTCATTAAGATCGGTTGGGTCAGAGATGTTAGCAGAACCTATACTTTCAAGAACACCGTTGACACGATCAGCTACGTTATTAGTAACCTCTTTGTACTCTTCCTCGGTAATACCCTTAGAAGGATTATACCCTTCCAGTACATTGCTCATACCATCCTTGATGAAGCCTAGGTATGCCTTAGACCCCTCACGGTTTTCCGGGTTGACAACATTAGCCTTGTTATTCTTCTTGTTGAAAACACCGCTCATATTAAGAGCACCTAAGACAATACTCTGAATTTCTGGGTTGTCCAGATTAGTAATACCAAGAAGTGCCATAATACCCACAGCATCTTCAATTCCGGGGATTTTTAGGGCTTCAAGCTGTGCCCTATTCTTAACATTGTCGAGACGGGTCTTACCAAACTCAGCCGTTACTTCCCCACTAATCATCTTCTCGGTAATGTCTTTAATCTCCGAGAAGGGTCTGATAGTGTTGTTAATAAACTCTGTACCGGCATAAGAAGCTGCGCTAGCAACTGTCTGTACTTTGGCCCACATGGTTTGAAGTTCAGCCCACCCTTCCTCTTGTGACAGAGCCCCGCTATTAACTCGACTAACAATGTCATTAGACTTGTTAAAGAAAGCTGCCTGTTGAAGATAAGCATATTCAGACAGAACCTTCTTGGCTTCCTCTGATTTAGTGGCAGCCTCTAGGGAAGTGGAAGTAGAAGCAAGAGTAATTTCCTTCTGAGCAATTTCTAACTCTTTCTCCTTGATCTTGAGTTTACGATAGTTATTAACACCTACCTCAATCTCCTCGGGAGTTGCCCCGGGAGAAACAAATCCAGCATCAACAGCAGCGTTCTTTACACGCCTAGCCTCTTGCTCTTCACGACTGCCTTCATGAACCACACCGGCCAGACCAGTAGAGGTCAGGAGACTAGAAGTCCTCTTAGTAATATCGTCCTGCAAAGAGGGGTTGGCTGTGATAGCCCGAGTATAGGCGTTACGTATGCGGGTCATACCTTCCGTAGAGGTTATAGAGTTTTGGTCAACAGCCTGAGCAATGGTGACAAGCTCTTGGGAATAACGCCCAAGGAACTTGTCATTCTTGCCCTGATTGACTGCGCCAACAATATTCTCAAAGGCATCCCCAACTGTGCTGATAACGTCAGCGAGACCCCTATAAGTCACCGCTGACGTTCTATCATTAACCCCCTGTTGGGGGGTTTCAACAGCAGGAATGTCTCTGATGCCAGTTTGACTGAAATCAGCCATTCAATACTCTCCTTATTTGTAGTCCTATTCGCTCTCTTGCCGGGACTGTTCAAAGTGATTTATAAGGTTAAAGGCAAAGGTCCTGACGTTATCATCAGATATAGACGCAATCATTTCCTTAACCTCATCCAGAGTCTTCCCACGGGATGCTGAACCAAGGATTAGGTTCATAAGCCTGTAGTCCCCTTTTCTAACATCATCGCTGAGGATTTTAAATACCTCGTTCCTAGACCCTTTCTGGTCGAATGTATCGAACACCCGCCAAGCTTCGGAATGGACACGAAGGGTGTAATCAATTTCCTCTTGAGTAATACCACTGATGAACAGGTGTTTCTTCAGGCTGTTAACGAAGTTTCTAGCATCATTGCGTATCTCGTTATTACTACCTTTCCACACTCCGCCATACAGCTTTTCTAAGATGGTTGATCTCCTAAGTTCATCTCGGGTTCTAAAGCCAGCAGAGATAGCCAGAGCCTCCATGAAGTTAACATCATCGTCAGAGACGCCACCATAACTGTTGAGCTTCTTACCGGCCTCTAGGGCATATGCTGCCCTGAACAGATGACTATACCCAGAGAAGATACTCATAGCATCATGAGCCACATGCCTGAAAGTTGTCGGGTCTTCATACTCTTGAATACCTGCAAACCTTCCAACTGTCTTAGCGAAGTTAGTGATACGAGGATCATCTCCGAAGAACAGGGAGAGGAAGGGGGTATTAAGAATGCCAGACATTAAACCATCAGAGATAATGGTATTCGTTAGCTGGTATATGCCATCCAAACTAGCCGGGTCAAGAGAACTGAAGTCAACGCCAACCTCTTCCCCATAAAGCTTACTAAGAGCGTAGTTATAGAGGAAGGGGATGAACCCATAGTTGACAAGATCAGCCCACTGGGGGTCTTCCGGGAACATGTTGATAAGCCAAGTGGTTGCTACGGGGATTCCAGAGCCATACCCTAGGACGTTGAGGGCCAGAAGTTTAGCCTTCTCGGACTTGGGCAAATGCCTGTTGGTGAACATTTGCAGGAACGCTTTATGAGGAACCTGCATGTACAAGGCTATAAGCGAAAGAGAGTTTTCGTTATACGGCATTTCACCTGCACGGTTCATGGAGTAAGTAAAGGCCCTAGAAGCACCATGAATTTCCCCAAGAACCTCTCTAGAATTGAGGTCAAGACCTTTCCTAATTGCGTCATCCCTATGGGCGAGCCAAGATGTAATCTGAACAATACGCTCACCAGTATCGAAACCAACAACCTGCAACAGTTCAAGGGGCTCATTAGCGAGACGCCCAAGACGTTGAGCAACGGTACTGTCAACCATTCTCATCTGACTGTGCCTACGGAAGTTATGCTTATCGACGTTCTCCCACAGCCCAGTGTCGATGAAATCATCAACCATTTTATCGAACTCTGCCCTAGTCATCTTAGATGCTTTGAGCATAGTGTCGGTAACATAATCCCTACCAACCAACATGGCAGTCCAGAGGTTAACCGAGTCTGGTACCAGCCTAGTTCCAAAATAGGCCGGGAATCGGGCCAGTAGCTGAGTAGACTGATGGCCCTGAACGATAAACTGACGGATAGGGGCGGAAGCCAGTAGTATCTTAAATGTTGCTGCTCGTCCTGCCTCTGATATGTCAATCTTACCAGATTTACGGAGAATCTTCTCAAGAGCCTTAGCGTTGAAGTTATTACCAACCATATCCGCAGTATAGTTCATGAGAGCTTTAAAGCCGTCATCAATACTGTTGGCATATCCAGTCTCAAGGAAAGAGATATACTCGTAGTAATCCCTAGCATCCGCAACTCTCTTACGAGAGGTACGAATGTCCCCGTGTCGGGGTTTGATTTCCAGAGAATTAGAAGGCCACGAACCATCTTCAGGAAGAAGGTCTCTGTACTGCTTCATGAACCTAGCACGGGTAGTCTCGATAGCATTCCTCATCATAACACGAGAGGAGATGCTGCGGCTGGCATTAACCATTACCTCGATGGGGTCTTGAATGTTTTCCTGTGACGGGTTGACAATACTGTAGTTAGAACTCTGTAGACGAACACCACGGAACTTCTGAGCGATACGCCCACCGGAGATAGCCATCTGGAACTGGCTTTCCTTGAACGACGGGGTACCTACCCTATCGTGCCTAGGAACATATTCAGTCCGGTACTTCCGACTTGTGGTAGTCGAATACAGACGCCTAATCATGTGATTGGCATCGTCAATAGTCTCAGCAGTTGCAATAGCGTGTTTACTCTTTACATTACCGTTTGCGTCGTAGATGATCTCGTCGATGAAGATCGGGTCCTTATACTGGACCTGATAATATCCCCTACGGTAATTAAGAACAGTATCATTGTCGTTAATCTTTCTAAGGTAGTTGTCGGGATTGTTACTAACCTTAATCAGGGAGATATCTACGCCGCCTACATCAATTTCAGAGATGAGTTCGGCAATAGTCCCACCATTATCGTACAAGTCTTGTACTTCCTTAGGGGTCATGGTGATTACAGAGTCTGTGATAGGGTCGTATACTGACCTTACCCCACTAGAGTACGAGTTATCTTTAGGAATGGCGTAGAGCCGAGTATTATTCCTGTTGTTGACAAATGCTTGATAACCCTTAGTACGAAGGGTAATGGCCTTGTCGGAGTTTTCAAGCCAGTAATGGGTATCCCAAGCTGCCCGCCAACTCTTCATGATCTTTATCTCATCTTGACTAAGACCACGAGCAACAAGATCAACATCAGTATATTCAATACCATCAACGTTTGCCTTCTTAATAAGCCCCGAGAGAAGTTCTTTCCTCTTAGCCGGGAGACTAGAGAAGGGCTTGATAAACTGAGCACCAAGGTGGTTCAGTAGGTTCTCAAGACGACCAGATTTGTCTACGTGTTCATTCATAGACGCCGTAATCTTAGGATCAAACAGAGAGTCCTTATCGAACAAATGGGACGTAAGGCTCCCATGACCTCGGCTGCCTGAGAACATATCATAACGACTAAAGAAGTTATTTTTAACCGTCATGTTTGCAAGGTTATCTGCCGGAAGGTCCTCGGGGGCGAAGCGGTAGTAATAATCTACACCAACAAGGTAATCAATGTTACCACTAAGGTTCGGGTCCCTAAGTCCACGTCTCTCCAACTCGCCACGGATCAGCTCTTCAAACTCAACATCTTCAATACTGGTCGGGTAATAACTATTACCTTTCCGAACAAGTAGAGTTACATGCTCATCATCGAGACCATAGTTACGGAAGATGAATTTGGTGTGATCTAAAGCTTCTCTGGGGTTAGCAAACCCACTGTTAGTGGGACCATAGACTGCTCTGACATGCACACCATCGGACATAGACCGGATGCTGGTCATCTCAGGGCGAGGGGTTAGCCCGAAAGCGTTCTTGAAGTCACGAACGACACTGGTTCTCATGGCTTCCTTCTCAACCTTCCACAGATAAGTGTCAGATCGAGCGGTAACGAAGTCCATAATATCAGGATCGGGGGTGATCTCCATCTCATGGATATGGTTTGCCCTCGGGGTCTTTACATTAATCACCCCGTAAGGGTTACCTATTTCCGGCCCGAGATCATGGAGAGCAACATCCTCTTGAGACGTGCCATACAGTACTTTAGCCGCCTCTTCATCCTGCATAGCGGCTTCGTGAACGGCTCTAGACTTCTCAATATTGACGTTTTTATAATTCTGAGACAGAGAGCTAGGAGACACATCAGTAGGACCAATTCTGTTAACTTCATTTAACACCTCATAATCGTCTACATCTATGATTACGTCATCCTTGGGTCCACGTCCCACATTACCGAACCCAGAGGGGTCCCAGCTATCGTCAGGGCCTAAGTCCTCTGCCATAAGGGGGTCATCAAAGCCATCCATCCGGGAAGCCTGACGGCCCCTTCTAGCGAACCTAATGAGGCCTTTGGCAGTGGCTCCCAACCCAATGGCATCGAGGATTGATACAGCGTTATCAAACATCTGCTCAGCCGTGGAGTAAGACTCCAAGTTGAGGGCTTGCTTTAGGATGGTCAGACTAGACAGAAGGTTGCCATCTGGCAGGATTAAGGAGTCGTTATTCTCAACGATCTCAATGATCTTGGCGTATACCTTTTCACGTTCTAGAGGAGGAATGGCCCGCACAGTATCAATGATCTCTCTCTTACCTTCGCCCATGAGGAAGAGCCCCTTGAGAAGGGCTGTACCTTTATCCTCATCTTTAGCCTTGCGAATGTCTGAGAGGATAGAGCCTATTTGCTTTCCTTCAGCAAACGGAACGATCATTTCAAGAAAATCGACAACAGAAGCTGTGGTACTTTGATCTCTCCCTAACTTAGACATGTTAACAAAAGATTCAGCACGTCTGGCTTGCCCATTAATAGCTCGAATGTTATTAATGATGTTGTTCTCAATAATCTCTGTCTCTTCGCTATCTACAGTAGACGACCCGGAGATGACAGCCTCTTCCGAAACCATCTCCTTAATGTCAATTGGGACTAACGTCTCGCTGAAGGTTTGGATAGCTGCTTGCTTAACCTCATCGGAGATATCAGGATCAGACATAATATCGAGAAAGGCGGCTCTCCCACGCTCGTACTCTCTTTCTTTAAACTTATTCTTAATGCTTTCGAGAAGCGGAGAATTTCCAGTGGCCTCCATCTGAGAAGAAATGATACGGTAGTTCTCCACAGGGTCGCCAGAGTCCCCCAAAGCTGCTCCATAAGCGGCGATGTGGGCAATGGTCCCCTTATTACCGGCAACAGATTTCTCATCATCTGAAGGGGAGAAGTCCTTAAGACTGTAATCCGCCGCAGGTGCCAAATCTTTAAGAGTTGTCATATTATTTCCTATTAAACACCACCACCAAACATTCCGTGAGAAAACCCTCTAACTTGTCCGTTCGGGGCTTCGGCTAGGCCGTTTGGCAAACCGCCACCGCCTCCGGCCATTGACACAATAGAACCAACAGCCTTTCCTACAGTAGCCACTAGACTACCAAGAGCTGCTCGGCTCTCACCGTACCGGATAGCATCAGACCTTTTCTGTTGCTGCGTTGAGATACCCCTAGAGGTCAAGCTTCTCATAGAGTCAATTGCCAGAACATCACCTAGGTTAGTACCAAGGGCAGATGTAGCCCCAGATTCGCCAGAGCTTCCACTGACGCCAGACGAAGCTGAGGCTTGTTCAATTCGAGCTGCCATAACCCTCCTTTCTCGGATGGCTCTCCGTCTGTTTCTAGCACGTTCAATATTCTCTGAGGCAGATCGGATAGCCCGCTCTTCTCTTTCGGCAGCGGCTGCCCTCTTAGCTGCTCTTCGCTGCCCGGTATAAGTGATAACGGCACCAGCGACAGCGGCTACGGCAGTAATAACAGCACCTACTACAGCCATTGTATCACCTTATATTCCTTTCCTCCTGATTTGATATCACCTATATGTTTGAAGGTGTTGTCAACTATGCTGGGCCATTTCAAACCATGTTCATAATAAGCACAAACCCCTGTGTCATAATGCTTGTCAGCATACTCTCTGACACTCTTGAAGACTTCCTTACATTTCTTTTTTACAGCCTTGTTATACTTCTTGATTGAGGCGTGTACGAACAGGTGCAAGTCGTCTCCATGAGGCACTTGCTCTAGTTTACATAGAATGTTTCCATCATCATAATGTACCCAAGTTTTATACATTACCACTAACTCCAATAATCATAGACCAACCAAGAAGGTTGAAATCTTTATCCGGCTCTGTCTTAAATTGTAGGCTCATTACCCGTCCACGACCTCTTACCTTGTTCTTAGTCGCCACTACCGGATAACCATCATCATACACAGAGTCCTGAGTAGGGGGCATATAACGCCTACGATGTCTGTAAGCTTGGAACTCTCGTCCCCACCGCCCTGACGTAGCAGAGTTGGTCCACTCAAACTGTACTTGAACCAAGCACGAAGACTCTGGAACTGCCCTGTAATCGTCCCCATCAACGACAAAATTTGTCTCACTCCGCTTGCAGTAGACTGTCAGATAGTTAAGGTTCTTACTTCTCTGGAAGTCTCCACCAGAGATATAGCCAGTTACCATGTAAGCATCAGCATCAATTCCAGAACCATCTAGGGATTTCCAGTCCCGCCAAGTAGTATCATGGTAAGAGCCAAATGCAAACTTGACAACAGGAGATATCTGAGTGATAACAAGATAAGATGTCTCTCGGATAATGGACTGGGCTGTACCAATTGTAGCCACAACATTATCAGAACCTGCTACAACATTATTACCACCAACCACAACATTAAACTGGTTGAGAACTAGGGTTGAGGGTTCTGTAGCGAAGATGTCTACGACACGAGGTAGGGGGTTAGCATGGAACTTCTTGATGATATGTTTGTAGAAGGCTCCCATACTAAGGTCGAAGATAAGCTCTCTGGTTTCTTCTGTATCGTTGATATCATTACTGTATAACCAACGAACCTTAAGATCAAACGGATCATAAATGCCCCTAGCCAGTTGCTTGGCCGAAAGAGGAATTTCATTATACAGGGTCTGGATAGTATCCTGAGATATGTTCTGTGCTGACCACAGACCGTACTGATCTCGCTGGACAACATAGATACCATCATCACCCCAGTAAGAAATACCGTTATCAATTTTGACAACAGAGCCTTGACCTTGTGATCCGTGGCTGGTAATCTTATCTACGATATAATTGTTAGCGGTGAAAGATGACTCCGTACCGCCTGAAATTCTCCATACACCGTTCCTAGCGAAGACTAGGAGACTGTCATTAGAGTTAATTAGGGCGTGTATATCGTAAGCACCGTCAATACGTATAAACCCACCATCAGTATCCACCAATTCTGGGGCCTCAACACTTGTAGGGTCTCCTTCTTGGTAACAGTTTCCGATAGAGGTAATATCCCTCACAACCTGACTGAACAGTACATACGAAGACATGTGTGGGGAGAGATCATCTCCATCAATGACTGAACCACTAAACCCAGAGTAAAATACTCGGCCAGCGAACTCAGCCAGTGCCTTGGCCCCACCGGGAGTCTTGTCAAGTGGGAGCGAAGCTACTGCCCTATCGAGGGCCGGGTTTCTCTGTCGGAGTTTAAGCTCCTCTTCCATACGACTGGAACCCCTTTCCAGAGCATCAATGATGAAATAACCGATAGGGGCCGGATAGTTGCCGAGAGGGTTAGTCATCAGGTCTTGGGGCCAGAAACGATCTACGGTTCTGTTATCTGCATCATTAGGGTCGGCATACAGGACAGCAACTACGTTATCCGCATTAGAGGGGTAGGTAGGGGCAGGAGGTTTGGGGGTGGTTGAAACTGAAAAGTTATAGAAGATAGAGATAGGATCGGCTAGTGTCTCTACGTTGTTATAAAAACGAGGTAAAGCAAATGTCTGGTTTCTGAGGTTGTATGTATGCTCCGATGTTAGCTGAGTAGGCCTCTTTTGAATATTACTGTCAAGCTTCAGATTATCCCCATCACTGTCAATATCAGCTACGCCCCAGAAGTCTCTAACTTTAAGATTAACATCTTTCTGTGTGATAGTGGAACTACCATCAAACTCGAAAGTCTTGACCTCCTTAATGCCAGAGGCGACAACGAGGATACCATCAACGGAAGCATATGAATAGGTAGAGTATTTTGAACCTACCGGGAACTGATGTTTCAAGAGGAACCCGTCAGATATCGGGGAGAAATCCAAGTCGAAGAAGAATAATTCGTTACCTATCTGAATTACTAGGAGTGTCTTATCAGGGAAGCCACCAGCATTAGTCCACCGGAATGAGCTTGTAATCAGATGACTAGAAGAGTCATGAGTGTATGAAGTGGTAATTTCAGAGCCACCAGTTTCAATATCAAACCCTAGGCGTCTCCTACGACTACCGTTCCTATTCAGGACCATGTTTACTTCGTCTAAGGAAGCGTTATCAGGGAAGGTCAGAGGGGACGCTTCCGTAATAAGTCCTCGGACGAAAGTATTAACCTCCGCCGGTAAGTTTTCTCTTGCCATTTTCTGAACCCTTATTCTGACTATCAATAGCCCTCATCGCTAATACGGGCTTAGTAAAAGCCCCTCTTAAAGATTTAGGAATGGGTCCTTTACCAATGTTTCTAACTCTGTACATACCGAAGGTTCCATCACCAACAATATGGTAGCCTTTATATTCTTGCAATATATTACTTCCTTCTTCCATAGTTGGGATACACTTTGTCTTTAGATACTCTCCAAGCCTTTCTGGACAGCCAGTTACGCTGACGGGTAGCCTCTTGTTCGGCTTTACCGTCTTGGAACTGCTTAAGCCTGAAAGCGGCCTTACTCTTTACTTCCTCTATGAGGGAGGTAAAGGCTTCTTCGGGCAAATCTGGGATGTGACTGTCGCTCATAATGAAGTCGGGCATGACATAAGCCCTTGCCTGTATTTTACTTTCTTGGAGAGAGGAATCCACATTCTTATCGTAGGAGTCGAATACCAAGATGTTATCATCGAACGATGTGTAGTACGAGGGAGCCAAGTCATTACGGATGAATAGCTCAACACCGCTGTCGTCAATGATAGTGTCTATATTATCAGCATTGTTATTCCGAGAGTTAAGCATCCTGAGAAACTCGTCAGACTCCTTGTAAGGAACACTTGAGTACTTCTTTCGAGTATCACCAGACTTAGCCTTGTTGTAGTTAATGGAGATCATTTCCTTAACATTGTCTGGTACAGTAACGTGTGTCGGCTTACCGGGATCAGAGGATGGAGATAGGCTTACAAACTTACGTTGGTGCGGCCAGTTCCTGTTCGACATCATAGCTGTGAAAGTCGAACGAACCATATCAGCTACTTGAGACGACTCAATGGTATCATCAATGCTGTTTACTTCATCCCCATCTGTATCGTTCAGGACCTCTTGGACAATCTCAAGTAATGTTCTCTTAGCCATTCTTAATTGCCCTTATCATTAGATCATTGGGGGTTGCTGTATCCCCAGTATGGCTGGAAGCTACAACAAGCCGTGCTGGATTATCTTTAGTGTTGGTATCCTTAATAGGAACTACAACTTTGCCTACAAGTACCTGCTCTCCGCTAGCCGCTATGAGGTAGGGGTTAATCATAGGTATATTGTACGGAGACTCTGACATCCCAGCCTCAATGGCCATGCTGATGGCATGATTGCTTCCGCCAGTATTGACCTTTACGGAAGCTGTAATCTCAACAAGGCTGCCTAGTGGGAGAGATGTGAAGTTAAACCTATTAGTGCTGGGGTCCCAAATATTCGTAACACCAACAAGGCCGTAGGTGGTTAGTGTGTTAGGTCCAGCCCCATCATTGGTGATGGTGTAGTATGTATTAGCAGAGGTTAGGGAGATGGGACTGGTGTTATCATCGTCATAAATCCACCAACCATGCTCTACAGGACGAGAGGGTGCCCCCTCAATCTCCTCGTACTTGACAAGTTCCCAATACGTACCGCCAGAGCCATCACTCTTAATAACAGTTTTATTAGCCGCAGTAGAGGCCCCTTTAGGCTGGTGTCGATCACTATCGGGGATACTTGCGTGTTCAATATCTGCCATATAATTCTCCATTAAAAAAGCGAGTGGATTTTACCCCACTCGCTTCAAGATTATTTAGGTACGTAGGAGTAACGGATTACAACCTTAGCCTTACCAGCATCTGTAACGGTGGGGTTAGTACCTTCAAGTGAAATACCGACAGTAGTATCAGCAGCGAGCGGGGACGCCCACGTACCAGACAGTGCCGAGGTAAGATTATAAGTTCCGGGAGTCTCTGCCTGAGTTTCGGTGATAGAGAAGCCGTTAGTGGCTTCGGTACCCTCTGTACCAACCTCGATAACCGGGGTGGAGCCCCCCAGAACGAATGCTTCTTCGGTCTTGAGGAAGACGGCGGCGATAACTGCACCCTTCGGAAGTACCGGGGGAAGTAGGGCGAACTTACCGGCGGCCAGCATGGGGCCGTTGATATCGAAAGAAACCTCGTTAGAAGCACCTTCAGTGTGCAGCGCACCAACTACGTTACCGGGATAGCGAGGGCCATAGTGGTTATGTACATTTTGTTTTACGTTGCCACCACTCCCTACGACAACACCATCCCCAAACGGGGAAGTTTCATAAGTCATTGTTTATTCCTTTCTGACTGTATTAGGAAGAGGGTTCGGTGTGCGTTGCACTGGTGGCGATGATACCCATAGTATCCATACGCTGGACGCCAAAACCGTAGCGAGCAGTTGCCGTGAACTTATCACGACGGTGCTCTGCATCACGGACACCCTCAACTACCGGGCGACGACGCCAAGCAGCCATAATCGGCTTGGTCTGGTCATCGAGAATGTTCATGCAGACGTTCCAGACAGCATCGTTGACCGTGGTCGTGCCGTCGGCAGCATCACCAACATACAGGCGGTTAGATACGATAATATCCCAACCAAAAATACGGGTGATCCAGTACATGCCCGAAGACATACCGCCCTGAAGGACGGTCTTAGCGAACTCCGAGATATCAGACTGAAGGTTGATCTTCTTGTTGAGGGTAGCTTCAACCACCGGATCGCAGAAGAAGACGTTACCCATATCCGGGACGTTAGCCTTCTTGAAAGCAAGTCTCATCATAATCAGATGATCGAGCGAGAAAATGTTATTGCTTTCGGCGGATACGATCTTATGAGCGAAGCCGTTAACGTTATAGGGGTCAGCCGAGGGGTATGCTTCAGCAGCCGTCTTAAAGAACTTAGTCTCGAAGACTTCCTGAAAGGCTCGGGTGCTCTCGGTAGCTCGGGCTACCATAAGCGCGTCAATGTCCGTTCCATCCTCACGGAGATCGTCAGTGACGTACCAAGCATCACCTTCCTGAACAGTAATCTTCAACTGGACTTCACCAGTCTCAATCGGGTTGTAATCAAGAGGAGAGTTCTCCTCAGTTTCCTGAAGGGTTACCGTACCAACAGTTTTAATATGAAGTGTGTCGCCCGAACCGAAGTCCGTCACGTCACGATAGAAGGACCCCGGGAGGAGTCCGTCGTGCAGGTTATGAAGGATGAACTGAGAATACTGTTCAGCTTCAATGAATGCACGAGTATTAGAAGTGAGATTCATTTTTTATTTCTCTCTTATGTCTCCACTCCGTACTTCTTGTAGGTGGCCTGTTTAACCCTGCTCCAATATTCCTTCTTGTCCTTCTCAGTAGCCCCAGTTAATAGAGATTTTTCGGGCGTTAGGTCGATAGTATCATTAGGGTTATTGGGTAGGTTATACGAGCTAGAGGTCACCTTTGGTGTACCAGTGGTGGGTTGACTGAATAGAGCTAGGGCAGCATTAGGAGCTTCCGAAGCCAGTTTCTCAAAATGTTCAGCAGAAATACCAAGCTTTGCCAACTGGGCTGTTACTACTTCTTTTGACTTTTCTCCGTATTTCTCTGTCAAAGTTTTATTCACAGCAGACTTGTTAGCGCTGAATTTTTCTAAAGTTTCACGTTCGCTAAGTTTAGTCTCTACGAACTTTTCTACGAGTTCAAGAACTGTATTCTCGTCAAACCGTTCAGGGTCAGGGGTTTTCCGCCCATCACTGTCATTTTTACGCTGATACAGATTGTTCACAATTTCTTCCACAGATTTTCTCTTTTCAACTTCATTCTCAACAGACGAAAGCTTTTCTCTAAATTGTTTATTTTCCGAAACAAGTTGTTTGATAAACTCTTGAGAATGTTTAACAGCCTTAAGAGCATCTTCAACTGTGGCGTACTTTTGTTCACCCGAGTCATTCTTAATCTCTTTAAGCTGGTCAGCAAAGAGACTATTTACATCAATCTCCTTTTCCTTTTCAACTTCAGGAGCAGGAGCATCATCTTTTTTGAAAATATCGTCGGTCAACGTATATTCCTTTTACTATTATATATATAATAGTATATATATTATTATTATTATATATAATAATACATATACATCTATATGCCTTACAACTGTATATACTCCAAAAAGAGGGTTTTGGTTACATTAAATTTCACTTTTATCGGAAATTATGCTAATTACCTCTTTTAGAGCCTTCATATAGCCTATATCGTAGGCATTTTTATAGTCCCAACCGCTGGAAGAGAAGTCTTCTCTATCTGTCATAGATGACAATCTTCCGTTAATACGGTCTTGTAGGACTTTTACTATTGTGTTTCGTAGAGTGAAAGAAGACCTGTACAGTCTTTCCAAGTCTTCTTTCTGAGATTTGTCTAACCCCTTAGTCAATATCTTGTTCATCTAAACCTTCCACGGCGTCTTCAAACATTGGGGCCTCGGCTGCCATCATATTCTCTTCCTGAGCTTGCCCAGCCAGAGCCTGAGTCTCCTGATTTTCCATAATAGCAACGTTGGGTCGGAAAATCTTATAACCTCGGATGTCGGTTACGTCCTCAATGAACCTAGCCAAGTTGATACCAGAGGTATGTGGCGCAATGATATCACCTGCCCGAGAGTTCAGGACACCGATAATACTTTGCAGTTCATTAGACTTTTGAGCAAAGTGTCTGGCACCAATGGGACGAAGGACACCCTTAGCTGTGATATCTGCCTTGGTAATCTGCTGGAAGATAGTAGCTCCCAGATCATTGTCCATTATGCGGATATTTTCCGTACCCTCTTCCATATTTAGATGGGCAAGTTCAAACATATCGTTAATGTTTGGTTCAAGGCCCATAGTCTCAATGTGCTTAACCTTACTCTGGAAGATACGACTAGCTGCGTTATCCAAGACCTGTACTTCAAAAGCCGTCTTCTCGCCGGGAGAACGGACACCCATAGCCTCTCTAGGAGCACCTGCCATGAGTTCCATCAGGCTCATAATGATTTCCATCTGATTGTCGGCGGTAATGATTGCAGAGAGGTTCTTAACAACCTCCTGTACATCCCCACCCTCGTCTAGGTGGATTTCACATCCCGGACCCCACAGGAACTCTTCAACGTCCCCAATGATCTTCAGGGGGGCGTGAATAGCCAAATCCCAAGCATCAGCCTTAGCATTCTCAAGGTGATCCAGCCTGTACTGCATACCTACAAGGTTATCTAGAGGGCCTTGAGCCCAGAGGTTGCCGTTCCGTTTACGCCAACCAATATGCCTGATCTTATCTCGGCCATCATACGTGTTGATCTTCTCTTCCCGGACCACCATTGAGCGGTCTACCACAGTAATGACCACACCCTCTTTTAGGGCATCCTCTAGGTTCTCTGCATTAGGGTCAAAGAAGTCTCCATAGAACTCTAAGATTTCTACAATATCACCCTTGTAGTATTCGTTCATATCCCCAAAGCCATCAGCCGTAAACAGGTTGGCTTTGATAAAGTCATCTACGTTACAGTTGGACATAACCTCTCTGACTTTCTGACGACGCTTAACGGCCTCTAGCCAGAAACTGTTCTCAGGAGATGTCTTAGCGAGTTTGAGAAGCTCTCCAATAGACTTCCGACTGCGGATAATCTTAGGGGTGTTCCTGAAGTCAGAAGCTGTAGGATTGAACACAATGTCTAAGGGGTTAATGCGGACAGACTTAGGACCAACATAACTGGGGATAATTTCCTCATTACGCACATTGTATCTGGTCTCGTAATCGGCGGTGAAAAAGGCATTACCGAAGTCAATGTAGTCAAGAACAATTTGACTTACCGTATCTTCATAACTACTCTCTCGGAGTTTGTTAGACATGTAGGAGACGATAACTTTTGCCTTGTCTTGGCTTGCAGACTCCTGATCGTATGCTTGCCACGTGAGCCACTTCTCGTTGGGGAATAGTGAAGCCATATAGTTGGTATGAAGGTTATCCCTAATCTGGGTTAGTTTCGGGATGGTAGTGGAGTTCTTCCAAGGCAGGGCCTTATTACTGGTGGTAGAAGTATCTGTAGCGTGAATGTATCTCAGGAGTTCTTCTTTTTCGTGTAGCCACTCCTGTCTCTGATTATTCCAGTTCTCCCAGAGGTTCACAATACTAGCTGCCTTGTCTTCTATCCCTAACTGAGATCGAATTTCTGCAACCTTATCTGTCATGTTTAATCCTATCTGTATGCAACCCCGCCAAACCTATTCTTTGGGGCGTTGTTGAAAAATATATCCTTTACGCTTTTCCCACTTGATTTAGCAGGGGGCGTTGCTATAGTAACTGCCGAAGCCATAGCGTCCTTGATATCGTCATGCTTTGGGTTTCTCTGAACCAATTCATCCTCTAGCGTAGGGGTCCACCCACCCTCAAAGTGCCAGACCTTAAGGTTATCATATCTAGGTTCTAGGGCAGCAGCAATACGCTCCTGCTTGCTACCTTCTTTCCTAGTAGGCCTGTATTCCTCCACAGAGAGCCGTAGACCGGCGCTACGTACATGGGACTTGATATCGTTCACAATAACCTTCTGGGCCACTGTGACCTCTGCTTGGAGCTTATTGAAGTTCCACTTAGCATGTAGCTCCTTGATATGATTGTAGTAGTCTATAGTCTTATCAGACTTAAACCTATCAATGTCTAGGACGTAGATGTTATTATCGGAGTCTATCCCGATAACTACGATAGCCGTATAGTCTGCCTTGGTCTTCAGAGAGAAGGCGAAGTCAACTGCCGCGTAGACATTAAGCCTGTTGTTCTTGTAGTACCAACGGTCCCCCTTCTTGTTGAGGAAACGCTGGTTATAATACTGGAACTTGTCTCGGCTAATCCTATCAGTAGAGGCTTCGTTAGGGTTATTGTAATACTGGGCGTAAAACTGTACTACGTCCGTATACTCTGACTTGATACGAGACAGGGCGTTCATATCGAACCCAAACATCTTACCGTCTTCCCGCACAACCCGAGGCCAGAGAAACATACCATCTTCCTCGACGCTATACTTCTTGATGGTCCAGACAGGCTTCTTATCGACAACCTCTCCCAAATCATTGTATACTTCGTAGTAGGACTCTTCCCAGACGCCATAGATATCCCTAGGGTCATAGCGAGTACCACAGCTAAACGTAAACCCACCTACGTTACGGATAGAGGTAAACTGGGAGGTCTTCTTAGAAACAGACTCACGTCCCTCTTCCGTGTAGGCGTTATCAGGTACAACCACGTCATCACAGATGATAACGTCAGCGTGCCAGCCAGTGGTGTTAGTCGTCAGACCAGCCGTAGAGACAGTTGCATCTCGAATACCCTCTTCCTTACGAAGAGGATGGTCAATGATAATCCTAGAGTTAGACCACTTCTCCCTCTTACCGGAGTCTGGGTTGACATACTCGGGCCAATACTTGCTGAAGGTAGGGCTCTCTAGGAAGTTCTTGATAACCATAAGCTGCTGCTCAGCAAGGTCAGCCGTAGCGGAAACGTACAGTATGGATACGTCAGGATGGCGAATTATAATCCACGTAGCGAACACTGCTGCAATGTGACTCTTCAGGTGGGCTCGGGGGAGCATAAGCAGCTTGTTATCTGCCTGATCCCCCTTACCGTAAAGGCTATACTCCATTAGCCATCTGAACACTTCCTTGTGAATTTCCCCGTACATATAGTGCGGATTCATCAGCTTAGCGAAGAAGTACAAGTCTTGCTCCGCCTGTTCTCTCACCTCTTTAGCAGCTTCCGGCATCCTATCTAAGCGGAGATAGGCATTCTTTAGCCACTTGTCCATTAATTAGCCTTTCTGTAATCTCTCAGGATAGAAATATCACTCTCGAAGTCTAACTTCAGTCGAGCATCTTTCTCTAGACGCCGATCAATTTCCTCTTGCGAAGGCCTGCCAACTGCCCTCTTATCCCAACCCCTATCTAGGAGGAACTTAGCGGCCTGATAGGAGCCCTTAACGGTTGCTTGCTCGATGAGAGAGCGAAGGGCTTCGGAACGAAGAGAGTGTTCTAGCTCATCTCTCCACTGGTCAATGTGTTCTCGTATCTGCTTGTTGTTATAAAGCCTCATCCAATGATTCCAACCAAGCAGATACTTGTTAGCAAAATCATATTCTCCCAAATCCCCCAGTTCAAGGTATAACTTCTTGAGAGAGTAATAAGTCTTTCCGTTATATTCTTTATGATCGTCGTCAAGTGTGAACTGAGCATATTCGGTATTATAGCCAAACTCTAGGAACAGGCTCTGTGTTAGGTACCTATCATTAGAGTGTTTCATGGCTTCCTTGTTAATTTTGATGTTAGACATGGTTACCCTTTTGTTAAGAAGTTAGGTACCAAAGTGGAGAATATCCCCAGTATGAAGGTAATGGCTGCGATACTCCCAGCCAACTTCCAAGATTTAGACTCTAGCTTCCTGATACGTTCCTCTTGATCTTTAGATGTTTCTACTAAGCTGGCTATGTTTTCCTTAACAGCGGATACGTCACTCTTCAAATCACCTAATACATCCTTGAGGTCTATGATGTGTTTTAAGATGTCTTCTCGTTCTACCATAACTAACCTATCTTTGTAATTGACATATAGTTATGTACCTGAGTACCAGGACCGACAGCAGGTGAGATTAATGGTTCATTATTATTAACGAAACATTGAAGTTCTATTACTTTTGTTCCGTCTAATACAATGGCACCATTAATATGGTTACCATTACCACCAACACCACCACTAGTAGATGCTAGAAACGAAGTAGAACTAGCGCCTATGATTTCTGTAAATCCATCAGTAACATTATAAATTCTAAGTTTCCATTCTCTAGCAGTAGATGTATGAGCTCTTAAGCTCGTGCCAGCATCAATTTGATAAGTACCAGCACCTAAAGTAATCTGATTTGAGGAGAGTGAGCCAATATTATCTGGATCATACTCTTCCGTATTAAATTGGATTGTTACCCAACTATTGGGAGCCACTGATGGACCAGCTACACTTTCTAAAGATTGGTAGGAGTACCTAGCAATACTTATACTAGAAGTACCACTAGACATTGCTGTAATGCGGCCCTGTGCATCAACTGTAGCGGATACGTTAGTATAACTTCCCGGAGTTACTGTAGTGTTTTCCAGCTTAGCTCCTGTTACCGCCCCATCAACTATCTTATCCGTAATGATGGCGTCATCAGCTATCTTAGACGTAGTGACAGCATCATTATTAATGTTAGCCTCACTTACCGCCCCCAGCACAGCTAGAGCACCTAACCCTAGATTACTCCTAGCAGTGCTGATATTAGCCAAATCGGAAAGGTTATTCGTACTAACAAGGTCACCTGAACCTACACCACTAGCTCCCTTATCTCCTGAACGAGAGAAGTGGGTAAACACCCTATCCCCATCGGAGAGAGTACCAGCAAGGTTTATAAACGAAACAGGTATACTCAACCAGCTACCATTATCCGTAACGAGACCAGTGACTGTATACGCCACAAAGAACTGAGGATCATTAACCTTACGGATGACAACAGTACCCTTATCCGTATTAGTACTATCTCCCCAAGTAGCTACATAGTCAGAGATATCTAGACTGTTATAGTCTACTCCGCTAACAATGATATTCGTTACCAGAGACAGGTCTGAGTTATTAAGCCTAATCATATGAGCCCCGGGATCACTGACAGATGTATTATCGTCATAGTCCCAAGCAATGCCCTTCTCAGAAGCCCCAGCAACTGTTGCACTAGCAAAAGCATTAGCCTCGCTAATAGCAGCAGCATCAGCACTACTCTTAGCAGCTAAGGCTGAAGCTTCTGCTTCGTCAGCAGCCTCCTCCGCCCTGTCTGCATTATTAATAATACCAGTAATGTCTTGAAGCCTTACTACGTCGTTAGGATCAGTGGGGGGAGCAATGTTAAGGATTTTATTCCCGTTCATATCCAGAGGAGCTTCCATCTGGTTAGGGGCGTCCCCAGACCTAGATAAGCCATCTTGAAGGGCTGCCATAATCAAACCACTGTTATTGTTGATTAGTGACAGGTTATACCCGGAGGAGATACTGCCGAGTGTTAAGTTAATTGCCATGTTTTATTCTTCTCCATTATTAAGAGTTCCCTGTCCGGGTTGTAAGAATTTGTTTAAGAAAAATTAGGGGGGTATTTCGTACCTACAGACACCCCCTGAACCCCCTTCCCCACCCCTAGC
>JRYH01003210.1_pt1 | contig 37548 bp, 34 predicted proteins | sample 235351 | NCBI WGS metagenome assembly JRYH01 (sample SAMN03074221, study PRJNA261480) | activated sludge metagenome | biome: Wastewater Treatment Plant; feature: Wastewater; material: Activated sludge; isolation source: activated biomass of a wastewater treatment plant treating wastewater... ...
GCGCCGGCATGGCCGCCGACCTCTTCGAGACCTATGCCGTGACGGTCGTGGCGACCATGGTGCTCGCCGGCATCTTCTTCCACGATCAGGCCAATCTCGCGGCGCTGATGGTCTATCCACTCGCGATCTGCGCGGCCTGCATCGTGACCTCGATCGTGGGCACCTTCTTCGTCAAGCTCGGTGCCAACAACTCGATCATGGGCGCGCTCTACAAGGGCTTCATCGCCTCGGCCGTTCTCTCCGTCGGCGGCCTCTGGGTCGCGACGCACTACGTGCTCGGCACCTGGGGCGAGGTCGGGATCGCCGCGGGCCTCCCGATCACCGGCCAGAGCCTGTTCTTCTGCGGCCTCGTCGGCCTCGTGGTGACGGGTCTCATCGTCTGGATTACGGAGTACTATACGGGCATCGGCTATCGCCCCGTGCGCTCCATCAGCCAGGCATCGGTGACCGGCCACGGCACCAACGTCATTCAGGGTCTCGCCGTCTCGCTCGAGGCGACCGCGCTGCCGACGATCGTCATCGTCGCCGGCATCCTGGTGACCTACAACCTCGCCGGCCTCTTCGGCACGGCGATCGCCACCACGACCATGCTCGGCTTGGCCGGCGTCGTCGTCGCGCTCGACGCCTTCGGTCCGGTGACCGACAACGCCGGCGGCATCGCCGAGATGTCGGGCCTGCCGAAGGAGGTGCGTCGCTCCACCGACGCGCTGGACGCCGTCGGCAACACGACCAAGGCCGTCACCAAGGGCTACGCCATCGGCTCCGCCGGTCTCGGCGCGCTGGTGCTGTTCGCCGCCTACAACTACGACCTTCAGTACTTCATCCAGAAGGCGAACGAGGCCGGCTCCACGTCCTACCAGTACTTCAAGGGCATCGAGACGAACTTCGGCCTCGACAACCCGTACGTCGTGGTCGGCCTGCTGCTCGGTGGCCTCATCCCCTACCTGTTCAGCGGCATCGCCATGACGGCCGTCGGCCGCGCGGCGAGCTCGATCGTCGAGGAGGTGCGCCGCCAGTTCAAGGCCAAGCCCGGCATCATGAAGGGCACCGAGCGTCCGGACTACGCGCGCGCCGTCGACCTTCTGACGCGCGCCGCGATCAAGGAGATGGTGATCCCGTCGCTGCTGCCGGTGCTGTCGCCCATCGTGCTGTTCTTCGTCGTGCAGGCGATCGGCGGGCGTGGCGCGGCCTTCTCGGCTGTCGGCGCGATGCTGCTCGGCGTGATCGTCACCGGCCTCTTCGTCGCCATCTCGATGACCTCGGGCGGCGGCGCCTGGGATAACGCCAAGAAGGCGTTCGAGGACGGCTTCGTCGACAAGGACGGCGTGAAGCACGTCAAGGGCACGGAGGCCCACAAGGCGTCCGTTACCGGCGACACGGTCGGCGATCCCTATAAGGACACCGCCGGCCCGGCCGTGAACCCGGCGATCAAGATCACCAACATCGTGGCGCTCCTGCTCTTGGCCGTGCTCGCCCACGGCTGATCGGCCGGTCGCAGAAAAAGCCCCCGCAACGGAAGGCCCCGGCAGACATGCCGGGGCCTTCATTTTTAGGTTTTCTTGATCCCTATCAATCACGTCCCGCAGATTTGAGCGCTTCTAAAGGAGCTTCGGCGCACAACGGAAGAGGTGGGACCCATGCAGAGACTGGGAATAGCTGCCGCGGCCTTGGCGGGCGCGGTCTTGTCGGCGATGTCGCCTGTGCTGGCCGATGATCTGAGGGAGCGGGCGAACGCCGTGTTCAAGCCGTTGCCCTCGACGGTTCCGGCTGTGAAGGACAACCGGATCACGCCGGAAAAAATCGAGCTCGGTAAGGCGCTGTTCTTCGATCCGCGCCTGTCCGCGAGCGGCGTCTTTAGCTGCAACTCGTGCCACAATCTCGCGACCGGCGGCGACGACAACCTCGAGACGTCCATCGGCCACGGCTGGCAGAAGGGGCCGCGCAACGCGCCCACCGCCTTGAACTCGGTCTTCAACGAGGCCCAGTTCTGGGACGGCCGCGCCGAGGATCTCAAAGCCCAGGCCAAAGGGCCGATCCAGGCCGGCGTCGAGATGGCCAACACGCCTCAGCAGGTCGTGACGACGCTCGAAAGCATGCCGCAGTACGTCACGTGGTTCAAAGCCGCGTTCCCGGACGAGAAGGAGCCGGTGACCTTCGACAACATGGCCAAGGCCATCGAGGCGTTCGAGGCGACGCTGCTCACGCCCTCGCCCTTCGACAAGTTCCTGAACGGCGACGACCTGGCGCTGACCGACGTGCAGAAGACCGGCCTCGGCCTGTTCATGGACAAGGGCTGTGCCGGCTGCCACAGCGGCATCAACGTCGGCGGCATGGGCTACTATCCGTTCGGCGTGCAGGAGAAGCCCGGCGCGGAGATCCTGCCCGAAGGCGACAAGGGCCGCTTCACCGTCACCGCCACGGCCGACGATCAGTATGTCTTCCGCGCCGCGCCGCTGCGCAACGTCGCCGTGACCGCGCCCTACTTCCACTCCGGCAAGGTGTGGGATCTGCGGCAGGCCGTGGCCATCATGAGCACCTCGCAGCTCGGCACCGAGCTGACGGCGACGGAGATCGACGCCATCGTCGAGTTCCTGCATGGGCTGACGGGCGACGTGCCGCGCATCGAGTATCCGGTGCTGCCGGCGGAGACCGCCACGACGCCGCGGCCCACGTCCGAGATCCTGAAGAAATAAGGGACTGTAGGATCGGAAACGGAAAGCCCCGAGGCGCGCCGCGCCCCGGGGCTTTTCTATTGCGCTCGCCGCGAAAGACGCGCGCGCGTCGCGATGAACGGTTGCCGTCTCGGTAAGACCGGGCGAGAGGGGAAGCGGCATCTCGATCTCGAGATCCCGCGCCTCAAGCCCTTATTCGCCGAAGATTTGTTTGGTGCCGAGGTTGCGGAAGAGCTGCTTGAGGAGGCCGTCCTCGCTGCCGCCGGGTGCAGGCGTCGTGCGCGACACGAAATCGAACACCTTGCCGTCCTTCATGCCGTAGTTGGCGACGCGCTCGACGACCCCCGCCGGCGAAAAATAGATGGCGAGCACCTGCCGGTCCACCTCGCTCCCCGACATGAAGGCGACGCGCTTCTCCGTGCTCGAGATGTAGTAGTAGACCGAGCCGTTGCCGTAGGTGGTGGTCGTGGTCGGTGTGCCGAGGATGAGCCTCACCTGCTCCTGGCTCATGCCAGGCTGCACCTGGGCGATGTCGGATTCGCGGAACAGGTGGCCATGCTTGGTGATTTGCTCGCTGCAGGCCGAGAGCAGCACGGCGGCCGCGAGCAGCACCGGCATCAGCGCCGCGAGCGCCAGGTCGCTGGCCCTCCCGCGCTTCGCGCTCCGGCCCGGCGCGTCATGACGGCGCATTGTCGAATGACCCCCTGGGAGACTCATGAAACCCCTGTGCTCAAGTTCCGCCCTTAGCTAAAAGGAGGCCGCAAGGCAACGCCGGGGCCGTCTTAGTCCCCTGTAGGAAAAGGTTGAACCCCCCGTGCTCTCCTGGATGAGACGCAGAGCTCAAGATCGGCGCACAGCAATTGACTTTTATGGCGCGATCGTGGCCCAGGCCCGCCGGCCGGTGTTTTTCGAGCGCCATGGTGTCCTCGATACGCCGGAAGGGCGCACGAGCATGATTATCCTGCTGATGTTCCCGCTGCTGGAGCGGCTTCAGGGCGGAGAGGCCGGTGAGCGCCGCCTGGCGCGCCTGCTCGCAGAGACGTTCGTCACCGACATCGACGACAGTCTGCGGGAGATGGGCGTCGGCGACCTCTCGGTGCCGAAGAAGGTGAAGCGCGCCGCCCAGGCGCTCGGCGAGCGGTGCCTCGCCTACCGCGGTGCGGCTGCGGCGTCCGAGCCGGTTCACGCGCTCGCGCACGAGATCGGCGCAACCGTTCCCGGCCTCGACCGGCATCCGGAGGGCGCCGAGGCCCTGGCCCGCATGACGCTGGCGTCCCTCGCCGCGCTCCGCGCCGTCCCGGCCGAAAGCCTGCACGTCGCGCTGGCCGAGCCCCCTGAAGGCTTGCTTCCCGGAGGTGCCGCATGACCGCTCTGCGCGACTGGACCCATCTCGTCACCGATATTCCCGAGCGCGGTTTGAAAGCGACGCGCGCGGCAACCGGGGAGGAGCGGACCGAGCTGGCCCGCGCGCTCGACATCCCGTCCGTGGAAAGCGTCGAGGTGGCTTACGAGATCAAGCCGCTCGGCGGCGGCCGGTTGAGGTTCGCCGGAACGCTCGATGCGGATGTGACGCAGGCCTGCGTCGTGACCTTGGACCCCGTTCCCGCGCGCCTCTCCGAGGCGTTCGCAATCGAGCTGGCTCCTGCCGAGGAGGTGGCAAGCGAGGCGCCGGTCTCCGGCGACCGGGAGGTGTCGAGCGTTCCCGACATCGAGCCGATCGAGGACGGCCGCATCGACGTGGGCACGATGCTGTTCGGCGTCCTGTCGGCGGCGCTCCCGCCCTATCCGCGCAAGGCCGATGCGGAGTTCGATTGGGTCGACCCGAAGATCAAGGCCGATCCGGATGGCACAAATCCGTTTGCCGCGCTGGAGAGGCTCAAGCCGCGGCCGTAGCCGCAATCGTCATCGGCGCAGCTTGGCAGGCGTTGGCGGATGGCGTTTTCCCCGTCACCGTCTCCGCGCGCCGGTCCGCCCGCGGAAAATGTGTTGTCTCGCAGGTGCAAACAGGTATTTTCCCGCTGTCCTTGCGTCCGGGGGGCGACCGGGGGCCCTTAGAATATTTTGACAGGTTGATCGCGAGATGGCTCAGCCGCGGACACTGGCGCTCGACGCCATGGGGGGCGATCACGGTCCCGAGGTGGTGGTCCCCGGGGCTGCGATTTCCCTTGAGCGCCATCCTGCGCTGAGCTTCGTTTTCGTCGGCGACGAGGCGCGTATCGCCGCCCAGCTCGCGGCCCATCCCGCGCTCGCCGCCCGCGCCCGCATCGTGCACACGACCCAGGTCGTGGCCATGCACGAGAAGCCGAGCCAGGCGCTCCGCAGGGGCAAGGGATCGAGCATGTGGCTTGCCCTCGAAGCGGTGCGCAACGGCGAGGCGCACGCCGCGGTCTCGGCCGGCAACACCGGCGCGCTCATGGCGATGGCGAAGCTGATCCTGCGCCCCATGACGGGAATCGAGCGCCCGGCCATCGCCGCTCTTTGGCCGACCGTCACCGCCGAGTGCATCGTGCTGGATGTCGGCGCCAACATCGGCGCCACCGCTCGCCAGCTCACCGACTTTGCGCTGATGGGCGCCGCGATGGGGCGTGCGCTGTTCCACGTCGAGCGCCCCTCGGTGGGCTTGCTCAACGTCGGCGTCGAGGACATCAAGGGCGCCGAGGAGGTGAAGGCGGCGCACGCGCTCCTGAAGGGAGCGGCGGACCTGCCGCTCGACTACCGCGGCTTCATCGAGGGCGACGAGATCGGCCAGGGCCGGGTCGACGTGGTGGTGGTCGAGGGATTTGCCGGCAATATCGCGCTCAAGACCGCGGAGGGCACGGCCAGGCAGATCGGCCAATACCTGAGGGATGCCATGATGCGGACCTGGCTGTCGCGGCTGGGCGCGCTGCTCGCTCGCGGCGGCTTCCGGGTTCTCAAGGAGAAGATGGACCCGCGCCGCGTCAACGGGGGCACGTTCCTGGGCCTCAACGGCATTGCCGTCAAGAGCCACGGCGGCACCGATGCCCTGGGCTTTGCGAGCGCCGTCGATCTCGGCTACGAAATGGCGGAGAGCGGGCTCTTGTCCCGCCTGGCCGCCGATCTCGAGACGTTCCACGGGCGGCTCGGCGAGGTCCCGGCCCCGAATGAGAAGAACGAGCACGAGCGCCGGGCCTGAACCCCGGGGAACAGAACAGTAGAGGATACCTTGGCAGTCATTCGATCGGTCATCCGCGGCGTGGGCGCCCATCTCCCGAGGCGCATCATGACCAATGCCGATCTGGCGCGGATTGTCGATACCTCCGATGAATGGATCGTCGAGAGAAGCGGTATCCGCCAACGCCACATCGCCTCCGACGACGAGCTGACGTCGACCCTCGGCATCGCCGCGGCCCATCAGGCGCTGGTGCGCGCCGGCATCGATCCCATGGACATCGATCTGGTCATTTGCGCGACCGCGACGCCGGATCGGACCTTCCCGTCCACCGCGGTGAGGATCCAGTCGGGCCTCGGCATCATGAAAGGCGCCGCGTTCGACATTCACGCGGTCTGCTCCGGCTTCGTCTACGCGCTGTCGGTCGCCGACAATTTCATCAAGACCGGCCAGTCCAAGCGCGCCCTCGTCATCGGCGCGGAGACGTTCTCGCGCATCCTCGACTGGACCGATCGCGCGACGTGCGTCCTGTTCGGCGACGGCGCCGGCGCGGTCGTGCTCGAGGCCCAGCCCCAGCACGGCACACGCGAGGACCGCGGCATCCTCTCGACGCTGATCCGCTCCGACGGCCGCTTCGAGGATCTGCTGTACGTGGACGGCGGGCCGGGCTCGACGAAGACCGTGGGGCACCTGCGCATGAACGGGCGCGAGGTCTTCCGCCATGCGGTGCAGAAGATCTCGGGCGTGATCGAGGAGACGCTGGTGGCCAATGGCTTCGCGGCCGACGAGATCGACCTGTTCATCCCCCATCAGGCCAACGTCCGCATTCTCGATGGCATCGCCAAAAAGCTCGGCATCGATCCGCAAAAGATCGTCAAAACGCTCGAAAAGCACGGAAATACCTCGGCCGCGTCGATCCCGCTGGCCCTTAACCAAGCCTTCGAGGAGCACCGCGTGCGCGAGGGAGGCCTGATCCTCATGGAGGCCATGGGAGGCGGGTTCACCTGGGGCGCCGCGCTCGCGCGCTGGTGATCTCGCAGACGCGAGCTTACGATGGTGCGATGCACAAAATCAGATTGCTGAAGGTCAGAAATCACGCCGCCGAAGCGACTGCTAATTATACGTGCGATTTCAGTTGCTTGTTGCGATCGGTCATTGACCGCCCGCTCGCCGCTCGATAGCATCGGGAACAATACCGAGCTACGGGGACGCGGAGGCGGAGCGCTATGAGCGGGAAAACACTGACACGTGCCGATCTAGCCGAAGCCGTGGTGCGGAAGGTCGGCTTGCCGCGCAACGAGTCTCAAGAGCTCGTCGAACTTGTCCTCAACGAGATCTCGGACAGTCTTGCGCGCGGAGAGCAGGTGAAGCTCTCCTCGTTCGGCTCCTTCGGCATCCGTCAGAAGGGCGAGCGCATCGGGCGCAATCCCAAGACCGGCAAAGAGGTGCCGATCACGCCGCGTCGCGTGCTGGTCTTCCGTCCGAGCAACATCATGAAAGACCGGATCAACTCCGGCCGCTCCCGGCGCACCAAGGCCGCCGAGTAGAGCATCCGTCGCTCAGGCGACGCATTGATTTTCCCATACGATATCGCAGCATCACGAATGCGTGCATGGCGTCAGCCGCGAACGATGTGCATTCGCATGCGCATGCAAAAAAAGCTGTGGCCATTTGATCCGATTGATCGAGACGGCGCCCGGCGATGACGGTATGCTTGTTGAAGCAAGCTGTAGCGTCGGCGTTCGCGCATCTTTCTCGCAATTTCAGGATGCGACCGGAGAGGGGGGCACTCTCACCTGCAATGTATCTTTGCGGGTTGCGCCGAGCATCAGCGAAGCACGTGGCCGTCGGAAACCGGATCACCATGGCCAAGGCATCGAGGGGTAACGATGAGCAAGGCAGCGGAGGCTTTTCGAACCATCAGCGAGGTCGCTGATGAGCTCGATGTGCAGAAGCATGTTCTGAGATTCTGGGAAGCGCGCTTCCCGCAGGTTCGGCCCATGAAACGGGGCGGCGGCCGTCGCTACTACCGGCCGGAGGATATGGAGCTCCTGCGCGGTATCCGCCATCTGCTCCATGCGGAAGGCTACACCATCAAGGGCGTGCAGAAGATTCTGCGCGAGCAGGGCATCGATCATGTGAAGCAGCACGGCCGCACGACGCGCGAAACGCGCGCGCCGGCCGCCCGGGGCCACGCGCCGGATGCACGCGCCTTGCCGGCGAACGTTCCCTCGATCGGAGCGGGACGCCGCCCGCTCCCCGTCGCGGCACGCCGCAATACGCGGGGCCGCGCCGGCGCCGTCGAGCAGCTCGCCGCCGTCGAGGCTGCGATCAAGGAGCTGGAGCAGTGCCGCGCGATCCTGCTCGAGACTCTGGCCAAGCCCGAGCCCGTCCGCGTCCCGCGCCGCGCACGCGCCGTTGGAGCCTGACGACCGCGGCGCATGTCGCCGGCCATCCCTTCTCGAGCGCGCAACGGAGAGCCATCCAGGGACCGCGGCGCCCGCCCGTTCCCGTGATCGCTGGGCAGGCGGATGACCGCCTCCCGCAGGGGGCCAGCTGGCTTCGCGATAGCCCGCGCGCTTCCGGCCTCAAGCAAGGAACGAGGCGTTGACCGGAGCCCCAATGCCGGACATAAGGGGGGCCGAAGTCGGAGCGTAGCGCAGCCTGGTTAGCGCACCAGTCTGGGGGACTGGGGGTCGGAGGTTCAAATCCTCTCGCTCCGACCAATTTTTTCAAAGACTTAGGCCGAACCCCTCATCCTGACAAAATGTGCTGGGACGCATATGGGACGCAAATCCGGTGCGTTTCCATGGCTGAACTTGGTGCGCTATGAGCGGCCCGTTCTCCGTCGGGGGCACAGCCGCAAACTTGAAACTACACCCCGACCTCAGGCCGCCGCCTGACGGACCCGCGCTGCAACCTGAATGTCCGCAAGGGTGACACCGCGATTGACGAGATGATGTCTCATCTCATCGTGGACCGGCGCGGAGCCGTCGATGTCGCGGATGGTGAGCACGGCGGCAAAATGGACGCCATCCTCTGGAAAGCTTTGCTCCTTGCGGGCCAGCGGCTCGATAATCAGCTTCCAGTCGGAGCTGGCTCCGCGCCCCTTCGGCATTCTTGCGTGCAGTCTTTTGACCGGCGACCACTTCACGCCATTGCGGAGCATCTCCTTCTCGCGCTGCTTGGTGCCCTTCGGAACAGACGTCCCGTCCGCCTCCAATTGTCCCGACCAGCTGATCTCGCCGGTTTCAGGGTCGATTTCCTGCTGGCGGAGGTAGGCATCCAGTTCAACGCGCAGAGCCTCATCATTGAAGTTGCGGTCGACAGGGGATGTGTAGACCAGAGTAAGGTCGGCAGCGCCGCGGCAAGCGCCGTCCGGCGTGACGAGGCTTTGCGGCCAGGAGAAATCAAAGGAGAGAATGCGGCCAACCGGGAGCACCTGATCGAAGACAATCGTGATAGCGCTTGGATCATCGACCAGCATCGTATCAGCGCGGGCGGGAATGCCGTAGCCGACGAAATCCGGGGCGATATGACCAAGCTTCTTGCCGCTCAGTGCAGGCGCGCGCTGCGCCCGGTGAATCATCAGGGCCTGGAGCAGTTCGCGGCTGGCATGCCGCAAGAGGCGCTGATCCAGCGTAGCGAGGCTAGCCGCGACCAAAGGCGCGGCGAAGCTCGTTCCCATGTTATCGCAGAGAAGACCATCCATGTGCAGCGAGGTGAGGCCCGTGCGGTTCTGCGTCGAGGCATCTGGCGTCACGCCGCCAATATGCGCGAGGTCAGGCTTGCGCGCGTAGCCGGTTCCCGGACCGCGGCGAGTATAGCTTGTCGGGAGCAAAGCAGGATGATCGTCGAAGCCGGGCGGGTTGACTGCGCCAACGGTGAGAGCGTGGAAGGCTTCAGCCGGGGGCGTAATCGCCTGCAACTGAGATTGAGCGGCGAGCATGCTCACTGCCGCGTCGGGATCGGCCGGCCAGGATGGGCGCGTGTCAGCGCCCAAAAGATTTCCGGCGGAGATTACGAAGATGATGTCATGGCGCCGGGCGATGGCATCGAAGCCCTCGGCATACACAGAATAGCTGCCCGGCTGCGCGTTGCCGCAGGCGAAGGAAAAATTGAAAACCCGGATGCCGTGCTCGGCCTTGGCACGCTGGATGTTCAAGTCGAGCTGGTCGAGGAAATCCGCGTGATCGACATAATACGAACCGCGAAGGTCGCGCCGCGGGAAGATGTCGAGATCGTAGACCTTGACCCCGAACGGCTCGACATAGTCAGCAAGATGCGGATTGAAGTGGTAAGCGCCCGCTGCAAGACCGGCGATGAACGTGCCGTGACGCGCGTCGCGCTCGTCCGGTGCGATGGCGCCGAGGCGGCCCGCGATCCAGGGCTCCAGTGATGGGATGGATGCTACGCCCCCGTCGATAATACCCACGATCGGATGATCGAAATCGGCAGCGGGCAGCGGAAGCGTGCCGTGTGCATCGCGCGGAATGGGCGGCGCTGTCGCTTCGTCGATAACGAGCGGAAGTTCGATAGACCGCACCAGCGACTGCTCGGCGAAGGCGGCGAGGATGTCGCGATGCCGGCCGATATCGAGATCGATATCGGCGTCGCCAGCCGCAATCGTGCTCTCAGGCGGCGGGAGCGAAAGAACATTCTGCGCAACGGCAGCCAGTTCCCTGGGAAGGATAATGAGCCTGCGGCTGGTGTTTTTAAGTGGCCTGACGGAGAGCGCCAGCGTGGGATGCGGGAGGCGCTCGCGCAGCGTCTCCGGCAAGGCAGGGCGGACGAGCAACCCGCCCGGAACCGCTGCAAGCGCGGCCAGCAGGTTGGCGATGGCCCGCTGCGCGGCGCCCTGACTGATGACAGCCGGATCAAGGCGAAACAGATCGATGATGTATGAGCCGATGACGTTTGGCTGCCGGAACAGGCGCAGAGCCTCTTCCGGTTCAAACTGGAGCCGGTCTTCCCGCGTGTGGAGCCGGAGATCTTCGACGGCACCAAGTTCGCTGCGAAATTCGGAAGCCTTTGGCTCTTCCTTGCCGGATTTCTTGTTGTACCGCAGCGGCGGCGTGCCTTCGGCCTGTGATTCTACGGCATCCGACAGCTCCTTGAGCGCGCGCGGGGTCGCCTGGACTAGGAGCTCGCCATTGGCCTCGCCGCCGACAAGCGAGAATTTGCGCGCGCGGCTGAACACGCGATCAAGCGGGCGGTGACTTTTCGCGAGAGCAGCCTCGCGAAGCTGCACGTGAACGAAACCGATAGGGTCGCCCTGCGCCTCAATCGTCTGTGCGAACCCGTCCAGCTCTTCGCGCATCAGCTGCTTGTGGCGGACGAAGCCGGCGTCATCGCCCGCGAAGAAGTCTTTGTTGCTGCCGCCGGGCGGGCGTTCTGGCGCGACCAAAAAGCGGTCGCGATCCAGGATCACCTGAACGGGCCTGAGTGGGTTGTTACTGTCCATTGACCCGCTCCTGCTTTTTCCGACCGGGCGCCTTCTTCGCCTGCCGCGAGACCGTACTCTGCGAGACGCCGAGGAACTCGGCACGCTCAATCTGATTGAGGGCTGCGTCCTCAAGGGCCTTCAAAAGATCGGCGCGCGTGCCGGCCACGGCCTGGCGCCGCTCCGGAGAGAACAATTTCGTGTTGAGGACGACAAACCGCCTCAGGGCGGCGATCAGCGTATCCGGTGGGAGGCTGACCTCCGCGTGAGTCGAATGGAGGGCCACGTAGCGCTTGGTTGAACGCGTCAGGGACGCGATATCGGCGCCGCTCAAGCCCTCTGTCAGCCAGACTAGAAATCGCTCCGTTTCAGCATTGGGCTGCAGCGGTTTCATATTGCGGGCGATGATCGCGGCACGCGCCTCGGCCTCGGGCTTGAGCAATTCAATGCGGGCATCGAAACGCCGCCAGATCGCACTGTCGAGCAGGTGCTCGTGGTTTGTGGCTGCAATTGTAAAGCCCCGCCCGTCCCGGTCGTCGAGGCACTGCAGCAGCGTATTCACGACGCGCTTGATCTCGCCGAGTTCGTGAGCGTCATCACGCGCCTTGGCCACGGCGTCAAACTCGTCAAGAAACAGCAGGCAGCGGTAGCGATTTGCGAACTCGAAAAGCGCGCCGATATTGCGCGCGGTCGTGCCGAGGAAGGAGGAGACCAGACCGTCCAGACGCACTTCAACGCAAGGCAGATCGAGTTGGCGCGCGATATGCCGGGCAAGCTGCGTTTTGCCGACGCCCGGCGGCCCGTAAAGAAGGCAGCGCGTATTCGGTGCGGCACCGAACTTTCTGAGCTGATCGAGACGGCCCCATTCGAGGAGAAGATCGGACACCGCCTCGGCGAGCGCTGGAGCCAGAACAGGCGCCTCACCGACAGAGGCATCCGGGAATAGAACGCGGACGAGTGGCGCTGATGTTTCCTTGTCGCGGGGCAGGGGCGTGTTGGCCGTCAGAATCTCGCCCGGCAAGAAGCCGCGCAGGGCCGTGGCCGCGGCTCGGGTTTCCTCGAAGGCGAGTGGGATGAGATCCTGCTTGCGTTCGGTCGCGCTGAGCAGGCGGGTCAGCTTTGAGGCCTGCTCCTTGTCAGTCGCGCTTATGGCGTCCCGAAGCCGCTGAATCTGGTGCACGGCACGCGGGTTGCGCGACTCAAGGGCCGCGCGGGAGAGAGCGAGAATGATATCGAAGTGGTCCATAGAACCCTGAGCAGTAGCATGATCCATCGGACCATAATGCCAGTATCCGAATAAATATGCAATATAAAACTAAAATTATCCGTTTAATAGCGAAAATATGCACATCGCAGGGTTTGGTGCCGAAGCCATGACAGGCGCTGAAGTGCTTGGTCAACCCTCCAATTTCGAGTGCCTCCGCCCACCGGAAGCCTTCCCTCGGGGCATGGTGGCGGCGGGAGCCCGAAAGGCTCCGATGGTCGGGGCCTCCTTTGAAAATGGAGGAAACACCAATGCTCATCATCTCCCGCAACAAAGCGGCATCCTGCACCGACAGCGAGCTGCACTCCTTTCTGAGAGTGCTGTTCAACGATCTGGCGAACGACGCCCTTGATGAAAACAGCGTGCGCTGCTGCCACGCCTCAATCGAGGCTGTGCGCGCAGAACAGGCGCAACCGCGGCGGGGCATCTAGCCCCGCCGTCTAGTCGCGATCCTGCTCCCGCCCTCGACGACGCTCATTTCTCTGCTCGGGGGCTTTCTCGCGCCGGGCTTTTGCCATGGCCCTGAGCTTATCGAAATAACTCTCGCCGCTTGCCGCCTGTTTGAAGGTCTCTCGATGCTCGTGCGAAGCCTGCAGTTGCGCGTAGGCCTGGGCGCGTTCTTGCCGAAGGGCGGACCATTGCGCCCGCAGCTTGGCGCGGTCGGCGCTGTGCGCCAGAACGATCGAGGAGCGTTCGGCGATGAACGACTTTGCTGCAGAATGCAGACGCAGGCGATGCTCGGCTTGAATCGGTAGGACTTCGCGCCGAATGGCTTGGTGCTGCCTGTTCTGTATCGCCGTCCGGCGCCGCGCGTGCTCCTCCAGCAAGATCTGCTTCCGTGCCTCGGCCGAGAACATGCTGTTCCAGATGAGGCTGGCGCCGTGGATGCGATCACCTTCCAGCACGCTCCGCCACTGGCCGATCGTTCGAAGAACCGACCGGGCACGGCCCAGCAGCGAACGCTCATCCTGTGTCAGACGCGCCAGGTCTTCCTGCTCGCGGCGGCGGTTGTCGCGCCAGAGCGGCCTGAATTCCTGCACGATAGCCTCGCGCGCCCGGACGCGTGCTTTGGCAAAAGACTGCGCGATCGCGCGGCGCTGCCCGCGATAACCATCTTCCAGCGTCTGCCACTCGCGGCGGTGACGACTGATTGTCGATCTCATCGACCGGCCGACGACCGCCATCCGGGCGCGGACCCGCTCGCGCACCTGCTGCGTTTTGTCCGGATTATCGTTGGCCGCTTCGCGCGCAAGGCGCTCGGCTTTCATGATCTGCCACGGAATTCCTTTCGCGGCGCGCGTGAACTCGCCGCGCTCGCGGGCCTCGTTATTGAGGACGCGATCCTCGCAATAGATTTTCCCGCGCTCCTCTTCGTAACGCTGCGCCCACTTGGAGAGCTTGAGCTTCTCCTTTGAGCTGGACAGCATGCGTCCATCCCGCGGCGAGATGCGGTTGATAAGCAGGTGGATATGCGGATGCGCCGAATCGTTGTGGGCAATGATGAGGGCCTGCCGGTCGGACGCACCGATGGCTTTGAGCGCGCCTTCTGCGGCGACCAGCATCTGCTCGCGGTCGAGGCGCTCTGCTTCTTCGGGATGCCAGGACAAGACGAGATGCAGCACACTTTGCGTACTCCTGCGGCCTGTGGCCTTGATGCCCGCGTTCTCCTTGAGGCGCTCAGCGTCCATTGCCGTGGCAGCCATGATGCGCCAGGCCGTTTGCGGATTTGAGGAGGCCATGTTGCGGACCTCCGTCCAGGCAACGCGCGTGCGCGTGTCCGCTCCGATATCCTGAAGCAGATAGCCGGCTGCGCCTTTAAACGAACTGCCGCGGATAAGCTTAGGAACCATAGCGCGACGCCACTTCATCGAGCAGGGTTGATAGGCGGCCGGCAATGGCTTCCCAGAATGGCGGAAGGCCGCGGCCACGATGCACGGCGCGGGCGAGCTGGTTGACATTATTGCCGATGGCATTGAGCTCGCTGATAAGAGCGGCGTCGGCGCGGGCGCGTGCGGGCTTGACCGCGAGCCCGATGGCCGCGCGGCGGATAAACTCCGCTTCGGTCAGCCCGGCGGATGCAGCATGCACGCGAATGTAGTCCGCCTCCGCAAGGGTGAGGCGGATATTCATCTGCGAGCAGCGGCGTTCGTTCGGCTGCTTGACGGGTCGGCCTGTTTTTCGAGCGGGGCCACGCATTTCTCTCCTTCCTTTCACTGCCCACAACACAAATTCTCGCAAAAGCAGAACGGGTCCAGGGCACGCCCTGGCCGCGCTGGAGCGGCGGTCCGCTCCTCGCAGAGTGCAGAGACGGCGAGCACTGTCTCTGCCCTGGGTCGTCAGGGGCAGGGACGCTCCTGACTCGGCGCCGGGGCCGAGACCGCGGTGCTGGGTTGAGGGGGCAGGCACACGCCCCTCATCGCGGGTCCAGGGGTGCGATCACCCTTGGGCCGAGAGGGTTGAGGGAGACGGGCAACGTCTCCTCACCAGATGAGCCGGAGGATGGGAGCAGGCAGGAACAGAAAAGCGCAGCTTTTCATCCTGCATTGCGACCCCGAAGGCGGAGTTTTTGCATAGCAAAAACACATCTGGCTCCTCGTCAACGAGGGTAATTTGCCATAATGCGTTTGCCGTCCTCAAGAATTATGAAAAGAGAATTGAATCATATAGCCGCAACACCGCAGCTTATATAATCAAATCGGAATCGCAATTTATAATAACATACATGCTGATGTATGCGATTGCTGCGCTATTCTTGGTCTGCGGTTGGGTCGCCGGGTGGATACAATGAACAAAAATCATCGCGCGCTTGCACGGCCACGGCGCGGTCGTATTGAGCGCGGTCGGAGATGCGGCCCCATTTATGGGCGCAGTGGGGCGCCAGCTTCAGCGGCTCTGCAGCCAGCCCTTTGTCGATGCCCGCTACTTCATAGGGATGATGAAACCGCCCAAGCCACGGCCTGAAGTGCGGAAGCATGCTGGCGTTGGAGTTGAACGGCATGGGAAAGTTTGTTGAAAGCCCGAAGTGTCCGCGCTCTGGAAAATTCAGAAAACGGCAGCTGAAGGTAACAATATCAGGCAAGTCGAGGCATCGGAACGCTTGGTCCTCGAACTGGGGGATCGTCCGCCTGACGAGCGTGACGGCCGCGTCAGGCCAGCCAAAGACATGGTTGCCCGTCGATGTGACCATCAAGTAGCCTGATAGAATATGGAAGAACCCATCACGACCTTCATCGAGGCATTCGAACAGATCGCCCCTATTGTAGTTCCGTGTGAGTTCGGCTTTGGATGGCCGGCCTGCAAATACGTCGATGGACCCGAAGCCATCGCTCACGCGTCCAATTTGAAGAAAGAACAACCACGGGAAGATAATCATCTCCTCGATGTGCCTCACCTGGCGTTGACCGGGGATTTCGCAAAAAAGCGCGCCGTAGACAGTGTCGCTGAGGAGATTGTGTAGAGCCTGCTTCTGTTCGTCGGTGTAGACAGCCGGCCGCAGCGCGCGGATCATGGCGTCGCGCAAATACCCTTCTTGCTGCTGAATGAGCACATGGCGGATTTCGTCCGGCAGCGTGGACTGATCGAGCGACCTTATAAACTGATCGACATACTGGAACTTGCGATCTCCCAGAATGCTCCTGTAGCCGAGCCAGTGCTTGAGATCGTCTTTCGTTAGGGTTTTGCAGTCTCGGCCCGCGATGGCTACGCGCAGCTTCTCCATGCCGAAGCCCGTATGCTGTTTATAGAGCAGCAGTATCTGACGCGCCGTTTCCTTCATCGCATCTGGATATACGAGGCTTGACCGGTCGTGCAGGACGGGTCGAGTCGCTACGCGGCCTGGGCCCTTGCCCACTGGCTGGCGGCCGGGGGGAACAGTCTTCCCCGTGAATGTCCGGGGTTTACTCCCTTCATTGTCGTCCATGTCCGGCAAGTCCGCTTGTGGGCTCGCGGCGATGAGATGGCACGATGACGAAGACTGCAACACAAAAAGGAACCCCGGCTAGCAGCTTGCGGAGCTGGATGCCGGAAAAGCTGTGCAATGACGCGGAATGTGTCGGTGCATTGACGACGTTGTGCGTCGGAAAGGGCGCGCAGCTTCTTCAGGCGCAGTCTCGGCGCGGGATGGCCGTGGAGCGGATCGGCGAGAGGCCTTTCTCGACCATCATCCCAAACGCGCTGAGCAAGGCCGACATCGAGCGCATCGCCCTGCGCATCGGTGTCGATGCGATGCACGCCTATGCGCTCCGCCGGGTACTGGCGGAGGGCGGCGATTCCGAACTTCCAGAAATCAACCGGATGGTGCGGCAGGTGATGGCTGCCGCCGCTGCCGACCAATAACGAGCCGAGAGGAGGCGAGCATCCATGTCTATTTTCAGTAATCGCGGACAGCCCAAGGCTCCCACGCTCAAGTGGAAGATCGGGATGCATTCTGATGATGATCCCGAACACAAGGCGCTGGAGCGCGAGCGCCTGTGGGAATCGGCTGGCGCTCAGGCTGCTTTGAAGGTGACGCTCGTTCTGCTCACCTTCATCAGCGGCTATATGTGCTTCGAGGGCGTGCTCGCGGAGCGCGAGCGCGACATGGGTCTGAGCTTTGAAGCCGTGACGCACGCCGTGCTGGTAGCTGCGGCCGNNCCGTAACCGTCACGCTGTTCGTCGGCTGGCACATTATCCTGAGCCTGACGCCGCGCATGCGCCGCTGGTACCTGCGGCTTGCGGCCTATGTCTTCGCGATCATCTTCACGGGATGGGCGCTGGCCGTCTCCACCTGGTACAACTTCGTGGGCCTGTCGGGGCACGCCTCACTCATCCTGTATATGAGCGAGGCGGTCGACAACATGACGGAGACGGTCGACGCGGTCACCGCGCAGGCCTCCCAGGCCCGCGCCGTCATTCCGGCGTTGCAGTCGGTCGCCGCCAGCACGTGCGCCTCTTACGATGCGGAAGTCACGCAGGGCCTCGGCACGGGCAGCAAGGGCGTAGGCAAGTACAGCCAAGCCCTGCTTGCCGTGTGCACGGCGACGCGCACGTCGGCAGAAAGCCTAGACGCAACCTCATCCAAAATGGAGCAGCAGGCTCTGGGACTTGGCACGGCGTTGCAAGCACTGTCGAGCGCCGTCAATGATCGCGCGGTGCCCGTACTCGACCGCGAAGCGGCGTTCCGCAAGGGTCAGTCGGATGTTGAGACTTTGCTGCGCAGCGTCCGCAACGCGCGCCTTCGCGAGACGGCCGCAGCGGCACTGGCTTCCCTCAAGTCGAGTGTGCCCGATATGCCGGATGACGGCGGCACGTTCGGCGCCAAGNNGGCGGCCGCATCGCGCCGCGCCGAGCGCGTCACCCTGACGGATGTATCGCTGCGCTACATCCTGCGCTCGATTCCGAATCTGGCGCTGGCGGTCGGGATCGATCTCTTCCCGCTGATCATGATGGTCTTCCTTGAGCTGGCGGCCGCCGGCAAGCGCCGCCGCCAGCAGAAGTCAACCTTCAATGGTTTCCTCGATCTCGATCCAACGATCCCGGACGCGCTCCTCAAATCCGGATCGCAACCGGTGAGAGACCGGAAGGCAAAAGATCACGGCTGACGCTCAACAAATCGGCGGGCCGATTGGCCAGCCCATCCCCACAGATCGGAGAGGTCAGAACCATGAAATTCATCAGCAAGTATATCGGCCGCGCTCTGCTTCTCGGCGTCCTCACTGTGGTCACGATGGCGGCGGGCTCACTCATTGCTTATGCCATCGCGCACAAGTTCATTCCCCCGCACGATCCGTTCTGGACCGATGCACGCTGTGCGCTGGGTCTTCCGACCCAGCAGGATACCAGGTGCATTCAGGTCGAGATCGACAATGCGATCCAGCGCGGCAAGGAGATCGAAGCACGGCTCAACGCCGACATCGCAGCGCAAACGAAGGCCAAAGAGGCTGCAGAGCGGGCTGCAGCGGGCAACGACATGGTGTTTGAAAGCGGCGATGCCCACAACGGCAAGACGCTTGTTGTGGGCGCGCTTTATGCGGACAGCGCCGCGCGCACAGGTCTGCTGGTCGCCTATTGCTGGGCGATTGAGGATCGCGGCGGACTCGATCCGCGCGTGCCCCTCGCCCGGCGCGAGGCTAACGGCGCCGTCGTCGCCTTGCCGATCGATGCCGCCGGATTGGCGCAGTTCAACTGGACAGCAACTGACATCGAGGCTGCTCGCAGTCTCTGCCCTTGGTCAAAGGTGCTGTGATGGCGGAAGAACGCGGCCCCTCTAAGCCGATCCTGAAGCCCGCACTGCTCTTGGGCGGGCTCTTGTATCTGGCCTACGGAACAGCCTGGCTCGATAATTTGCCGGCCGACTGGCAAGCTCTAGCGCGGCCGTTGCTGCTTGCCGCAAGCGTACTTTTGGCCGGATCGCTTGTACTTGGGTTGTTAAGTGCCCTTCCGGAGTTGCTGCGCCGGATCAAGATGGCCACCCCTACAATCGTTCGCGGCTCGGCGCGCTGGGGTGACGTGAGCGATGCGCGCAAGGCCGGACTTCATAACCGCGGATGGTTTCCGATCGGCGCTCATGAGGGTCGCTACGCGAGTTTTGAGAACGAAACTCATACACTGATTGTGGCCGCCACCGGCGCTGGTAAGTCCGTCAATTTCGCGATCCCGACGCTGATGCGCGTCCGGCACTCGATGATCGTCACGGATACGAAGAAAGAGCTGGTCGCTCAAACGGCGCGGTACAGGCAGAAGCGCCTCAAGCACCAGATTGTTGTCCTCGATGGCACGAGCCCCGCTGCTTACAATGTCTGCCAGCTCGTCCTCGACGACTTGGCTCTCTCGCCGCAGGACGCGGTCGCGGATGCCCGCGCAATTGCGCTTCAGATACTGCGCGATCCACCGCAGAAGGATCAAAACCAGTATTTTCGGCAGGGTGCCCGGCTCATCATCGAAACCTGCATTCTGGGCCTCGGCGTGCGCTCACCCGCGGAATGCAATCTCGTCAAGTCGCAGCGGCTCGTTACTGACGTGCCGCTGCTGCTGGCGTTTCTGGAAGACCTGCGCAATCAGCAGGCCTTGTGCGGTGACATCGCGGCCATGGCGGAGAGCCTACTGGCTACACATCAAGACACGCCCAGAGAATTTCAGTCCTTCGTCAACGGCGCAGTGCAAGCATTGGCGCCTTACGCGGCATCGGGACGGCTTGCCCGGATAAGCGAGCATTGTTCGTTCCGCTTTGCGGACCTCAAGCGCCAAAAGATGACGATTTATGTCTGCTGCGACATGACCCGCATGAAGGCTTACGCAGAGTGGATAGCGCTCATTAACTGGGCGGCGATGGTCGAGCTTCAGCGATGCGGCAACGCGGTTCCTGTCGTGGCGCTTTTCGATGAGGCGACCAATTTCCAGATCGACAACCTGCCGAACTTGCTGACGCTCCTGCGCGCCTACGGCGTTCGCGTCATCGTTATTGTGCAGGAGCTTGAGGATCTGAGCCGCGTTTATGGCAAAGCGGGCCAGAGTGTCATTCTCGCGCAATGCCGCGTGAAGATATTCTTCGGCGCGATTTCGGCTGAGACAGCGGCGCGGCTTGTGCCAGTGCTTGGCAGTGAAACAAAGCAAGATTTCAGCTTCGGCATGGGCAACACGGGAGGCGTGTCGGAAAACGCGAACGCCGTGGCCAGGCCGCTTAAGACGCAAAGCGAACTCCAGATGCTGCCGGAAGGCCAGCAGATTGTCTTGATTGGGGGCCACCCGCCTTTTCTTTGCCGAACAGTCGGCTGGCACGAGACATGGCCGGAGCGCCGTTATGTCGACGACAATCCCCTGCACGGAGCGAAGCGCTTCCGAGCGCAGCTGAAGCTGCTTCTTCAGCCGTGGCCAATCGTCCTCGGCGCCGCGCGGGAAAGTCTGCTTCCTAAGCCGCCAAGCATCGTGTGGAATGTCGCGAAGGTTTACCTGATGCGGGCACTCACTCCGGCAACGCGGCTCGGCGTTGCAAGCGTGCTGCTCTACGGACTCTTTTCCGAAAGCTCGCCCCATCTGCGGGTGTCGTATCGAAGCTATGGCACATTCGACGCGCCGGTCTATGTATCGTGCGATTATCTGGGATGGCACAGCCACCACCGCATGGGGCCGGATTGCCCGCTCATCCTGTGGCGAGCCCATGATTGATGAAGCGCCAGACAAGGCGGGGGCCCGCGCTTTGCAGCGCGGGCCTGTCCTTTTGGTGGGATCATTTAGGCGGGAGGGGCGTCCTCGTCCTGCGCAGCGTCATCTTTGCCGCCGACGGGATTGAGGAACAGCACACCTTGTCGTTGGGTGAGTTCAATCGGGATAATGTCAAAGCGGATGATCGGTGCCTTGCCGTCCTTGCGAGGCCAGACGCTGCCGATCTCGCGGGCGGAACCGAGGCGGTCGTTGCCCTTGTCGTCTTTGCCGGTAAATGCGGAGAAGCTGACGCGGTAGAGAGGTTTGGATTTCGGTTGTGAGTTGATCATGATAGTCATCCTTTCGATCTTTCTTTTTTCGGGCTGGATCATCCAGCCATGCGCGAACCAGATCGCGGCGCTGAAAGCCGGATCGTCATGCCCTACACGGTCCTGCGCAGCAGGAGTGGTGCGGGCCGGGCATTGACGAAGGGCGCACGCCCGTGCCGGCGACGTCCGCGATAAGCGCGTGGCTCTAAGGCTGGATGTCCCTGCGCTGATGAAAGATTGGGGCGGGATGAGCCACAAATGCTCCGACGAACCGGAAGCTCTCAAAGAGCCGCGTTAGCATCCACATCGCAGCAGCGCAGCGAGAAGACCGTGCCTTGCGCGTGCAAGTAACGGCTGTCTGACACGGCAATCCGGAAGAATATTTTCCAACAAATCTTTGCAGACAAACGCACGAGTAGGGTGCGTGCGATCATGCGTCCGTATGCAAACGCTGATCGAGTGAGCGAAAAAATTTCAGCTGATCCATCCGTTCAACAGGTCAGCGCGAAAGCGCGCTGAGCGTGACCCGCGCTACAATTCACGATAAAAAATGGTCGCTTAGAAAAAGTCAAATCGAATGAAATAATCGATTTCTAATTGATTGATATTTTCTACTTATGGTAAATGTATATCAATTATGTAAACAACCCATACTTGTAAAGGAGTAATCAAAATGACTAAACACGTAAAAGTAAAAACAACCAGCGGCGAAGCCAAAGAAATTCCTCTTGGGATGATCCGCTACATGAAGATCGTCGATGGCGAAAGTCGCGATGGTCCTCAAAAGGCGAAGATCGTGATGGCGGGGGATTTTACCCCCGTCATGACCGAGCAATCGGTTGCCGATCTCCGCAGCAGCGAGCTTCCGCTCGTGTATGTGGGCGGGGGAGTCTACGTTCCCCGCGCTCATATCCGGCTGGTGGAGCCGCTCAGTGACCGAGACCGCCAAGGGCTAGCGGACGCCAAAAAGATCGATACATCGAAGTTCAAAACGCGCATCGTTCTCTCTGGCGAACTGACACCCGTCTGGGGCATCAAAAGCATCGAGCAGCTCAATGAGCGCGGTATGCGCTTCGTGCCGCTCGGTAACGGGTCGCATGTGCACCGCGACAATATACGAAAGATCGTGGAGCTGGATGATCCGGCCCGCGCGCGGATAGCGGATAAGCTGGGCATCGATGCCTCTGCATTCCGGATGCAAGTTGTCTTGGAGGGTGATGACAAGCCCAAGCTGAGCCGAATGTCTATCATCGAGCTAAAGGCGAAAGGCCTCGACCTTGTGCCGATCCAGCACGGTGAGTATGCCGTGCGGGGCAACGTCAAATATTTCCGCTCCTTCTTAGAGGAGGAGCAGGAAGATCTGGCGCGGAAGTATCCAGATGCGGACGCCGCGCGCTTCGCGACCAAGATTGTGCTTGCGAGCGAAGATGCTATGCTCTCGACGAGCAAGCCGGAATCCTTACAGGCAGCTTTCGCCGCCGTGAACATCGGCTATGACCGGTATGTGCCGGCCGCCAACATCGTGCCGGAACGCGTGACGGCCTTCTCGAAGGACGACAAGAAGGGTCTGGCCGATGCAGGCTATGCGATGGAACGCAACTGGCGCTCCAGCATCGGGCTCATCAACGGCCGTATCCTCAGTCCCGCCACGGCAGAGCAGATCAGGCAAAGGCGCGACGTTGCCCTCGAAAAAGCGGAAGCCGCAGGCAGCCCGCAGATCGCGGCAGAGTAGGGGCCAAGCATGGCTCTCAACGATGCCTTCCGCGTGGCGCATGCCCCGGGTCGGCGGTTCGATAAGCAATTCAAAAACTCCGGCCCGCAGCCCACCATAAAAAGCCGCCGCCGCAAGCGACGTTTCCCGCGCCCGAAATTCTGATCGGGCGCGGGATTTGCCTTGCGATCTAGATATTTGTTCCAATTATGACGAAAAAAATATAGAATAAAAGAAGTTGGAGTTTTTCCAGCCGGGGCATCGAAACCCCTCGTACTGTACGGCAGGCATCAGCCGCAACTTGGTGCGTCTTCCTCACATATTGGCGAAGCGCGCCGTGGATGTCGCTTCTCGGGAACTAGACCGGGAGGCGGCAGTGCATGTTCAGGCTCTGCCTGCGCTCGCGTTTCGCGCGAACAGCTCGCGGCTAAAGACTGCCGCGCCGTTCTTACAGTACGACGGTTTCGAACTCCCGGTCACCAAGAGCTTGGCTCTTTGGTGGCCGTTTCATTCTGACGAACGAATTTTGCGGGGAGTTCATGCGCTTTCTTCTTCTAGTGCCGTTGTTGGTTGCGGGGTGCGCAACGTCGGCCTCACAGGGCATTTATCTCTATCCAGAGTCTTCCCTCGAAATCACCGAAGCGGGCCGCTGCACCGCGTTTAGAAACTTAACTAAGGATGTGCTTGCGACGGTGCCGCCTGATCGATCTGGCTGGTCAGTCGCACACACGCGGAAAGACCAACACGGTCGAGATATTCTTGAGGTTCGGCCATGCGGAGCCTGAAGACCTTTCTTCCTCCGTTGGCAGTGATGCTGTTGAGCATGGGTATCTGCAGCGGGACGGTTTATGCGCTTGATCGTTGCGAGATACCTCATGGTGCAACGTACAACATTGATGAACACAGCACCTGCAGGGCGGTCACCAATAACCACGCGTCGGGCCAGACAATCATGGTTCCGACGAAGTCAGCAGCGGAGTGGAGCTCGGGTGCGAACGCGTTTCTCAACGCGTTGCCCACCGGGGTTACTGCCGCCGCCTGTTCCTCTTGCGGCACGATTACAAACTGTGCTGCGTCGGGAGGCGGTGGAGGTGGTGTGGTAGCGGGGGCTCAAACTTTCTCAACGGCAGGTTCGTTCAACTTTACGATACCCTGCTTCAATACTTTGACTGTTGAGGTTTGGGGCGGTGGCGGCGGCGGCGCTGGATGCAACACGAGTTCTGGTGCAGTTGGTGTAAGCGGGGGTAGCTCCTCGTGGGACGGTTCGGTGATTGCAAATGGCGGAATCAGGGCATCTACAAGCGCGGGGGGTGCGGGAGGCTCGGCGACTGGCGGCACCACAAACTTAACGGGACAAAACGGATCAACGAGCAGTTCGGCTGGTGCGAAAGGAGGCAATGGAGCGAACGGCGGAGCGGGCGGTGCGCAAGTTAGCGCTGGCAATAACGGCAAGCCAGGTAGTGCGCCCGGTGGCGGCGGTGGAGGAGCCTTTAGAGGTGGTGGGCCTATGAGCACCGGGGAGCGTTGCTACGGGGACGGCGGCGGCGGCGGCGGCTACTCTAGTCGAACGTATGCCTCGGGAACTTTCGCGGCGGGCGCCGAGATACCCGTGATAGTCGGATCGGGAGGCGCTGGCGGAAATGGCAACGCTTATGACGGCGGGCTAGGCGCCGTAGGCCGCGTAACGATTACGTGGGACTAATCTGTGCTTCCGCTTCTTCTCGCCGTTTCCGTCGGCTTTTGGTCCCTCGCGGCGCAGTTCATTTTCAACCGGATCATCTTTTTCTATCTGGCACATTCGGATTTTGCGGCAGCCTGCATCATCACCATTCATTTAAGCGGATTTTTGATCGGCACGCTCATAGCGCCGCGCATAAGGAGTTCGCTAACCGGTCTGCTTTCGATCGCGCTGTTGCTATCGTGCTTGGCGGCTTTGATGGTTTGGCGAATGAGTGCGCCCGTGATGGGGCTGAGCGCCACGATTGCGCTCTCAATTCTGTTTGGGGTGTGCTTGGCGACGCTGAGCGGGATGCTGCTGATACGGCTTATGGTCGAAGGCGGCAAGAACGGGCAAGCCCGGAAAATTGTAATCGCCGACAGTGCTGGCTCGGTTCTTGGGGCAGCCCTTAGCGGGTTCCACTTTGTGCCATATGTGGGCATAACTGCTTCCTTCTGCGCGCTTCTTTTGATGCAAGCCGCCGCGCTGATACTTGCGATGCGCCTCGAACACCGCAGCTATTCGATAAGGGCTGCATTACCGTTCGCTGTGGCCGTCTTCGTGGCGGCATTTCTGATTGCTCCCCCGGCCACCCGGCAAGCGGATGGGAAGCCGCAACAGGAATGGGCGGCACGGATCGCTCTGGAATACGCGGCCCCCTCTTACCGAGCAGAGAACCTAGTGTTCTCGCGCACTTCACCTTACGGGATCGTATCCGTCGCCAGATCGGATGCCGCACAAATCATGCTGCTGGATAACAAACCCCTATGCGAATTACGGGATCAGGTGCTCGCCGAACATTTTCAGTTCAAACTCGGCAGCATCCCGGCGGATATGATCGCGCATAATGTCGGGGCGGAAGACGCACGGGCAGCCGTGGTGGGGCTGGGCTGCGGTTTCACGTTAGCGGGGATTCTCTCCGGGCTTCGGCCTGATGCTCATGCCGAGGTGATTGAAATCAATCCGCAGGTTGCCGAGGCGCAAAAGCTGTTCTGGCCTCTGTTGCCGCATACACCGGAAGACAAGCGCGCACTAATTACCATTGCCGACGGGTTCACATTCTTTGCCAAGCGATCCGGTCAGCCTTCGTACGATGCCGTGGTGCTGGATCTTTCATGGATGCATGACATGGTGGCCACGCATCTGTTTTCATACGAGATGTTCCGAAACATTCACGCCAATCTTAAACAAGACGGCGTGTTCACGCTCTGGATATCGTCGGATAACCCGTTTGCTCCTGAAAGCCTGATCGTCTACCGGACGCTCAAGCGTGTGTTCTCATTTGTCTATGTCGATTATGCTCAAGGGGCGATGGTGTACTTTGCATCTGAACGCGAGGATATCGTGAACTATCTCGCTCCCGAAGCGGGCCGCATTTCTGGCTGGCTGCTCGACCAGCCAGAGGAAGGAGAAATCAACACGCTTGATACGCTGGTGCTCGGTCGCTTCCGCGCGAGAGCTGCGGTGGCGGAGATAACGGCGCGAAGCGATTAGTCGCTGAGGCTTTCAATGGAAAGTTGAGAAGATGCCTCCTGTCATCTTCATGCTTTTTCCAGCAGGAAGTGCTGCTCGTCCTCGCAAGAACTGAGGCGTGGCGCATGGCGTTTGATGTAGCGGCTGAAGCGGCGCGTGCGTTCTACGACAAAAAAACTCGGCCGCGCCCGCAAGCGCAGCCGAGTAAGCAGCCTAATCAGCTGTAGGTTTGACCTGCGCAAGCGCAGGCAACCAAGCTGTTCCGGTCAACAAGCGCTCCGCTTGCGCTACCAGCTCAGACTTCTTGAGCTTCTCAAGTGCAGGTGCATGAGAGCCTTTCGCCTCGTCGAGGGATCGAGCGTGAAGGGTCTCTCTTTCAATGAGATCTACAATCCAGCGCCATCATTCTTGAAGCAAAGAGTCCGCGTCTACAGAGAGTTTTCTCCAGGTCTCAAAGAAGGCGACGATGCGATAGATCAGATTATGCAGCATCTCTACGATTCCAACGGTCTCGATGATCTCGATAATTCGCCGGACGGTACGGATTGGGGCTGGATGCTGAAAGGCGTGGAGGCCTGGGACTTTTTCCATGATGAGGTTCAGCTTGATTTCAAAGGAATTGAGGACCGCTGGAGGAAGCTGCCGCGTGCCTATGTGCCGTCCCATCTCAGCAAAGTTTCGGCCGGTCGGCCCTACAGCGCCGTAGCTGAACTTCTGAACGATGCCATCAACGCGTATCTCGTAGGGGCGTACGCGGCAGCCGTGGTTACTTGCCGAGCAATTATTGAGCACATGCTCAAGGAAGCGTATTTGCCGAAAGACCCTGTGCCGGCAGGTCAAAGCCTTCGGTTAGGTGAGATGATCGATCTGGCCCTCCAGGTTCCGGAGAACTCATGGATGTGGAAGCTCGATCTCCATCGCATCAGGCAGTTTGCAAATGCAGTGGTACACCGACCCGTAAGCGCAAGATGGGAGAAAGACGCTGACAAGAAGGTCCTAAACTGCCTCACCGCTGCGGCGGCTCTGATTGAAGGTGGGCAGCGCGAGCTGTGAAGCCGGAGCATGCTGCATCTGTGTGATAATGTATCTTATGGGAAATGATGGGCGCCGCTAAGCGTCAACGTCTTCTGGAAACTCTGTCGCGCGCTTTATCATGCGGAGATCATCTTCAACACGTTCCATGCGCCGCTCCAGCAAGTTTATGTCGTGCTGTTGTGCTTGGAGCGCCGCGTACCGAGGCGAAGCCTTCCCGCATGTCATCACGCAAGAAGCGTAGCTCGCGCGTATGTTCGCCACTTCGCCTTTGCAAGTCCTTCAGTATTTCCAGAACGATGTTTCGACGTCGGTATTCATTCTTTAATTGTATACGATAATAGTAATAAAACGCAATCGGTGCGTTTTGCCAGATGGTGTTCTCACGAGAACATGAGCACAAGAGAAATCCCCCCTGTATTCGCCTTACACCCCCGGGAGTCGAAGTGAAAATAAGCAGCCCCTAGTGGGGCTGCTGCTTCTTCAGCCAAGCTACGGCCTCGCTGGCCTTGGCCGCAGCAGTGAAGATCGCCTTGGGGTCGTCTTTCAAAAGCTGAAGCCAGTTGGCTATGTATTGCGCATGGTCTGCGCGCGTGTCCTGCGTGATGCCAAGTTCAGCGCACAGGAAGGCCGAGCCGATCTCGGCGACTTATCCTGACAGTCTGCGTCTGCCTGGGAGCGGCTGGATTGACATCGGACGCCCCAACATGATAGTAAGTAATTACTATCATTTGGACCAATGTCAGAGATGCAGACCAAATATCTTCCCGCCGAGGAACGTCGTCAGCGAACTGTGGAGGCCGTCGTCGCCCTTGCGGGCACGCAGAACCCAAGCGAGATCACGACAGCGGCGATCGCCAGTGAGATGAGCGTTACCCAGGGTGCCTTGTTCCGGCACTTCCCGAGCAAGGAGGCCATCTGGCAGGCTGTGATGGAGTGGGTCGCCGATCGGCTGCTCGATCGGATTGATCGGGCAGCGGAGCAGTCAGCATCACCGCTTGCTGCTCTGCAGGCGATATTCATGAGCCACATCGAATTCGTGATCGAGCATCCTGGTGTGCCGAGGATGATGTTCGGAGAGTTGCAGCGAGCAGAAGCAACGCCTGCGAAGAAAGTCGCGCACACGTTGATGCGACGTTACGCGGAGCGGCTCGCACACAAGCTGAAAGAAGCCAAAGCCGGGGGAGAGGTGCTGGCCGACACGGACACGCAGGCGGCGGCGATCCTATTCATTGGAATGATCCAAGGCCTAGTGATGCAGTCGATGCTGGCGGGCAACCTTCGCGCGGCGAGAGCCAATGCGCCGGGCGTGATCGAAATCTATTTTCGCGGTCTGGGTGCCCGCTGTGTGGAGCGGGCATCGGCAGCCAATAAAGAACTGAGACAGCCCAAGAAAAGAGGTTGAGATAAACATGCGAATGAAACTTGTTATCATTGCACTCGCGCTGGTCGCTGGTGGTGGGCTAGCCTTCTATCATCTGCACGGAAACGGCCATAGCCATGAGGCCGGGGGCGGATTGCAGCTCAATGCCGGCCAGAAGTGGGAGACGGACCAGCCGCTCCGCGTCGGAATGGAGCGTATCCGTGAATTGGTGAGTGCCGCCAGGCCGGAAGCCAGCGCGACTGAGATGCAGGTGCTCGCCAGGGGCATCCAGCAGCAGGTCGATTACCTGACCGCAAACTGCAAGCTCCCGTCCGCGGCCGACGAGACGCTCCACGTCATGATCGCGGATTTCTTGGAGGGCGCCGATCTCGTTACGCAGAAAAATGATCCGCAGCGCGGTATCGCAGTCATGCGAAAGGCTCTCGAGACATATCCCAAGTATTTCGATCATGCGGGCTGGTCCTTGGTGACACCCGATCGATCATGAACGACAGCGCTGCGCCGACACCCGAGCACAAGGTCATGACGCAAATGCAAAAAGGTTGGCTTCCATCATCGGCAGTCCTTCGCCGGCCGGCAGTCAGGTACGCGCTGGTGGCTGCCGGTGTTATGGCAGCGGTCATGCTGGGTCTCGCCATCTACGGCAATCGCCCCATCAGCGTTCAGGTGGCCTTGGTCGAGCGCAACGTCCCCGTCCGCGTCTTCGGCCTCGGAACCGTCGAGGCGCGTGTGCTGTCGAGGATTGGGTTCGAGGTTGGCGCCGCGCTCGCGGAGCTCCATGCCGACCACGGCGACCGCGTGACGAAAGGCCAGGTGCTGGCGCGATTGAGTCTCGGTGAGCAGGAGGCCAAGGTCGCCAAGGCCCGCGCCGCACTCGAGATCGCTACGGTCAACATCACGCGGGCGGAGGCCAATCTGGAGAAGTCGCGGGCCGTGCTCGCTCAGAAACAGGAGGCCAACCGGCGCAAGCAAACCCTGGTCGGGCGCGACATCGTCTCGCAGCAGGTGGCGGAGGAGGCCGCACGGGACGAGGCGGTGGCTAAGGCCGATGTCGTCGTTGCCGAGAGTGAGATCGCAAGCGCTCGCGCACAGCTTACCGATGCCAAGGCACAGGTTCAGTTCGAGGAGACGTTGCTGCGGCATCGTACACTCGTTGCGCCCTATGATGCCATCGTGATCGAGCGGCACAAGGAGCTCGGCACCGTGGTCAAGGCCGGAGATCCGATCTTCACTTTGATTGCCGCGGGTAGCTACTGGGGGCTCGCCTATGTCGACGAGGCGCGCGCGGGGTACATCCAGGAAGGCCAGCGTGTCGATGCCCGCCTGCGCTCCCGTCCACAGGACGCCTTCACGGGCCAAGTGGTGCGTGTCGGTCTGGAAAGCGATCGCGTCACTGAGGAGCGGCGCGTCTACATCAAAGGGGACAATCCGCCGCCGCGTGTGTTTCTGGGCGAGCAGGTGGAATTCTTGATCACGGTCGCTCAGCTCGACAAGGCGCTGTTGGTGCCAGAGGCTGCCGTGCAGGGCTACAACGCCCGTGAGGGCAAGGTGTGGACCGTAGAGGGCGGGCGATTGCGCCAGCGCCTCGTCAAGTTCCGGCACCGCACGGAAGATGCCCGGCTCGAGATCGTGGACGCGCTCCCCGAAGGGGTCCGTGTCGTCACACGGGTGGAAAGCAGCTTCCGCGACGGTCGCGCGGCAAGTGTCAGCGAGGGGAAAGCGAAATGAACCTCGCCTACCGCGACATTCGCCACAACCTGTTCCGCTTCCTGCTCACCTGCATCGGCCTCGGGCTGCTGCTCGGCGTGGTGCTGGCCATGATCGGCATCTATCGCGGCCTCGTCGTCGATGCGCTGACGATCGCCCGGGCGCCGGCCGTCGATCTGTGGGTCGTGGAGGCGAATACGCGCGGTCCATTTGCAGAGGCCTCGCGCATTCCCGGCGACATCCGCGAAGCCATTGCACGCATCGCGGGCGTCGCCTCCGCCGGCAGCATCACCTATCAGACGGTCGAGACCGAGCACCGGGGCGGCAAGCTCAGGCTGTACGTCATCGGCTACGAGCCGACGCGACCGGGCGGACCGCCGGAGATCAGTGAGGGCCGCGCTATTGCGCGCAGCCACTATGAAATGGTTGCGGATCGCAGCTCGGGGCTCGTCCTCGGCGATCGAATAGGCCTTGGCCGCAACGTTTTCAGTGTCGTCGGACTGACCCGGCATCAGGTCAATTCCGGAGGCGATCCGGCCGTCTACATCACGCTGCGCGACGCGCAGAAGCTACAATTCGATCTCGCACCGCCCGCAGCCCGCGTCCAGCTTGCGCGCGGGACCGGCGGAGCGAGCCGCGATACTGTCAATGCCGTCGTGGCGCGCCTTCAGCCGAATAGCTCGCCAGATGCCGTCGCCGAGACGGTGCGGCAATGGAAACATCTGGCGGCAATTACGCAAGAGGCTCAGGAGCTGATCCTCACGCGCTCGCTCGTCGATCGCGCACGGCGCCAGATCGGGCTCTTCACGTCCCTGCTGCTTGTCGTCTCGGCGGTCATCATCGCTCTCATCATCTACACGATGACCATGGAGAAGCTGAGGCAGATCGCCACCTTGAAGCTGATCGGCGCGCCGGACCGCACCATTATCGGCATGATCGTGCAGCAGGCGATGGCGCTCGGCCTGATCGGCTTTGCGATCGGCGCGACACTCATCGTCGTGATCAAGGACTATTTCCCGCGCCGTGTGGTGCTGGAGCCCGATAACGTAATCGTGCTCGGGTTGATCGTTTTCACTGTCTGCCTCGTGTCGAGCGGTCTCGGCGTGCGCGCCGCGCTCCGTGTCGACCCGGCCACGGCACTCGGAGGGTGAGATGGCGACAGCTGTGTCCAGCACACCCCTCGTTCGGGTCGACCGCATCTCCAAGCACTTCGGCGAGGGCGAGACCCGTGTCGATGCGCTGCGCGAGGTCTCGATCGATGTCTATCCAGGCCAAGTCGTGGCGCTGCTCGGACCATCGGGCTCGGGCAAGACCACGCTCTTGAACGTCATCGGCTGCATTCTCGACCCGTCGTCGGGATCGATGGAGCTCGACGGTGAGGTGGTCATCGAGAACGGCCGGTGGCTCAGGTCAAATTTGCGGCAGCTCAGGCTCGACAAGATCGGCTTCATCTTCCAGTTTCACAACCTGATCCCATTCCTCGACGCCACCGACAATGTCGCTCTGGTCCTGCAACTGGCCGGGGCGGACGCCGCACCCGCCCGGCGGCGCGCGGTCGAGCTGCTCGACTATCTCGAGGTCGGCCACCGCAAGAGCGCGATGCCGGCCAAGCTGTCGGGCGGGGAGGCGCAACGCGTCGCCATCGCGCGGGCGCTTGCCAACCGGCCGCGCATCATTCTCGCGGACGAGCCGACGGCGGCGCTCGATTCCAAGCGCGCAGGGATCGTTATGGATCTGCTGCGCAAGGTCGCCGTCGAGCAAGAGGCCGCGATCATCGCCGTCACGCACGATGAGAAGATCTTCGATCGATTCGACCACATCTTCAGCTTGCGCGACGGCCGTCTCGACAGCGAGCACGACACCTCGCGGGCGGCCTGAGCCTCATGTGCGAATTGCTCGCCATTAGCGCATCCGCCCCCGTCGACGTGAAGCTGTCGCTCTCGAGGCTGGCAGCGCATGGCGGTCCTGCAGGTCAACCAGATGGTTGGGGCATCGCATTTGCCGAGGGCAACGACACGCAAGTCTGGCGCGATCCTCACGCTGCAGCCGGTAGCCCGTGGGTCGAGTGCCTGCAGAAGAGTCCGATCCACAGCGAGCTTGTCGTGGCCCATATCCGGCGCGCGACGCAGGGGGCGGTATCGCTTGCCAATACGCAGCCGTTCGTGCGCGAGCTGTGGGGTCGCACGCATACGTTTGCGCACAACGGCAATCTGGGGATCGTTCCTTCGGCCGGCGGGCGTACGGCGTCGCGCTTTCGCCCGATCGGGGAGACCGACAGTGAGGCGGCGTTCTGCGCGTTTCTCGATGACATCGCCCCGACGGGTGGAAGCGTCGAGGAAATTCACGCGCGGTTCGCGGACACCGTCAGGCGTTTCAGAGCGATGGGACCGGCCAACATTCTATATGCCGGCGGCGGGCGTCTCTGGGTCCATGCCGACCGCCGCAAGCAGCCGTCGGGCGCGATCGAGCCCCCCGGCCTGTGGCTGCTTGAGCGGTCATGCGCGCCGAATGCCGCTGCGCACGAAACCTCCCCCTTGGCGGTGTCGGGCGACGCGCTGAGGGTCGTCCTGATTGCCAGCGTGCCGCTGAGCTCGGAGGCCTGGCGACCATTGGCACGCGGTGCGGTTCTCGAAATCGAAGGCGGAACGATCGCCGAGGCTGAGGCCGCGTAGCGGCCATCCCACCGCTCCCGTGTCGCGCCACGTTCCGGCTGGCTTTGGGTTGAAGTCAGGAGCCACGGGGTTGTGGTTGAAATCTGCTCATGGAGAAATAGTGAAAACTACTACTTCTTCTCGACAATAAACGTTGTGCGGTCGTGTCCTGTGTTACCGTTTCCCGCATCAAAGGCGTAAACGATCACATCGTAAGTCCCTGGCGCGTCGACGGGAACAGTGCCGGAAAACTGACTCGTTGCCCCTGCATAGACAAGACTGACCGGCGGCAGCGGATTTCCGTCGCGACGGATGATCGCCTTCACCTCGAACTTTTCCGCATCCCACTCACCCTTAGGCTCGATGGGACAGCCGCACATCATCATGACATTGGCACGCACATCGACCTTCGTGACCGATGATGACAGTTTGATATGCGCCGGCGGATCCAGGACATCGACCACCATACCGGGCAATTCAAGAACCCAACCGTCGCCGCCGGTGATGCTACGACCCGGCACGACCCATTGGCTCGACAGGACACGATGGGCGGATTGGAGCTGTGCCAGTGGACCAAAAGCCTCTACCTCGATCAGGCGTGGTTCAGACAGGTCCAGTGTCGCCACAAACTTCGCCGTCGACGGATCGCTCAAGATCGCGCGACGCCCCGCGTCCTTGTGCATGGTGCGCTTGGTGTCGCCGGTGCCGCCGCTGGTCAGCCCGGAGGCAAGGATTTCGCCCGTCTGAGCATCTCTCAGAGTGACCCGCATGGCGCCGACACTCGTTCCGATAAACTTGGCGTCCTTGCTTACGACACGAACCGTGATTTCTGTCGGTTCCGCATAGGCGGCTGTCAGCCCGGAAGAGCAGACAAAAAACAGCGCGGCGATGAGGTGAAGATGTATGTTCCGGCTAGGTCGCGTGGTCACCGAAGAAAGTGTCATCGCGGTTGCTCCTTCTGACGTGCGCGCTGGATTGCAGGGCTGCAGGGAGCATACCCTCGTGCTCGGGATCTCCTAGAGGTGTGATGACATGGGCAATCACGAAAGCACGTAGAGCTGAGCGGCTCATGGGTGCTCAGCCCTCAGCCGAACCGAGTGAGCCCACTATTTCGGCTGGCCCTGTCCCATGCCCTTGCCGGGGCCGGTCGAATCAAGCGCGGCCTTGCATGCCGCCGACACTTTGTCCTTGTTCGCCTCGAGGCACGCGCGCACCTCGCCCTGGCCGTGCTCCTTGCCGGCGCAGAGCTTGGGGATATCGTCCTTGCAGGCCGTAGCAACGGGGCCCTGCTGGGCCAACGCAGAGGTCGCAAGAGTGACGGCGCCAAATACTGCCCCGGCGAGCTGGACGATGACGCGTTTCATGGAATCAACTCCTCGATTTGTCGACAAACAACGAAATGAGCCTGAGGCGTGTCAGTGGCCTGCATGCAAAGCTTCGAGATGAAGCAACGGCGTGATCTGATGTGCCTTGACCTCAATCAAGCCGTGACATGGGGCGACACGTCGCTCCCACGACAGCGACAATTTGCGCGGACTTCCAATCAACGCAGGCGTCAGATGCCGGTCTTGCTGCGCCAGATGACGTGGCGGTAACGATCAATATCCGCCTCAATGGCCTCCCGCTGCAGTGGCGACAATCGCTTCGTCCTGAGCAACTCCTCGCCGTCGGCGATGGCCTTGGCCCACAGCGGCCGGTGGCGGCTGGTGATGCAGGAGTTTGGGCAGCGGTCGGGGCGGCACTGGGCCATGGCGGGCCGGCTGTGGTCTGCCTTGCCGTTGAGGCAGAGCGCCGTGGCGGGATCGAAGAAGCAGTCGCTCAACACGCCGACGAAAAGGGCCTTGGCCACGTGGGCCAGCATCACGCGGACGCGGGGGCCATCGGCGATGTGGCCGGGGAGTGCATCGAGCTTGTCGGCGGCCTGCTGCAGTTCGCCTGAGATGCGGGCTGCCGCCGGACCCATCAGCACCTCGCCGGCCCGATGACTCTCGAAATAAGTGAGCACGTCGTCGAGCTGGCCGAGGGCACGCTCGCGCTCGACCTCGTTGCGGAAGCCGGAGCAGCTCGAGCCGGCATAGCCCTCGTAGGCGGCGATGCCGCTGTGCTTGTACTGGATCATGCCGGCGACCGTGCCGAAGGGACGGTTGGCGATGTGCCAGGCGACCGTGCGGCGGAACTGGCGCGTTGTGATGCGCCAGGGCTTGCCGTCCGGGCCCGGCGGGACGACCGGTGCCTCAGGCGTGCCGAACTGAGCATTCAGGTGGTCGCGAAAAGTGTTGAGCTGTCGCACGATCTCGGCCGAGACGTGATCCTTGCTGCTCTGGCCGTCGTTGAGCACGCGCCACAGCGTATCGCCGCCGCGTCGGCGCCGAATGTGCTCGGTCAAGCGCTCCAGCACGGTGATGGCCTTGGCTACGGGCTCGATGGTGACCCACTTCTCCGCCTGACCGCGAACATCACGCCGCTTGTAGACGGTGCTCCTGACCTGGTAGCGGTCGATGATCCCGTCCTCGCTGCGCTCAACGTCGAGGCAGCCGGTGCGCATGGCCTGCACCTCGCAGTCGCGCATGCCGGTCAAGTAGGCGCAGACGATGTAGCAGGCGGCCTGCAGCATGCGCTCCTCGAGGAGGAGAGACTTGGCGTCGAAGCGCGCCCGCCACGGCTTGCCGGTGTCCGGGTCGACGGCGATCGGCGTGTCCATCCCTCCATCCTCAGTACCGAGCGCAGTGATGGCTTCCAGCATGAGCGGCTTGGTTGCCTTGCGAAACATGACGTGGTGTGCAGGCTCGGCCTGCGCATCGATGCCAACATGCATATGAATGAGCAGGGCGTTGACAGGCGGCGTCGTGGCACGTGTGATCGGATCGGTGCGGACGATGCCATTGTGGGCCGTGGTCCAGATCGGCACACCGCGGTCCTTGGCGCGCAACTGGTCGAGGTAGGCAATGAGACGCTCGCGTTGGCGCTGTCGACGTGCAGCGGGCGAGAGGCGCCTGTCCTCTGCAACGAGCCGCTTCTGGTTCTGCTCCAGCGTCTCCAGCTCGGCGCGTGCGGCCAGGATATCGGCCGAGAAGATGGTGATGTACTTGAGCGACCACTTGAGCAGCGGTGCGATCACCTGCTCGGGCAGGCGCGGCGTCTTGTTCTCGCCGCTGGTCTGCTTGGAGCCGGCGACGATATGCGCTGACCGCCCCTTCCACGGCAGCAGCTCAAGCCCGCCGGACGGCATGTGCCCGCGGTAATGGTGGAGATCGACGACGACCCCGAGCAGATGCGCGACCTGGATGGAGCGGCGCTGCGGATCGGCGGTCAGATGATTGCGGTAGGCGTCGAGTGTAGCCTGGTCGACGTTTGGCAGATGGCAGGTGCCGCGCCTGGCCGCGACGAACTCGAGGAACCGGCGTGTGCGGTTGAATAGCTGCCGGATGCTGCCGGGCGGCAGGCGACCGCGGTGCCCAGGCATATCGAAGTTGAGCCGGGCATACAGGAACTCCCGCAGCGTGCGTACGACGCTTGCATCCTCGATGCCGTCGAAGTGCGCGGTGACGTGGCAGACGCGTGCGTTTTCGCGGAAAACGGCCGGCGACAGATCCCACGTGCTGTCCTCGAAGCGGGACAACGACGATCGTTTGTGCCCCCGACGCAGCGGCGCGCTCTCCAGCACCGGCTTGCCATCGAGCGGATGCGGACGTGCTGCCGGGACGAGCTTCAGAGCGGCGGCCTGCCTCATGCGCGTGCCTCCAACGGCAGATAGGGTTGATGATCGAGCGCCTTGGCCTTCTCCCGTGCCTCGGCTACGACGACATCGGAAAATGCCGGCAGCACCTGCCGCGTGATGCGCGACCAGGCGCGACCGAACTTCGCTTGCCAGTCAGCCTCGTCCATCCCGGCGCGGCGCGCGACGATGAAATCCAGGAACGCGATGATGGATGGGAGCTTGCGCGCGGTGATGACGGCATTGCGGCATTCGAGGCAGCCCCAGAACGGCTCCGAGCACGGCTCACCCTCCGTCGCGAATGGGCTGTTGTGGAAGCCGCTGCAGCTCGCCAGCCAGACATCCTGCTTGCCGGCGAGCACGCGGCGCACCTCGGCCGCCGGAATGGGAAGTTGCAGCGTCGATGGGGCCCGGTGGGCGGCGGCTTCCTCCTCGGGCGTGACGATACGCGGCTGAAGCGCGGAGGTGAGCGCATCGTTGAGGCCGTCGGCGATGGTCTGCTCGTGCAGGTGACGCAGTGACGGAAGATCGGCGTAATGGCGGGCGGCGACCTCGGGCGTGTGACCGATGGCGAAGCGGGCCATGTCCCCCTGGGTCTTGGCGTACCAGAGCGCCTTGTGCGTCTTGCGGAGACGGGAGAGCAGCAGAGGCAACGGCTGGCCCGGATCATCGACCAAGCTGTGTCGCGCGACCCAGATATCGATCATCTCCTGCGGGTGCAGAATGCGATCGGCGATTCGTCCGGTGTGGAAATAGAGCCATACTATGCAATTTTCTGTGCTTGTCGAAACAGGCACGTGTTGTCGACGTTCAGAAGTGTTGCGAGGGACGACGACAGCATCTTTTCCGTAGTCCTGTATCTGGATAAACCTATTGGGTCGGGCCGCAGCTGCGGATGTCGTCGGCGTGTCGCTAGACAAACGCATCGCTCGAACAATTTGGAGTCGTGAGGCAATGAAGGGGACGCTCAGCGCGAGCTCAAGATCAGCATCCTCGATCCACAGACACCAGCGTTCTATACCCTTCAAGATTTCTTGCGAGCCAAGATAGCGACGGATGAAACGAGCCGCTTCGGGGTGCCCTGCCAAGAGTTCATCGCGTTCGCGCCTGTCCAGTATAAGGCCACCCCCATCCGAAGGTTGGTTGCCTTTGAGCATTGGCGGAAGCTGAGATATCGAAGTTGTGAACCGCCCCGGGTTTGC
>JRYH01006814.1_pt1 | contig 37512 bp, 37 predicted proteins | sample 235351 | NCBI WGS metagenome assembly JRYH01 (sample SAMN03074221, study PRJNA261480) | activated sludge metagenome | biome: Wastewater Treatment Plant; feature: Wastewater; material: Activated sludge; isolation source: activated biomass of a wastewater treatment plant treating wastewater... ...
TCCAAAGCCGTTGGTCACCCTTGGTAGTCGAGCCACGCGGCGGCAATATGCGAACCTTCTCGCCCTTACGGATTGGGCGCCCAGGTAGCTCTACGCTTTCCGGGCGGTGACGTTCGAAGTTCAGACCGAACGCGCGGCGCGCGGACAGGACTTTGAACTCGCGCTCGAGCTCCTGGCCGAGCGCCAAGTCTTTTGCCTTGGTTTGTGCGATCAGATCGGTGAGGCGCGACAAGTCAGCTTCCTTCTCATTTCTGGCGCAGCGTCGGCTTCGTTCGATCCGCGATACCGCTCTTTGGGGGACACGGCCTTATCGGCAGCTTCCCGATCTGTGGCCCGGCTTTGTCTCGGGCGACGCTTACTTCGTATGAGCCTTGCAGGCTGACCCAGAACTCAGGCTTCGTTCCGAACCAATGCGCGAGGCGCAGCGCTGTGTCGCCGCTGATCGCGCGCTTTCCGTTGATGATCTGGCTGATGCGGTTGGGAGGCACGTCTATCTGCCGTGCGAGCTCGGTGGGTGAAACACCGATTTCTGCAAGCTCTTCGGCAAGCACTTTGCCTGGATGAATGGCGGGACGTGGCATGGAGCAGCCCTCCCCGAGGCCGCAACAGGACCATGCCGAACGATGACGTATGACGTCAACCGTCTGCGCGAACTGACATTATGTAATGTGGATAAGGGTAGGTGATGAAAGCGATGGGCGCCCCGCTGATCCGGGCAACGGGACGCCCTTGAGCGGGTCAATACTCGCTCGGCAACAGGATCGTGTTGTCGGTGACGTAGAACTTGATCTCCGCCAGCGGAAAATCCGTAAAGGCAATGCGCTCGGAGGACACGGCGACACCTTTGCCGTCGGAGCAGACGAGATCGGCCGAGGCATCGGCGTTGACGCTCAGCGTCCAGAGCTGAAACGCCTCCGCTGCGATATGGGCCTCGAGCTGCGCGCAGGCGATTTTGTCGAGCAGCCACCAGGCTTCGCCGGCTTCTGCGACATGGCGCACGCCGTCGGTATAGACGATGTGGCGGATCAGGCCATGGCGATAGATGTGCTCGGTTCCGGTGAACTGGCTGAGATCGGATTTGATCAGGGTTTTGGTCATGGCGTGGCGTCCTTCTGGTGCGGGAGCCGCGCCGATCGCGGCCCCTTCACGCCGCATCACCGCCATCGCCGATGAGCGCGGCCGGCACGGCTGCGGCGCACGCCGCACCGCGGCAGCGGCGCGAAGCTGCAGGGCGCAGACCGAAGCGAGCGGCCTTGCGGGGCGTGCGGGCGATGGCCTCATGGCGGCGGGGGGCTGCCGGCCGGCTCAAGCTGAAGCGGCGGCCAGGTCCAACAGGCGGAGCGCATCGGGAAGGCCGGAGCGGGCCTATCGTGTCGGTGACGGTGAAAGCCCCTGATCCGTCTGTGCTTGACAGCAAGCGGCATCAAGAACAAAAACAGAACATCACCACGCGGGGGGGAAGGCATGCGGCTACCGGCACTACAGGCTTGTGAGGCAAGGACGCGGGTCAGCGTGCCGGTGTTCGTCTGCCGCGTACCGGCCGGGTTTCCGTCGCCGGCCGAGGACTATCTCGATCATCCGCTCGACTTCAACGAGCTGCTGATTGCCCATCCGGCGGCGACCTTCGCGGTCAGAATCACGGGCGAGAGCATGACCGGCATCGGGATCTTTCCGGGCGACATCGCGGTCGTGGACCGCGCGATCGCCGCAACCGACGGCGCGGTCATCCTGGGCATCCTCGATGGCGAGTTCACCATCAAGCGCTACCGGCGCAGAGGGAGCGCGCTCTGGCTCGAAGCCGCCAATCCCGATTTTGCGCCTGTGCCCATCGACCAGGACCGGGTGTTCGAGGTCTGGGGCGTCGTGCGCCATGTGATCCGCAGGCTTTAGGCGATGGCCGATCCGATCGCGCTTGTGGATTGCAACAATTTCTACGCCTCCTGCGAGCGGCTGTTCGAGCCGCGCCTGCGGGGCAGGCCCGTGGTCGTGCTGTCCAACAACGACGGCTGTGTGATTGCGCGCTCCAACGAGGCCAAGGCGCTCGGCATCTCCATGGGTGATCCCTGGCATCTCAACAGGGACAAGTTCACGGAGCACGGCGTCATGGTGCGCTCGTCCAACTATACGCTGTACGGCGACATCAGCAGCCGCGTGGTTGACGTGTTACGCGGCTTCACGCCGGAGCTTGAGGTCTATTCCATCGACGAAGCCTTTTTGTCCTTGCGCGGGTTTGCCGATCCGGACGCGCATGCCGCGGGGCTGCGCGCAACGGTGCTGCAATGGACGGGGATCCCCGTGTCGGTCGGCATCGCGCCCACCAAGACACTGGCCAAGGTGGCGAACCGTCTGGCCAAGAAAGGGCAGGGGCGGGACGGCGTCCATGCGCTGATGAGCGAGGCAGAGCAGACGCAGGCCCTGGAGCAGCTCGCGCTGACCGATCTCTGGGGCGTTGCAGGCCGCCTGGCCAAACGTCTCGGCGAACTCGGCATCCGCACGCCGTTGCAGCTTCGCGATGCCGATCCGGCGATCCTGCGCACGCATCTGGGCGTGGTCGTGCAACGCATCGCCGCGGAGCTGCGTGGCATGCCCTGCCAGGCGCTTACGCTTGCCGTTCCGGCCAACAAAACCATTCTCGCCTCGCGCTCCTTCGGCCGCCCCGTCTTGCAGCGCCAGGGGCTTGAGGAGGCGGTTGCCTCGCATGTCGCCCGCGCGGCAGAGAAGCTGCGCCGTCAATCTCTTGCGGCCAATGCGGTGATGGTCTTCGCCCACACCAATCCGTTCTGCGGGCAGGATGCGCAGTATTCAGCCTCGCGCACGATCGGCCTGCCGGTCGCAAGCGCCGACACGCGCATGCTCACCCGCGTCGCGCTGCGGGCGGCCTCGATGATCTGGCGCGATGGATACCGTTACAAGAAGGCGGGCATTGCGCTGCTCGACCTCTGCGCGGCGGGCGCGGTGCAGGGGGATCTCTGGTCGGGCCCTGACACGAAGCGGCAACAGGCACTGATGCGCGCAGTTGATCGGATCAACGCCGACTACGGCCGCGATACGATGCGGCTTGCCGCCTCGGGGATACGGCGCGACTGGTCGCTGCGCGCCGAACGGCGGTCGCCGCGCTATACGACGGACTGGGACGAGATTCTCTGCGTGCCCTGACCGTAAGCCAGTGCGCATCTGTGCAATTGCGGATTTGCCGGAATGGTCAGTCTGTCTTGTCTGTCTTAGGGGATCGCGCCGGATGGCGCCTGGCCGCCTCGCGCAGCAGGCGCTCATCATCATCGTCATCAAGCTCGAGCAGGATGATGCGGCCGTCCCGCGGAAAGAAATCGAGGATGACGGTCAGCCCGGCGCCGGTCTCATGCGGATAGGCGCGGCCGATGCGGGTCCACGCGGCGCGTCCGGATTTGGTGCGCCGTGCGTGGTAGGCGATGAGGACAGGATCGTTGGTCATGTGAAAGATGGATGCAAAAGGGGGCTCGCGCCGTAAAGGCGCAGACATCGCGCCTCTCATCCCCTCGGAGCCGTCCGTCGCCCGCTTATAAAAGCTGGCGGGCGACGGCGGCGTAAGAGGGATGGGCTCATCCCCTTGGTGGGTTCAGAGCCCTTCCAACTAGGTCGGTCTCGCCTTGACGTTGGCGCCAGGCGTGTTGCTGTTGGCCGCCTCGAGCGCTTTGGCGCGGCGATCCATCACCTGCTGCGGCGTTGCCGAGGAGAGCACCGTGCCGGCCTTGGTATCGACCTTGGCGCGGAAGTTCTGCGACAGGGTGTAGTCCTCTTCCTTGAGCCGGTCGGCATCTTCCTTGGTGAAGGATTCGGCGCCGGTGATATTGGCGGCCGGCACGTAGCGCTCCGAGCCCATGTTGACGAGGGCGATGCCCTGCGCGCGCAGGCCTTCCAGATTCTCGCGCGCGAGTTTGGAGGACTTGTCCCCGAACTCGATGCGGATGCTGACGCGGGCAGGATCAATATCGATGCCGCGTTTTTCCTTCAGGCTTTCTTTGGCGCGCTCCTTGTCCTCATCGGTGAGCGGCCGGATGAGCCGCACCGTATCGAGCGGAACGGTGCGCAGGACACCTTCGTGGGTTGTGTACTTCAATGCGTTGATTGCCATGATCATCTCCTTTTTTTGGTTATGGCGATTCAATCGTGGCAAGCCGTCCGCACATGTCACGATGCGGCGCAGCAAGAGTTATGCAAAGACAGCAATGCGCTCGGCGCGATCGACGATGGGCGTCTGCCCATGCGGCACAAACACATCGAGCTCATAGAGGGCACCGATCACGGCGCCGCGCATGTCCGCGCCGCCCAAACGCGGGCAGAAGCAATTGCCGCCCTGAAGCAGCACCACGATGCGTCCGCCATCATCCGCCTGCCCGGCGAAGAAGCAGGCGAGATCCCGCCCGAGCCAGGCCTTGGCGGTGAGCAGGCCTTTCCAGCGGCGCAGATGGGTATGCGGATGGTCGAACCCGCACAATAATTCTGCGTCGGGATGGAGGGCAAAGTCCGCGATGCCCTGAAGATCGGGATCAGTCATCGCAGCGGACACTAGCGCCCGTGTCATCGAATGCACGCTGCCCCGCAGCATCCCGCAAGGGATGGACGCCGCATGGCGGAAACCCGCCTGCCGGGCGGGCGAGGCACACGCTTTCATCCGCGGGGTTCCGTTCACGACAGCCCGGTCCGGCCGCGAGGCCGGGTGCGGCACGGCAACGGGGAAAACCCCGACTTTCCTATGGAACAATACGGGAACGATCGCCTACACTGCCCGTCATTGCATGGTCCGCGCAACGAGCTGCCGGACTGAGAAACCAAGCCATTTTTATTAGGGGGTCTGCATGAATGAGCCCGTCATCCACTGTCCGAGCTGCCGCAGCGAGATCAAGCTGACGGAGTCGCTTGCGGCGCCGCTCATCGAAGCCACGCGCCGTCAGTACCAGGACATTCTCGCCAGCAAGGAAAGCCAGGTCGCCATCAGGGAAGCGGCTATCTGTGCGAAGGAATCGGAACTGGAGAAGGCCAAGACCGCGATCGACGAGCAGGTCGCTGCCAAGGTGAAAGCAGAGCGCGAGGTCATAGCGGCCGACGAAGCAAGGAAGGCGAAAGAGCGGGCAGCATCGGATCTCGAACAGAAAGCGAAAGAGGTCAGCGAACTGCAGGAGGTGCTGAAAGAGCGCGACGCGAAACTGGCCGAGGCGCAGAAGGCGCAGGCCGAGATCATGCGCAAGCAGCGCGAGCTCGATGATGCCAGGCGCGAAATGGATCTCACCATTGAAAAGAAGGTGCAGGAATCGCAGGCGGTGATCCGGGACAAAGCCAGGCAGGAGGCCGAGGAGGCGCTCAAGCTGCGCGTTCTGGAGAAGGAAGAGCAGATCGCGTCGATGCAGCGGCAGATCGAGGAGCTGAAGCGCAAGGCGGAGCAGGGCTCGCAGCAATTGCAGGGCGAGGCACAGGAGCTGGAGCTGGAATCCCTGCTGCGTTCCAAATTTCCGATGGACCTCATCGAGCCGGTGCCGAAAGGCGAATTCGGCGGCGACGTGATCCAGAAAGTCCTTGGCGTCGCCGGCCAGCCCTGCGGAACGATATTGTGGGAATCGAAGCGCACCAAGAACTGGAGCGATGGCTGGCTGTCGAAACTGCGCGACGATCAAAGGGCTGCCAAGGCAGAACTGGCGCTGCTTGTGTCCAACGCTCTTCCCCGCGGCCTGAACAGCTTTGATCACGTCGACGGGGTGTGGGTTGCCGAGCCGCGCTGCGCGATCCCGGTTGCCATGGCGCTTCGACAATCCCTGATCGAGATCGCCAAGGTGAGACAGGCCCAAGATGGCCAGCAGACCAAAATGGAGCTGGTCTACGAGTATCTGACGGGGCCGCGCTTCCGGCATCGCATCGAGGCGATCGTGGAGAAGTTCTCCGACATGCAGTCAGATCTCGACAGGGAGCGCAAAGCCACATTGCGTCAATGGGCAAAGCGCGAGGCGCAGATCCGGGGCGTCATTGAAGCGACGGTGGGCATGTACGGAGATCTGCAGGGCATCGCCGGTCAGGCGCTGCAGGAGATCGAATCTTTGACCCTGCCGGCGCTCGAGGCGCCGGACGTCGAGAACGCGTAAGCGGCCGGGGGGAAGAAATGCGCATCAACAAGATTGAAATCCGCAACTTCAAAGGGCTGCGCGAAGCGGAGTTCAGGCCCGGAAGCTTCGCCTGTCTGGTCGGCGAGAACAATGCCGGCAAATCGACCGCGCTGCAGGCTCTGGTCATAGCGCTCAAACGGACGCCGCAACTGCAGTCAGAACATTATTATGATCCGGCGGTCCCTGTTCAGTTCAGGCTGGAGCTGTCGGACATCGGCGACGGTGATCTCAACCGCCTTGCCGAAGAGCACCGCACGAAGATGGCTCCTCTCGTGATCGACGGGACGCTTGTTCTGGTCATGCGCTATCGCCCTGGCGAAAAGCTCGAGATCCAGATCGAGCGCGTCGTCCCGGTTGATCAGCGCTACCGGGAAGACGCCATCAAGGAGGTGTTCAAGGGCAAGACGGGCAATGCCGTCCGGCAGGCCCTTGTGGAGACCTACCCGGAGTTTGCAGAAGGGGCGCCGGAACAGCTGAACATCACGGCGGCGCGTGACTACATCGGCGGCAGGGTTGCGGCGCTGCCTGCGGATCAGTTCACGCGGGCGGAAGGTCCGCTGCCTGCGGGTGTCCCGCAGTCCATATCCGCGCTGTTGCCTGAACCGATTTACATACCGGCCGTAAAGGACCTCGCGGACGATCTCAAAACGGCGCAATCAACTTCGTTCGGCCGCCTGCTGGGTCTTCTGCTCGAGGATATGGCGCCCGATCTTGAACAGATCTCGAATTCTCTTCAGCAGCTGAACGCACTTTTCAACCGTGTCGAGGAAGACGGAGCCGTCGTCGACAACCGCCATGACAAGGTGAAGGCTCTGGAATCGACGGTCGAAGGATTCCTCAAGGAAAACTTCCCCCAGGCCAGAATCGAACTGAAAGTCCCGCCGCCCGAGCTGAAAGCGATCCTGAACACGGCGCAGATCTATATCGACGACGGCTCACGCGATCTCGTCGAGAACAAGGGCGACGGCATCAAGCGCTCGCTGACCTTCGCATTGCTGCAATGCTACGTGGCGCGTCACGATGCGAACGGCGCAGAGGAGGAGAACGGCGTGGCAAGACGCCCGCTCGTGTTCCTGTTCGAGGAACCTGAGCTCTACCTGCATCCGAAGTCGCAGCGCACGCTGTTCTCGACATTGTCACGCATCGCCGAGCGGCATCAGGTCATCGTGACCACGCATTCACCGCTGTTTTTCGCGCCGGGCGTAACCGCTTCCTTCGTGCGCGTCGCCAAGGAGGCCGCCGATCCGAAGCCCGTCGGCAGACTGTACCCGGTGCAGTTTGATCTTGATGCGGCAAACGCGGCGGTCTTCCGTATCGCGCGGTTCGAGAACGCGGATGCAGCCTTTTTCAGCCGCCGGGTGGTGCTGTTCGAGGGGGAATCCGACGATGCGTTTTTCAAGCACGTGGCGCGGCTCCTGAATCCCGACTGGGATTTTGAGGCGAAGAACATCGCGATGGTGCGGGTGTCTGGTAAAGGCAATTTCGCACGCTTCCGCCAGTTCTTCGAAGCATTCGGCATCGACGTCAGGATCGTTGCCGATCTGGATGCACTGTTCGACGGCTACCATCACCTTGGCGGCCCCGCGGCAGCGCAGGATCTCCGCTCCGCAGCCATACAGGCCTGCGATGCGCGCATCGCGGCGCTCAATCTGAAAGCTGAACCGGAGCCAAGGCAGATAGTGGCCCGCGCAAAGAGCGCCGGATGGCGACAGCGTTATGACACGGCGAAGCAGACGCTCCGGCAAGTGCAGGCGAATGGCCAGATCACCGCCGACGAGATGGGTGTCATCGATCAGTTATTCGAGTGGGAAAAGGACATTGCACGCGATCACGTCTGCCGGGTGGACGATCAGGCCCGCGGCGCACTCGTGCCAACGCTCGATACGCTGCGGGGCGCCGGCGTGAACATCCTCTCAAGAGGCGCGATAGAAAGCTATTACCCCGCCGGCACGCCGGAAGGCGACTCCAAACCCGAGACGGCACTCAGGGCATTGGAGCTGGTGCCCGACCGGAACACAGCGCTCGGCCTGAGCACGCCACTTGCGAACGGCCGGGATCCGGAGATCGTCGAGATTTGCTCCAACCTTTTTGCGGATCTGTAAGGCTTTGGCGCTCTGGACGGCGCGCCGCCAGACGACCGGCATCAGAACCCCTGCATCAGGAAGTCGAGGGCGTCGACGATGGTCTCATGCTGATGATCGAGGTTTGCGACGCGCTCAGCGAGCCTCGACGAAGGCACCGCCGCAAGCTCGGGCGTGTTGAGCACGTAGTCCGTGCCTGAGATCGTCAAGAGCGGCCGCAGCCGTGGACTAGTTTCGCTCTTCTGCTCGTCCAACGCGACGAGGGGAACAACGACGCGGGTGCTGAGATCGCGCAGGATATCGGCTTGCACGTCCACAACGTAGTGCCTGAAGCCCTCCAGGCGGTAGACATCGAACCGCGCCATCAATCGACGAGCCACATAGGCTTGATCAGCGTGCCGGAACGTTCGATGCGCTCGTTATACGCTTCGATCGCCGCCTTATTCTCCGTCAGCCAGGCTTCTTCCTTGGCGCGCTTCAGCGCTGCCTCAATGCCAGCCTCTGCCGCACGAGACGTGTTGAGACCGTACGCTCGAGCTTCATCGATGATCGTTTCACGCACGGTGACGGTAATGGGGCGCCGTTTTGATTGGCCGTTCTGAGACATGGATGATGTATTGCGCATATATCCAATATATCATTATTCTGTATACGTATCAAATATGCGGATATTTCCCATAAGAAACATTATCATTCCATTCTTATGTCAACAGGCCGGCGACCATCCGGTCCTGCTCTCCTCCTCCGCAATCGCCCGGAACAGGGCCTTGGCGATGCGCAACTCTTCCTCTGCAATCGGCAGATTCAGATCAGCGTTGCGGAGGACAGCGAGACAGGCGCGGCGCTCCGGCTCAGTAATATGAAAGGAATACGGCTCGGCAACAGGGATCAGGCAGACGCGCGCGAGATTGACGTCGCGGGCGGCAAATGCCCTGCCCGGTCTCGCCGAGTTTCCCCTGCCATTCAGCATGGCGTTGAACAGTGATTTGGCAGCGCGGATATGGCCGGGTTCAACAGCTGTTCCACAACGGGCATGCTCAAGGATGGCCGCGCAGGCCGAGGTCTCGCCATTGGTCAGCTTAAGCTGACCGGCATGCTCGACACAGATCCGGGCCATGTGAATGTCCATGGCGGAGAATGGCTCCGGGCCGTCCAGGGATCCGCGCGCAACCTTCGGCATGTCACCGCGAGACGGTGAGCGGCACGGAATATTCCCGGGTCAGCGCTCCCTCGTCGTCAATATCAGCGACCAGCACTGGCTGATCCTTGGAAAGATAATCACGGATTTGCTCGTGCATGGCATCCACGAACACCTCCTCATCACCTGAGCCGCGGATGGCAATGCACATGCCCGTGTCGGTGTGGTAGCGGAACCCTGCAATGTCCTTGTGATCGCCGTACTGGGCGAAACAGAGAGCGTCATCGTGATTGACCAGAAAAATCCCGATCATACGCGCGGTCCCTGCGGTGTCTTTGCGTGCCTCGCAGTCACCTCCGCCTCCGGCCTTGGAAGGCTCATGTCGGCCGCCGCAGCGAAAAAGCTTCTGATGCCATTTTTACGAACGGCCCTGCCAATAAGAACACTGCCGGCACCAACAACCGCGGCGCCGACCGCAAAGTATGGGGCAATGGTGGAGGTCAGCAGGAGACCGCCGACGACTATCATCGCGCCGCCAGCTGACAGGTCGTTGCGGGCTGATAGCTGCCGCAAGGCGCGCAGTTTCCACCCTTGCCTGTCCAATTGGATAGGCGCTGCCAGCTTGGTGTTCGATGCAAATCGCTTATCAAAATCGCTCACAGAAATCCCCCTTACCACTCGCGCCCCGGTGCCGCGGGCTTGTTCACGCGCCCGGCCACTTCCGCATCCGCCTCCCGGCGCTTGGCATGACGCTCCAGCCGCTTTGCCTTGATGGCTTGATGCAGGCCGATCGCTCCCGAAGTTCCGCTCAAATCTTGGCATGCGGACCTCCTGGCATAGCCCGGCGGACTGCCACTTCAGCCTCCGCCTCGCGCCGCTCGCCCCGTTTTTGGATGCGCACAGCCTTTGCCCAGCTGGCGAGTCCGTAGGTTCCGGCGACAGCCGCCGCTACGCCCATGACCAGAGAAAACGCCGGGGCGACAGATGCGGTCAGGAACACCGCTGCGCCTGTCTTGGCGAGGAACAGACCAATGGCGGCGGCGTTGCCTCGGTACATGTTTGCTCTGGCGCGGTCGTACTCTTTCAGCTCGCTACGTGACAGGTAATCCTGCCAGCCGCAGATATCGGACTGAGCCGGTGCGGCAAGTTTAGCCTTTTCCCTGAAATCCTTGTCGTAAAACGACATTGGCAGCCCTCCCCGTCACGCTCATCGATGATTGAACATACTTGGCCTCTGCACCTCCATGCTATGCCCGCGGCTGTCGTGTGGTCGTCGGAGCGCGCAGCGGCGAGACCGTTTTCGCTCGCGCCCAGCCGATTGCTTCATTGAACGCGCTTTGCGCCATGACGCGCACGACTTCAGCGGTCGGAAACACCGCCTGGAGCAGCAACGACAGGTGGGAACCCGGGTTTCCAGTAGCATGAATTGGCTTTTTAGGAATGGACATAAATAGCCCCTTTCGCAGTACGCATTAATTGTTTTCATATTATAGCCGGAGTCCGCCTTCATTGCATCAGGACCATATTCTTAGACCGGCGCAATAACCGTATCAATTCAGCGCTTTACTAGTTTACCGAAATTGGCGTTTTGCAGGAATATGGTCCTATTGCGTGAAATCCCCAAGATTTGCTTTATTTTATGCAAAGCAAAACAGAGATTTGGAATATGGGCATTTCGAGAAACGAATTTACGGACAGAGCCAGCCTTGAAAATCTGGTCGATGCCGAAACCGAAGAGCTACGACGCTATGTGCCGGAGAAGATAGCGCTTCGCCGCCGGGAGGCCATGCTTCAGGCTCTCACATCCCTGGCGACGCCGCGGTCAGCCGCTAAAGCATTCGTGAAAACGACTGTGGTTGCCGCTGTCGGTGGCGTTTGCGTCGCCGGCGGTGCGGAGATGCTCTTGGGGCTGGGAACTACGGCAGGTTCCGTCCTTTTCGAACTCGGCGCTAAGACCGCCATGGTCTCGCCGGCATTCGGCGGCGTCGCCATCGCGCTCACCGATGGGCAGAACCAGAAGCAGTATCGGGAACTGCTGAAGGAGATCATCAGATCACACCGCCGGACCGAGCAGATGCGCAAGGGAGTGGTCCCGGATCTAGGGCTGAATACCTGAGGCGGAAACCTCGTCGGAAGCCTGCGAACGCTAGTTCAGGCCGGCAGGCCCAAAGTTTAAATGAGGGAAGATGCCCCGCACCCAGCTTGCCGCGTTGCCGCCAAACCTGGCCTCAAGTGTCGGCACGATGTCTGCGACGGCCACGGCCCTGCAGTAGTTGACGCTTACAGACGTGACCTTACGAGCTTCGTCGATTGGGATGCGGTCTTCAGCCACATCATGGATCAGCGCGTGCAGCGCCATCGCCGCGTCGTCGAGGCTGGTCAAAGCGCCTGAGGCTTCCGCCTCGGCGCGCATTCTCTGAAGGAGCACTTTCCCGATCTTCTTTGCCAGCCTCTCGCGAAGCAGTCGGGTAGCCTCGTCTGTGTCCCCATCCGCGATGCCGATCTGCTCGATGCGGCGGCCATTCTTGTTGAAATACTCACACAGCAGGCAATCAGCACCAAAACGCACGCATACTCCTTTGTTGGGATTGCGTCAGTCATGGCAGTTCGGGGGGGCGCAAAAGCAAAATTTGCCGGGGCTGAATGAGTCATGGGAAACCAAGGGCGGTACATGATGCGCAACGATTTTTTTCCTAAGTCTGTAATAGAGCCAATCGCGTCCGCCTGACATCCGACCAATGGCGACGACACGCCCCATTAGAGCAGGCAATATTTTTTTCCGTTTTAATTTAATCCAGATTATAATTCTGCCGCATGCGTATAATTGACACTTTTCAAACACTCACATTTAGCTGAAGAGGTGAAATGAAAAACAAACTGACATCGTTCATGAGTGATGGCTGCAAACTTGACGCAGAATTCTTTTGCCCGGACAGCGACAATCTCGACTCCTCGCGACCACTGATTGTTATCATGTCCGGCTTCACTGGATTGAAGGAGATACATCCGGCGCGATTTTCCCGTTTCCTGACCGCTCGCGGTCATCGGTGTTTTTCATTTGATTACAGGGGATTTGCGCGCAGCGAGGGACGCAAGGGACATCTGATTCTGCGAGAACAGGTGCGCGATGTAAGGAATGCGATCGCTCATGTCACCGGAAGCGGTCTTGTCAGCCGGTCCGGGATTATCCTCGTGGGTTGGGCGATGGGCGCGGGCGTAATCCTGGAAGCTGCTTGTAACGAACCTCAGATATGCGGCATTGCCGGTTTGAACGGGCTTTACGACGGTCGTCGATTTCTGGCGCTTCATAAGAACGATAGCGCAATGAAGAATTACGAGTCGTGGGTTTTTAATGCGCGTATTCAGGCGACAAAGACCGGAGAATGGCCCCTCGCCAACCCGTTTGATATTTATCCGCTTGATCCGTTGAGCGAAACATATGTCCATGATGAACTCAGGAAATTCCCCAACTATTCGGAAGAGAGCTTCTCAATGGCATTTGCAGACTCGCTTCTCACGTGGAAGCCGGAGGCGATCGCACCGCACATGCATGTCCCCTTGTGGCTCGCGCACGGAACCAACAATGAACTGCACTCTCCAAACGAGACACGCTCGCTGGCGTCGGCTTATGCCGGAAGCGTGACGGAGTATTGGATTGAGGGCGCTGGACATACTGAATGGATGCTCGATGACAACCCCACGTTTCAACGGACTGCCAACGAATTGGAGAGTTGGATCACTCAGCGTCTTGCAGAGTGACAGCAGGCCCTGCGAGCCCTGACCGGCTGCCCCACCGGGTTCGTCCCACACGCCCGTTCGCCGTGGCGTGTTCCCTAGCCCCGTGCGGCACGGGCTCGGCCACGCCGCAGAGGCGGAGGGCAAATCATGGTTGGTCGAATGAATATGGAAACTAGCGTGCAACCTTCAGCGCATCGATCTCACGGCGGAGATCTTGGTAGTTGTCGTTCGCGGCTTTGAGCTCGGCGCGCAGATTGTCATTGTCGGCCTTGAGTTCTTTGATCGATTCAATGAGCGGGCCGATGAGAGAGGTGTAAGCTACGCCTTTTGTACCATCGGCCTGGGTGCTTACGACTTCGGGAAATATCTTTTCGACCTCCTGCGCCAGAAGCCCGAGTTGTTGCTCCGCACCGCGCTGAGGGTCTTTCCATCGATAGGACACGCCGCGGAGTCGGGATATCCTTTCGAGTGCGTCAGGTATGTCGGCAATATCTTTTTTCAAAGTCATGTCTGAGTTTTGGGTGAGGGTGCCGGCGATCCACATCGCCCCGGTATTGCCAAGCGTCAATCTGAAAGAGTACCCGCTGCCGTCGTTGTAAAAGGCTTGCATGATGTCGCCCGTGCCCCCGGTCTTGTGGAGCGCCAGCACGCGACCTCCCGGGGTCGTATTACTCAGCCACGCGGCATCACTACTGCCACTGCCGCTATTCACTATCCTTATACCGTTCGTGCTGCCGGCCGAGTTGGCAATATCCAATTTGTGGACCGGGTTTGTCGTCCCGATACCGACGTTGCCGTTTTGATCGATCCGCATTCTCTCCACGGGCGCGGCATCCGACCCGCTATCCGTCGAGAATGTCAGCACGCCGGCGCTTGCACCGGTGCGCCATGCGCCAATATCAAAGATGCTGGAGCCCTTGTTCTGCAGATAGAGGCCATCCGCGGTTAATGTATCCGCTGCCCCGCTTGCAACGATCGCGCCGCCCACCTGCAATCGCTGTGTCGGCGCTGTCGTCCCGATGCCGACATTGCCGTTGTTTAGAATGCTCAAGAGTTTATTATTTGCAGTATCGGCGAACGAAAACGCAGCTATTGCAGGGCTGCTCTGGGCTGAGCGGAACAGCATGCCCCAGTTGCCGTCAGAAAATATGCTGCCATCCGTGTAAGTCCCGCCGGGCTTCACTACGAGCGAACCTCTGATATTGCCATTGACATCGAGGCGATGGTCCGGGCTTGTTGTCCCGATGCCGACGTTGCCGGCGGAACTAATGCGCATGTATTCCGAGCCGGCATTGCCGAACGCCAACCCCTGGCTGGCGACGCCCGGATTGAAGTCGATATACCCCATATCCGTACTGTCGACACCTGATTGGATTCGGATAGCCACACCTGTCCAACCGGTGCCTGCCGTCGACCGGTAGAGCTTGGTTTTCAAGTATGCATTGTTGCCAGCACTGCCACTCAATTGAAGCAATTCGGAGCTGTCGCCGACACCGGAGCCTACTGTTATCGTGGCTTGGTTGACATGCAGAAGCGCCCCGGGGTTTGCCGTCCCGATGCCGAGGCGTTTGTTCGTATTGTCCCAGTGCAGATTGGTGTCAGCGGCGAAAGCGTCCGACCCGTCGTTGAACTGAATCTGCCCGTCGTCGCCTGCGGCTTCGGCAGAAGCGCCGCCCTCTTCATCAGCCGCGCAGGCCCAGGCCGAGCCGTTCCATTTCGGAATCTCGTTGGTAGAGCATGACAGTCCGGCAAGCGTATCGGTGCCGCCGCCACCCGTGCCCGTGTACTGGCAGAAGAGAACGGCGACGTTGGCCGGGCGAATTTTGCCGAGACGTACATAGGTGTCGTTGTTCGAACCGTCGCTGTTGATATAGTTGGCTGACAGGGAGCTAATCTGGCGTGTGCTGTCAAATCCCGCAGTTTGATCCGGGAAGTCGCCGACCGCATAGTGCCATCCGACGCTCCGCCCCCATCTGTAAAGGACTTCCGTTGCTTCCTGCTGATGTCCGGGCGCCCGTGTTCCCGCCCCATCAATACCGGCACCATTATCGATGCCGCGAAGGAAGCGCCCTCTGGCCGGTGTGTATTCCGCCCATCCGTCGGGACATGACGCTGCAGCAAAGGCAGCAATGGTTCCGGTAGGTACGCCGCCACCGACACCCCTCCAACCGCCGATCGTGCAGATTTGCAAAGCGCCGCTGTTAAAGCGCAGTGTGCCGAGTTTGACGTTTGAAGCGCCGGGGCACGTATCGCTGTCGTCGCCGAGTTGAATCCCGCCATCCACGTGCAGCCTGGACCGCGGCGTCGTTGTCCCAACGCCGACATTGCCGGTCGCCTCTATAACCATCTTGCGGTCGGCCGAGGTGCCGCCTCCCGCGTAGACTTGCCATTCCGAGTCCTGAAATGCGTAGCGAAGATAGCCCAGACCTGCAGAGCCTTCCCCGACCACGATCCCGGTACTAAGCGGCGTCACACCGTCATTGTGAAGTTCAAGATACGTATTATTCGAGTCGGCTGTTCCAATTAGCCTCGCCAGAAAACCATTCCCGGCACGTACATCGAGCGCCCTGACGGGCGTTGCCGTCCCGATGCCGAGACGCTTGTTCGTGTTGTCCCAGACAAGGTTCACGTCGTCCGCAGCAAAAGCATCGCTGCCGTCGTTGAACTGGACCGCCCCCGCGACCGAACCTGCGGCTGTCGCTGAACCACCGCCGCCTCCAAGCTCCACGGCGGTTATGGTGGAATATCCCGGCAGGGCAGTCACACTGCCCGCTACTCCGAGTACGCGCAATTCATACGTCGTGTCGACGCTCGGACGCACCAGTGCATAGGCATTGGATTCGAGGTTCGCGCCGTCAGCCTCGCTGCCATTCGAGCCGACAAACGCCGACGCTGTAACGTCGTAGAAGTTGTAATCAAACGCTTCGTTCGCCATACTGCCCGCGCGCAGATCGGCGATGAGCATGTAGCTGCTGCCAGCCTTGAGCGTGATCTGGTTGCCAGACTGGGTGATGTTGCTGCCATGGCTTGAAAGCACGGTGTTGAATGGAACCACGGCGCCACTTACAACCGTCCAAGTGGCGCTGAGCGTTTTGCTCATGAAGCTTCCGCCGCCGGAACCCGAACCGCCGCCCGCCGCCGTACCTGGCTCCCATGAACTTGTCGATGTGTTCCACACCAGGGTGTTGCCATCGGCAAGGCCGGTCAGATCGACATCGGTGAGTCCCGCCAGCGTGGTCGAACCCCCTCCTCCACCGCCGCCTTCGATGATCGAACCGTAGAAGGAATCCCAACTGTTGGTGTGAAGACCGGCGCCGGATACAACAACATCAACCGTATCGCCGGCGCTCATGTGAGCGATGGAACTGACCTGCAATTGCTCAAACTCGCCCGTGTGGGCATAGGAGCTTTGGAGGCTGGCGCCGTTCTTGCGCAAATAGAGGTTTATTGTGCTGGCACCCGTCGGAAGGACAGAAGCGTTGAAGAAGTAAACGCCGGTTTTGGGCGCGGTAAAGACACCTGTCGTGTTGTTGTAAGCGCCGCCCTCGTTAGAAACCACGGTGGGGAATGATTTCAGGGTCCCGCCACCCTTGTTCGCCTCCCCTTTGACATGAAAGTAGACGGAAGGGCTACCAGCTGCACCCGTGCCGACCGCTTCCCATGAATCGCCGTCGTAATAGTTCAGCGCATCCGAATCGGTGTTGTAAACAACAAGCCCCGTCGCAGGGCTCGCAATCGCATCGCGATCCGCCTCTGTCATGCGCGGCGGCAGGAAGCCCCTGGTGGTGGAATTCAACGTCAGCAGCGCGGACGGATTTGGAGAGGTAACGCCTATGCCGATGCCGCCATCCTTGTGGAAGGACAGTGCATCGAGCCGAGCGCTTCCGTCCGCATTTCGCCAGGCAAGCTTGTAGCCGAATACACCACCATTCATGCCCGTCTGCATGAAGTCCAGACGCCGTTCGTCAGCCGTATTCGAATACGCAGCAGACTGATCCTCCGGCCTGAAGGAAAGCGTCACATCGCCTTCAGCAGCAGAAAGCGCCAGTCCGCCACCATGCACCGTAAGCCTGCTTGGCGGCGTCGCGGTTCCGATGCCGAGGCGTTTGTTGGTGTTGTCCCAGAAGAATTCCTGCCCTGCTGTGCTGCCTGAGTAGGTAAGCCCGCCCGATCCGTCGGAGATCTGGACATAGCCTGCCGGTCCTGCGGCATTGGCCCCTGCCCCGCCCGTATCCGCCAGTGTCAGCCAGTTTGTCCCGTCGCAGAACTTGAGCGCATTGGCGTTGCCGTCATAAACGAGCATCCCCTTTTCGACCGTCGAGGCGAACAATGTCGCCGGGCCTGCCTGCGTGGTGCTGTCCGTCAGAAAGCTCACCACCAGATCGGTCGCTGTTTCGAGCGGCGCGGCAGGACAATCGGCCTGCCCGGGATTCGCCGATAGGCACGATAGAAGGATTGCAATGCACAGAGTCCGGACGCCCGACCACACGTTTTGTGGGTGCATGCAGCCGGGCGGCCGGACTCTGTACACATTCCGCCAGCTCACTCACCCTCGCTGGCTGGCGGTTTGCTGATGACGAAACCCTGGGGCAGATGGATCTGCCCGTCGAACGCGATGGATCCATCGCTCAACCCCGTGAGCCGCGCATCCAACGCGGCTACCACCTCGATAAGACAGGCAACAGCGTCATCGTTGGAAGCGGCGCGGGCAAGGCGAAGCGCCTCGGGGACGGAAGCGTGACAAGCTGATCCGGCCGATGCGCGATCGGAGGCATAGGCCGCAAGAGCGGCGCCAAGCATGCCCGCGGCAAAGCCTGTTCCCATCATGCGAATGGCACAACCGCGCGCGCGCGTCATGGTCCCCCCGGTTCGACTCAATGAGCCACCAGACCGACACCAAATTTGCGGGCTGGTGGCCGGGAGTTGATAACCGCGATGTTGAGACGGCGCGGCGCTTTTTGGCCGCGAGGCTTGGACATATAACGCCGCCTCCCGGCCAAGAGACCGAGAAGCGACACAAAATCCGGCTGTGTCTGCCGCAACATCATGGGGTTATCACGCCCCAGCTGACGTATGTCAGCTATTGTTCAGTGTACGGCATTTATCGGTGAGGGGTCAATTAGGTTTGGGCATTCGGCCCGGCTTTTCGGCAATCGGGCAAATCTCGGTTTGCATGATTGCAAACAGAGGCGGGCAGCAGGCTCCGCTTCCGATGACATGGAAGCGGTGCATTCATTGTCCAGTGGCACTGAGAGAATTTTTTACGCGCCAGGTGACACAGCCGGAAGGCATGGCGCGAAGCGTCGAGGCGCTCCGATTTCAGTCGTTACCCGGTCCGATTGTTGCCCCGGATGCGGCGGCCATCCTCGATCATGTCGGGCTCTGCAATGGAGACGCCGTAAGCCTGCAAGGCGCTCATGATGACATGACGCACGCTCGTCTGCCCGTGGGCGGCGCGAATCTTCAGATCGGTCCAGACATAGTCGGGAAGCTCGACACTGAGCGCCTTCATGCGGCTGCGCGGCGTTGCGGCGCTTTCGGGGACAACAGCGGCCTCTTCCACCGGATCCGGTTTCTGCTTCGGCGCGGGCGCTGCGGTGGGCGCCTCCCCTGCCCCGCGCTCTTTGGGTTTGACCAGCGCGCCGACGCCCTTGTCACGGGCAAGACGCTCTAGCTCCGCATCGAGATCATTGGTCACGGGCATGAAGGCCGGGCGTTGCTGTTTCATGGTCACCCTGCCTTCCGAAGCTCTTCTGTGCCGTGTTCTTCAACAATGGCGCGGATCTCGGCGAGGAGACTCAGCACCTCGGCCCCTGCCCCCTTCCCTGTCTCGGTGATGGTCGGCGGCTGGCCGTTCAGGAACATCTCGCGATAGGCCGAACGCTCGACCAGCGCGGTGCGGAACAGCGGCACGCCGAGCCGCGCAAGCTCCGCATAGGCGAAGTCAGCGACGCGCGTGCGCAGTGGATAGACCTTGGTGAGCAGCAGGCGATACGGGATTGGCCGGCTGGTGGTCTCGCGCACGTCGCGGATATCGCTGATGACCACGAGCGCTTCGCGCAGATCCGGCTCGGATGCCTGGGCGGGAATGACGACGAGGTCGGAGCGCGCCAGCGCCTTGAACAAGGTGACCTCCCGGCTGCCCGGCAGATCGATGCAGATATGGTCATAGCGGCCGGAGCCTTCGGCCTCGCGGAAGAACTCTCCGAATTTCTGCGGATCGATGGCGGCGACGGTCAAATTCTCGATGGGCGCCTTGCGCGCCCATCGGTCGAGCGTGCGGTTCTGGTCGAGATCGATGAGCAGGACGCGGGCGCCTTCGAGGGCGAGCGCGGCGGCGATGCAGGCGCAGGTGGTCGACTTCCCTACCCCACCCTTGGAGGACGCAAACGTGACAATCATGCAAAAGACCGGAACATCAATTGAGCAAATATGGACTTGGGTAAATGTACATCTGAACACTTCAACATTTTAAGGCTACCGGATTCGTTCAATCCGCCAAGTCGAATTTTGCAGCGTTCCGCAATTGTGAAATGGTGTAAGTCGCAGATTGCGAAGATGGACAAGAATACAAAACAGCAAATAACGCCATGGGCATTTGCCCAAATGCGGCCTCCTTCAAAGCCGCAATTCCGTATTTCTATATTTGCTGAGTGATAAGCGCGGCCACGGACAGCGAGAAGGGCTTGCGACAGCGAAAACAGCCCTGGCACATGGAGGAGGCGCGGCGAACCACTGTCCCAGCTCCTTCGCGGGAAGGGCAGGGCATTCTGCCGCCTGGCCATCATGCGCGCAGCCACGGCCGCCTCGCGCCGTCGGCATCACTGATGCGCGGTTGCGGATTTGCACATTTGTGGATTTGCAGATTTATCCGCCGGCGAACGTCTCGTCCCAGGCAAGCTCGATGCGGCGCGCCTCGTCCGGCTCAAGCTTTGCGAATTCCTTCTCTCTCGCGCGCTTGGAGAACCTGCCGCTATTCTGCCGCAGCATGCGGAAGAGGAGGTCGACGGTGCGGTCCGGCATCTCCACGATGGCCTCCACGCGCGCCTTGAAGGCATCGTAGCGGCGCAGGTAATCCGTCTCGGCGGGGAGATCCTCAAGCGCCGTCTTGCGCACGCAGTCATACAGAAACTCGGCCTGCGGCGTCGCGTCGAAATAGCGGTAGTAATCCGCGGTGTCGTTCAGCACCTCGACATTGCCATCCGGGGTCGGCTTCCACTTCACCAGGGGAAGGACGCGGCGGGAGTAGGTCTCAAGCACCTCGCGATACTGATCGATCCGCTCCAGGATGGTGGCGGAGACCGGGAAGACGATGCCGGGCGGATTGAATCCGCGCGCCGCCAAAACGTGATGGATGAGATAGCGGTGGATTCGGCCGTTTCCGTCCTCGAACGGGTGAATGAAGACAAACCCGAAGGCCAGCACGGAGGCGGCAATGACGGCATCGAGCGCGCCGGATGTCTCGCGGTCGAAAGCGATCAGGCCGTCCATGAGCGCGGGCAGATCCTGATGGCGGGCGCTGATATGGTCGGGGATGGGGGTGCGGGCGTCCCGATCATGCTCGCCGACGAAGCCGCCTTCGCTGCGCAGGCCGAGATCAACGAAGCGGCTGTCGCCGATGACGATATGCTGCAGGCGCAGGAGCTCGTCGAGCGTGAGCGGCTTGCGGCCGGCCTGGCCAATGGCGCGCCCCCAGCGTTGGACCCGGTCGAGGGGCGGATCTTCGCCTTCAATGACGTAGCTTGCGCGTGAATCCTTGAGCAGCAGGAAGGCTGCGGTGCGGGCGAGCAGATCGGCCGGAACCTCGGCGGCAAGCGCTTTTGCGCGATCGGCAAGATCGAGTTTGAGAAACGCCTCGAGCGCGGGGGTGCGGAAGACGAGGGGACAGAATGCGGGGGTGCCCGGCAGGTTGTTGCGCACCCGGTGGCGCGGTGAATCCTGGCTGGCGCCGGGGAATTGCTGTTTGGGGTCGACAACGTCGACATAGGCGACTTTGCGGGGAGGGGGCAGGTCAAGCCGGCCGCCGGTGAGCCATTCATAGAGAAACCAGATGCGCCGGGCATAGCTGCCGGTCGGCTTGGCGCGGATCAGGGCCTCGATGGGCGCGGGCCCTGTCGTGAGAAACAGGCGCTTCAGGACAGCGAGATCCAGCCCCTCGTATTTGAGGGCGAAGGTCAGATGGCCTTCGAGGGTGGCCGCCGGCGCGTGGCGCGGGGTAAGCAGCCGCCAGCCATCCCGCTCCAGGGATTTGTGGCGGGTGGCGATGGCGCTCAGCGTCAGGGGAAGGGGGACCTCAAGGCGGAAGGCGTCAATGAGCGCAGCGTAGCCGGCCGGAGTCGCCTTCTCGGGGAGGGTTCTCTCGTGAAAAACCGTCACCGGCCCTGAAAAACGATGGCTTCCCTTTTCGGTCATGAAAAACGATCTCTGGCTCCGAAATCTGTGCGCGAAGCCAATGCTACCATGAAAAACACTCACGGGCCATGAAAACGAATGGCAACCCGGGATCCGACATGAAAAAGTCTGGCCGAAGGAAGGGTAAGGGGCTGGCGGAGTGCCGCGCCTGCCCGGGAACGCTCCTTCCGCGCGCCAAAAGTGAGTCATTGGGCGTCGACTCACCTTTCGCGCCAATGGGTTGGCGTGCGCCGCCCCGAAGGAAGGTCAGCCGAAGGAAAGGTGAGGATTTGGGCGGCAACTCACCCTGTCATCAGACGAGGCGAAGAGAGCCCCCCGGATGCGCAGTACCTTGAGGCGTAGGGAAGGGGGCGTTCGCCTGCCCGGAACGCATCAGGGACCGCTCCAGGGCTCCCTGTGACCATGCCAGTGGCGCGGTGGCAAGTTCTTCGGGTGCGATATCGCCTTGAGGTGATCCCCCGCCAAGCCAGTTGCAGGTGAGTCGGGTTGCACGGACGGCAGGGTTTCAGGCGCAGCGAAACGATCAGCCTGTCTTGTTGTCCACACGCTCTGGGCAACCGTTGCGCGCTTCTCTTTATTCATTGATTCAAGATTCTATTTCAGGCGCTGAATCCGCCTTTGCGATCAGGGGCTTGTCAGCCCAGAAGTGAGATAATGGGCGGGATGGGTGAGAAATGGGGCGGATTCGCGTGAGTGAACGGGCGGAGTCACGTGAAACTTTGGGCGGCGGACGGTGAGGAATTGGGCGAAAGCAGCGCGCGGCCACGCACAGAAGTGAGAAAACGGGCGGATGATCAGGGGGCCGGGGCATCGACGGAGATGCGTTCGACGCGGCCGGTCATGCGCGCCTTGCGGCCGACCCGGCTTTTCTCGCGCTCGTCATGCGCCTGCCGGCGCTCTTCCTCGGATTTGCGGAACCACATCACGATGAGCTTCGCAACGGAGCGTCCGATTTTCACGGCCGAGATCTCGACGATGAAGTCGCTCAGCAGGTTGACCTCCTCGATGGCCGGCTTGAGGCAGTATTTGTTGAAATCGGCGTAGCGCTCGAGCTTGCCGTCGGGCACGCCGAGCATGGAGCGCAGCTCGTCGACGGTGAACTCGTCATGCTGCTTGTCCAGCCCGATGCGGCGCTCGATCATCTCGTAGAGCCGGATCGAGTATTTCGAGCGCAGCGTATACATGATGTGGGATTTGAGCGTCGCCCAGGCGCGGGACTGGGAAATGACGGTCAGCAGGTCAGGCGGGAAGGTATAGGTAAAATAGCCGTCGTCCTTGTCCTCTTCCTTGTTTGTGCCGAGCAGGTGCACGCGGAAGGTCGCGAACTGGCCGGTCTGCGGATCCTTCGCCCGGATCTTCACCCAGGCCGACATCAGGTTGTCGAAGGCCTCGTGCAGCCGGTCATTGCTTTCATGACTTCCCCGCAGGCTGGCCTTGAGGACCTTGTGCACGGGCGAGGTGCGGATGTTGTTCCAGGCATGGGCGAGGAGCTGGTTGTAAAGAATCGTTTCGTTGCGGGTGAGGGGGGTGAGCTCGACGATGTCGACAAGCTCGCGCGGCTTGATGATGCGCCCTTCGTTATGGGGATCGAGCGGCTGTCCCGTCACTTTCATGTCGGTTGCGAGAAAACTGCCTGACGGCCGCGCCGCCGGCTCCTGATCCTCGTAGGTCCCGATGAGGGAAGTGGTAAATCCGCGCTTCTTCACAAGTTCAAAGCGTGTCGATCAATTCCGGGACGGTCAAGAGTGAGTCGGTTCTTATCCCGAAGACTCACTTTTGGCGCCGCCCAATAACTCACCGATGGATTCCGGCCAAAGCCGCAGCTTGACTGGGGCGACTCGGCACTCCGCCCAATAGCTCACTTTTGACCTTGAGGCGCGAGGTTGCCGATGCCGGTGCCGAGCACGGCAAGGATCTTGCGGCGCGCAGATGTGGCCCGGGTGACAAGCTTACGTGCCTCGAGATCGCCGAGGATGTCGGCTGCGGCCTGGTAGTGAGAAAACGGACCGCGCCTCGAAAGGGCTTCAAGCAACAACTCGGAAAGGCGCATCAGCACGGCGTGGTAATCACCCGGGCTGATGACGAGACCGGCACGGGTCAGGAACAGCAGCAGATGGGCGGCCTGCTCATAGAGGGGAGGCATGGGCGCTCGACTGGCTCGCCCGCCACTCCCGCGAAAGAGTGGCGGGCAGGTTGCTACGTGACGTGGGCTTCGGAGTCATCGATCGTCGCCACTACGACAGGCCGTGCAGCGAACCAGGCTTCGATTTCAGTAAGCCGCCAGCCGACGCGGTTCTCACCGATGCGGATGCGCTGCGGGAACTTGGCCTGACGCATAAGGCGGTAGATGTGCTGCGGCGTATAGCGGGTGAGGGCGCAGACTTCTTTGATGGTCAGCAGGCGCAGATGGGCGAGGGGATCGTCTCTCTTCCTTTCAGGCATAAGGGGTCCTCCATGGGCCAGCGGGGTGGCTCAAGCAGTTCGCGCAAATTGTCGGGGGACGCGGGAACACACGGCGATCAGCATCGCCATGTGTAAACGATAATATGGAATGTAAATGTCGTCTAGCTAATTTTACAGCTGCCGCCGGCGCCGGCTTTGGAGGGCGAGGCCAAGTTTCCTGATGTCCTCGGGATCGATGTCACGCGTGAGGCGATCGAGCGTCTGGTCGACAGTGGACGAGCGGCTCGGCAACTCTTCAATGTCGTCTTCAGGGTGGCGGTGCACCCAGACGGCAAAAGCGCGATAGAGGGGCATGTCGCGGCGGCGGATATGGGCGCGCGTCAGACCCTTGCCGATCCAGGGGGCATAATGGGTCCGGATAAACGCGACAGGATTCAAACTTTTGTTGTTCTCGCGCTCGGACCAGAGTGGGACAGAGCGGAGGTCGTGATCGGAGGGGTTTTGAGGTGGCGGTCGGGGGGTAAGCGTGTCGCGCACGGCCGCCGAGCGGCTCATCACCTGTTGCTCAAGCGCGTTGAGCTTTTGAGTTACGTCCCTGATCTGGCGCAGCAATTCGAGATCGTCCTGCTCGTTGGCCGCGCGTGCGCGCTCGGCCCGGGCAGCGCGACGCTTCGCCAGAGCCTCTTGCGGGATCTGCCTCAGCAACGAAGAGATCTTGAGCTTTTCGCCCGGCGGCTTGACGGCCATGATGATCGGCTCGCGCTTTAGTGCGGTTGACGCGCGATCGATCGCACGGTTCGTCATGCGTGTAAACGTGCCTTGCAAGATTTACACAGATTTGGGCGCGAAAGCGGTGTTCCGTAGCTCATTCGCAACGGCGGGTGAGCGGATGCAGGCCCATCACTCTGCCGCGATGGCGGAAGCCTCAGGTTGCCTGCGCATGATCAGCCCCTTGAGGCGATTCTCCCAGGCCAGCAGCGCCTCCCGCTTTTCGCGGTCGTAGGCATAGCGGTTGTAAACGGCATCCGTGATGCCGCGGCTCATCGGTGAATGGTTGAGCACAAGCGAACGGACGTGAACCGGCAGGCCCAGCCGCGCCATCTCCGTGCCGACGGTGCGTCTGAGATCATGCGGCGATACGGTCGGTATCTTCAGCTCTGCGATCAGGCGCGCCATCGCGCGCGTCACTGCCTCCGCCGACAGGGGACGTTTCGCCGGATCGGTGCTCGAGGGAAAGACGAACGGGCTTGGCTTCGGCGCTGCCTGCACCGCCATGCGAAACTCGGCCGCGGCCATCGGGCAGAGCGGCAGCCTGTGCAGCAGGCCGTTCTTGGTCCGGGCGCCGGGGATGGTCCAGACCGGCTCTTTTCCATCGAGTTCGAGTTCGGATTTCTGCGCTTCGACCACTTCGCTGCGCCGCTGCCCGGTCAGCAGCAGAAGCCGGAGGATGGATCGTGTTGCCGGCGAAAGCATGCGGCCCTTTTCGGCACGGGCCATGTGTTCGCCGGTCATGCGCTCCATGGCCGCGAGCGCGTTCCAGAATTTCGGGATGTCGCCTTCGGACAGCACGCGCTCGCGCGGGCGCTTGATGCCGACCTTTCGGAGGCGTGCTGCGGGATTGACCTCGATGACGCCTTCATCGACGGCCCAGTTGAGCACGCGGTTGATCAGCTCAACGACGCTATTGGACGTGAGCGGCGACGCCTCTTTCGCCACCCTGTCGCGGAAACGCCCGATCTCGATGCGCTTCAGCTGCGCGATGCGGTTCCTGGCGAAGCGCGGCTCGATGTGACAGCGATAAATGATCCGGTCGGTCTCGGCCCGCGCCAGGGTGGGCTCCGCATGGCGCGCGTACCAGTCCTCGAACAGATCGCCGAAGGTCACACCTTCGATCCTGGCGGCTTCCGTTTTCTCGTTGCGCTCGGCCTGCGGATCGAGCCGCTCGGGTCCGTAAACCTTGCCCATGACCTGCCTTGCGCGGCCCGTCGCGGCGGCCAGGCCATGCTGCGCGAGATCGCCGATCCTGAAGTAGCGGAAGTGCCGGGTCCCGCGTCCCCCGGGCTGATAGCGCACATACCAGACGCGTTTGCCTTTGGGGCTGACATCGAGCCAGAGCCCGTCGACACCCTCGATGCGGTAACGCGTGCGCTTCCCGCCGATGGCAGGCGCGGCGGCAATCACGCGATGATTTGCTTTCAGAGTTGGCATCGCTGTCACGAAAGAAGGTCAGGGGTCAGATCCCCGTCCCGCGGGCACATCTGAATCCCGTCACACACCGTCACACACCAAGTAAGAGCGTCAAGCGCGGCGATAAGATGGCAGGCGACAAAGAAGCATCACAATTAGCGAGGCTGAATCAATATGTTATATGAAACATCGCATCGCGTGACGGCACGTGAAGGAAACTGCGTAAGTCAATCCGGATACGATCGCACTGCAGAGGTCAGGGGTTCGATTCCCCTCGGCTCCACCAATCCGGTCTTGCACAGATTCTCTTCGCCTTCAGTTTGAAGGGCATTGAGATTTTAGCGGTTCCATAAGTCTCTTCAAACGAGGCCTGTGGCTTGGCGCAAGCAGCGATGCGGTCGCCGACGCCTTGTGCGGTTCAAGATCGCGCACACGACGCGCATAGGCGGTGATCACAGCGACGTCCACGCGCCTCCACCCGTCGACCGAGCACCTGTTCGACCTTGTGCCTGTTCGGACACGGGCGAAAGCAAATGTCGGTACCGTACTCTGAGTTCGGTTGTCAGCATCTATAACCGACGATAGTATGGATATTATAACATCCACTGATTTGGGGTTTTTTCTGGTGTCCTTACAGAGACGTAGCAGCCTGTGGGCGACTGCGAGCGTGCTTCCGGCGATGGCGCTGCTGGCCCACTCAAATCCCGCGTCGGCTCAGGCAGCGGCGACCGAATTGCCGCCGATCGAGGTGACGACACCGAGCCCGGTTAAAAAGTCTGCCCGGCGGACGAGCGGCCCTGCACCGAGTGCATCGGCAGCGCCCGCGGTCCAGGCAGAGGAAACTCCGGTCCTCGAGCCGTTGCCCGGCACGCTGATCGTCACCGAGGACACCTTCAGCTCGGTGACCGTCGTCACGGAGCGCGAGGTTCTGTCCACGAGCGGCCAGACGATCACGGACTCCCTGCAGACCAAGCCCGGCATCATCGGCAGCACGTTCGCGCCGGGCGCCAACCGCCCCATCATCCGCGGCCTCGACAGCTATCGTGTCCGTACGCAGGAGAACGGCATCGGCACGCATGACGTCGCCGCCATCTCCGAGGATCATGCCGTTCCCATCGATCCCAATGCGGCGGATCGGATCGAGGTCGTGCGCGGTCCGGCGACGTTGCGCTATGGCTCGCAAGCGATTGGCGGTGTCGTGTCGGTCGAGAACCAGCGCATCCCCACCTATATGCCGAAGGGCGGGTTCAGCGGAGCCGTTACGGGTGCCGGCACCTCGGTCGACGACGGTCTGGATGGATCCTTCAAGGCCACCGCCGGATCGAACGGCGTCGCCGTGCACGCCGACGGGTTCTGGCGCGATGCCGACGACTACGATTCACCGCGCGGCACCGTCGTAAACAGCTTCGTCGAGAGCAAAGGCGGTTCGCTCGGAGCCTCGCTGATCGGCAGCGATGGGTTCTTCGGCGTCTCCTACGCCCGCATCGAGAGCGAGTATGGCATTCCCGGAGAGGAGGCCGAGGAAGGTGTCGATCCGTACATCGACATGGTCCAGGATAAAGTGCTCGCGAAAGGCGAATGGCGCGTGCGCGATTTCGGCATCGATGCGATCCGCGTGTGGTTTGGCGCATCCGACTACCGGCACAACGAGATGGCCAGGCACGAACACCATGACGATGAGGACGAGGACGAAGAGGAGGAGCACGAGCACGGCTTCTCGCTCGGGTCTCGCTTCACCAACAGGGAGCAGGAGGGGCGCATCGAGATTCAGCACGTGCCGGTCGGCACGACGCTGGGCGAGATGTCGGGCGCAATCGGCGCACACTGGGGCCACCGCAAGACGCGCGGCCAGTCCTTCGAGGGAGAATCGCTGCTGGAGCCGGCCGAGACAGACACCATCGCGGCTTTCTGGTTCGAAGAGATCGAGCTCAATCCGTTCCTTCGTCTGCAGGCTGCGGTCCGCATCGAGCACACGGCGGTAGACGGCACGGGTTGGGAAGAGGTCCACGTCGAGGATCATGGCGACCATGCCCACATGCATGGTCATCTCTTCGATGGCGAGCGCAGCTTCACCCCGTTTGGCGCCAGCTTGGGACTGCTCCAGAAACTACCGTTCGATATGGAGGGGCGTCTGACGGGCTCTTATGTCGAGCGCGCCCCCGATGCCGCGGAGCTGTTCTCCAAGGGCATGCACGAGGCAACGGGCACGTTCGAGGTCGGCAATCCCTTCCTTGATGTGGAGAAGTCCACGACAGCGGAGATCGGCCTGAGAAAGGCCAGGGGCGCCTTCCGGTTCGACGCGTCGGCCTACTACACGCGCTATAATGGTTTTATCTATCGGGCGCTGCAGGGTCTCGAGTGCGACCCCGTGGCCGTGGGTGGGGAATTCCATTGCCATGCCGGCCACGATCATGATGACGATGACGCCGACGAGCATGATCACGCCTTCGATCTCGTCTTCTTCCGCCAGCGCGACGCCAATTTCTATGGTGCGGAGCTGTCCTTCCAGTACGACGTGGCGCCGATCTGGAACGGCCTATGGGGCATCGATGGCCAGTATGACTTCGTTCACGCCAAGTTCGATGGTGGCGAGTATGTGCCGCGCATCCCTCCGCATCGTCTGGGCGGCGGCATCTACTACCGCGATCCTAACTGGTTTGCGCGCGCGGGCGTGCTTCACGCGTTCGACCAGAATCAGTTCGGCGAGGAGGAAATCGCCACGCCGGGCTACACGCTGGTCTCGGCTGAGTTGAGCTACACGTTCCAGGAGAAGTCGATCGCGGGCATAACGCCCATCGCGACCATCGGCATCAAGGGCGAGAACCTCGCTGATGATGAGGTCTTGAACCACGCCTCCTTCAAGCGTCGCGAGGATGTGCTTCTGCCTGGGGCCAGCGTGCGCCTGTTCGGCAGCATCAACCTGAACTGATCGGACCTTCTCCCTCGCCGCGCCCGATGACTGGCGGAGGCGCGATCCTCGATGATGTCTCCGCTGCCCTTTCATGGCGATTGATGGCTAATCTTATGGATGTTATAATATCCAAAACAATTTTATCAACGCTGGAAAGGGTTAGAGAATGGATCCTGAACTTGCGGCCCACCTCGATAAATCGGCAAAGCGCGTCGACAAACGCCTGCCCGTCACCGTGCTTTCGGGCTTTCTCGGCGCCGGCAAAACCACGCTGCTCAACCACGTCCTGAACAACCGCGAGGGCCGCAAGGTCGCGGTCATCGTCAACGACATGAGCGAGGTCAACATCGACGCCGAGCTGGTCGAGAAGGGCGGCGCGAACCTCTCGCGGACCGATGAGACGCTGGTCGAGATGTCCAATGGATGCATCTGCTGCACCTTGCGCGACGATCTCTTGAAGGAGGTGCGCCGCCTGTCGGCCGAGGGCCGGTTCAACTATCTCCTGATCGAGTCGACTGGCATCGCGGAACCGCTTCCGGTCGCCACGACGTTCGAGTTTCGCGACGAGGACGGGCAAAGCCTTTCGGATGTCGCGCGGCTCGACACCATGGTGACGGTCGTCGATGCGGCCCATTTACTGAAGGATTATGCTTCGCAGGACTTCCTCAAGGACCGGGGCGAGATCGCGGGCGATGCCGACGAGAGATCGCTGGTCCAGTTGCTCGTCGATCAGATCGAGTTCGCGGACGTCATCGTTCTGAACAAGGTCGACATCGCGACACCGGAGCAGCTCGTGGCGGCGCGGTCGATCATCCGCTCGCTCAACGCGGACGCCCGCATCGTCGAGACGAGCCATGCACGCGTTGCGCCTCGGGAGATCCTGGATACGGGTCTCTTCAGCTTCGAGACCGCGCATCGTCATCCAACCTGGTTCAAGGAGCTCAATGGCTTCAGGGACCATCAGCCGGAGACCGAGGAATACGGCATCTCGAGCTTCGTCTACCGCGCCCGCGCGCCGTTCGAGCCGGCGAAGATCCATGCGTTCTTCAACAAGTCCTGGCCGGGCGTGGTGCGCGCCAAAGGGTTCTTCTGGCTCGCGACGCGGCCGCAGTGGGTCGGTGAGATCGCGCAAGCGGGCTCGCTCGTGCAGCACGAGGCGATTGGCTACTGGTGGGCGGCGGTGCCGAAGAAGAACTGGCCGGAGGACGAGGACCTCGTCAGCCGCATCAATAAGACCTGGCACAAGCTCTGGGGGGACCGCCGACAGGAGATCGTGTTCATCGGCACCCGCGAGATGGACAAGGCCGCAATGAGCGCGGAACTCGACGCGTGCCTGATGCAGGTGCCCGAGACCGGACCGGTCGACACGAGCGCCTGGTCAAAGCTCCCCGATCCTTTCCCGACGTGGGCGCGGGAGGCGGCGTAGAACGCGGGGCGCGCGTTCTGTCAGACAAGAGAACTCTCGTGCATCGGTCGCCCCGGATCAGCGGCAGCAGAAAAAGCTCGGCTGCTTGAAACGAGTTTGGAAGGTGAGTGAAGGATCATACGAATGGACATGCGCGTGGCACATCTGCAGCCAAAGGCGCCCCGCAAGCGCCCCAGTCGCGAAGCGGCAGAGACGGCGGTTCGCACGCTGATCGAGTGGGCAGGAGACGACCCGGATCGCGAAGGGTTGCTTGCCACGCCGGATCGTGTGGTGAGCGCCTATGAAGAGTTCTACGCCGGCTATACCGAAAACCCGGTGGCAATCCTCGAGCGGACGTTCGAGGAAACGGCCGGCTACGACGAAATCGTCATGCTGCGCGACATCCGCCTTGAATCGCATTGTGAGCATCACATGGTGCCGATCATCGGCCGGGCTCATGTCGCCTATCTGCCAGAGGGACGCGTTGTGGGCATCTCCAAGCTCGCCCGCCTCGTCGAGATCTACGCCAAGCGGCTGCAGATCCAGGAAGTGCTGACGGCGCAGATTGCCGACACCATCAATGAGGTCCTGAAGCCGAAGGGTGTGGCCGTCATCATCGAGGCGGCGCACCAGTGCATGACGACGCGCGGCATCAAGAAGCCCGGCGTGGTGACGATCACGAGCCGCATGACCGGATGCTTCCGGACCGACCCGTCAACGCGGGCGGAATTCATGACGATGCTGACCGCGCGCCCGCTGGATGCCGCTTGAGCGCATCAAGCCTCCCCAGTCACAGCACTCAAGAGCCACCATGCTGATCAAGCTGGCCGGCGGGACCCTCTATGACCCGTCGCAGGATTGGAACGGCATGATCCGGGACATCTTCGTCCGGGACGGCTAGGTCGTGCCCGGCGCAGCGATGGTCCGGCGTGCAACGGTCGGGGACGATCCTTGTTCGGTGGCCCGATTCGCTTTAGTCCTACCCCGTTCTTCAACCGACAGCCGCACACGGTGCTCCTGTGAAAGTGGTGATCCTAGCCGGAGGTCTCGGCACGCGCATTGGCGAGGAGACGCAGGTTCGCCCGAAGCCGATGGTGGAGGTCGGCGGCCGCCCCATTCTGTGGCACATCATGAAGATCTACGCGTCTTACGGCGCGACGGATTTCGTGATCTGCCTGGGCTACAAGGGCTACGTCATCAAGGAATACTTCGCGAACTACTTCCTGCACATGTCGGACGTGACGTTCGACATCGCCAAAAACCAGATGACCGTGCACGAGGCCAAGGCGGAGCCATGGCGCGTGACGCTCGTCAACACCGGCGACGACAGCATGACGGGTGGGCGCCTCAGGCGCATCCGAAGCTACGTCGCCGATGAGCCGGCGTTCTGCTTCACCTATGGCGACGGCGTGGCCGACATCGACATCGACAGCCTCGTCGCCTTTCACCTGAGCGAAGGCCGCCTCGTCACCATGACCGCAACGCAGCCGCCCGGCCGCTTCGGCGCGGTCGAGCTCGACGCGACGCGCGTCTCCCGTTTCGTCGAGAAGCCGCGCGGCGACGGCAACTGGATCAACGGCGGCTTCTTCGTCGCTTCGCCCAAGGCGCTCGACTACATTGAGGGCGACGACACGGTCTGGGAGGCGGGCCCCCTCGAGCAGCTGGCCGCGGACGGGCAGCTCGCGGCCTATACCCACAGCGGCTTCTGGCACCCGCTCGATACGCTGCGCGACAAGAACTATCTGGAAGACCTCTGGAGCCGCGGCAAGGCCCCGTGGCGAACGTGGCCATGAGAGCGGCCATGACATGACCGCGGCCTTCTGGAACGCCAAGCGCGTCCTCGTCACCGGGCACACGGGGTTCAAGGGCGCCTGGGCGAGCCTGTGGCTCGCCTCCATGGGCGCCCGCGTCACGGGCTTCGCTCTCCCGCCCGACACGTCACCCAACCTCTTCGATGCAGCGCGCGCGGGACACGGGATCCAATCGATCCTGGGCGACGTGCGCGACCTCGCCGCCGTCGACGCCGCTGTCAATGCGGCCAAGCCCGACATCGTGCTCCACATGGCCGCCCAGGCACTCGTGCGCCGCGGCTACCGCGATCCCGTCGGCACCTATGCCACCAACGTGCAAGGCACCGTGCATCTGCTCGATGCCCTCCGCCGCCGATCGAACGCCCGCGCCGTCGTCGTCGTGACGAGCGACAAGTGCTACCGGAACCGGGATGAGGCCGAGCCCTTCCGCGAGGACGCGCCGATGGGCGGCGATGACCCTTACTCCAGCTCCAAGGGCTGTACCGAGCTCGTCATCGCCGCCTATCGCCACGCGTATTTCGCGACCGCCGGCATGGGGCTCGCGAGCGCTCGCGCCGGCAACGTGATCGGCGGCGGCGACTGGGCCGAGGATCGCCTGATCTCCGACGTCGTGAGAAGCTTTGCGGCCGGCGAAGCGGTCGCCATCCGCAATCCCGGCGCCGTCCGCCCGTGGCAACACGTGCTCGATGCGCTCGCCGGCTATTTTGCCCTTGCCGAGCGGCTCTACGAGGAGCCGCAGACAATGGCCGAGAGCTTCAATTTCGGCCCTTCCGCCGACGATGCCCGCTCCGTCGGCGACATCGTCGGGCGGATGGCGACGCTGTGGGGCGGAGGACGCTGGACGGAGGATCCGGAGAAAGGCCCCCACGAGGCGCGCCATCTCACGCTCGACGCATCGAAGGCGCGCGCCATGCTCGGCTGGTCCCCACGGCTTTCCCTCGACAAGGCGCTCGCCTGGGTGGTCGAATGGCACCGCGCCCACGGCGAGGAACGCGACATGCGAACCGTGACCGTGCGACAGATCGAGCGCTATCAAGCCTTGCGGAGCGCGGGATGACGGTCCTCGCCTGCCGGCACTGCGGCGCAGCTCTGACGCAATCGTTCTGTGATCTCGGCGCGCAGCCCCTCTCGAACGCTTTCATCAAGCCCGAGGATGCCCTGAGGCCCGAGCCATTCTACCCGCTCAACGTCTACGTCTGCGGCACCTGCCTTCTGGTCCAGCTCCCCGAGCACACGCGCGCGGACCGGATCTTCGGCGACGACTACGTCTACTTCTCGTCATTTTCCGAGAGCTGGCTCGCCCACGCCAAGGCTTACTGCGAAATGGCCGCGGAGAGGTTCTCGCTCGGCAAGACCTCGCAGGTGATCGAGATCGCCTCGAACGACGGCTATCTGCTGCAATATTTCACTGCAATGGGGATTCCTGCGCTCGGCATCGAGCCCGCGGCCAATGTGGCGGCCGCGGCGGAGGCGAAGGGCGTGCCCACGCTCACGAAATTCTTCACGCGGAGGCTGGCGGCGGATCTCTCGGCCGCCGGGCGATCGGCCGATCTCCTGCTCGGCAACAACGTGCTGGCGCATGTGCCCGACATCAACGATTTCGTGGCCGGCATGAAGATCGCCCTGAAGCCGGCCGGCGTCATCACGATGGAGTTCCCCCATCTCGCCCGGCTGATCGAAGGCGTCCAGTTCGACACCATCTATCACGAGCACTATTCCTACCTGTCGCTGACCTCCGTCGAGCGCATCTTCACGCACCACGGCCTCGCGATCTTCGACGTCGACGAGCTCGCGACCCACGGTGGCTCGCTCCGCATCTACGCCCGCCACACCGGTGAGCCGGCCCCCGAGCGCACGCCGCGCGTCGCAGCCCTGCTCGCGCGCGAGCGGGCCGCCGGCCTCGCCACCATCGCCGGCTACACCGGCTTCGAGCCGCGCGTCCGCGAGGTGAAGCGCGACCTCATCGCCTTCCTCATCGCGGCCAAGCGAGACGGCAAGCGCATCGCCGGCTACGGCGCCGCCGCCAAAGGCAATACGTTGCTCAACTATTGCGGCATCCGCCAGGATTTCGTGGATTTCGTCGTCGACCGCAACCCCGTGAAGCAGGGCCGCCTGTTGCCCGGCACGCGGATTCCGGTGAGACACCCCGACGCCATCGCCGAGTCGCGGCCGGATTACGTGTTGATCCTGCCCTGGAACATCCGCGACGAGATCATGGAGACGCTGAGCTTCATCCGCGACTGGGGCGGCAAATTCATCGTCCCGATCCCGAAGGTCGACGTGATCGCCTGAGGCGCGCGGGTTACGCTCGAAGGTCTCGCGCGTGAGCCCGGAGATTACACGGCCCTGTCTTCACGAAACCGGCCGAAACGAGTCGGCGCGCCGGCCCCGAACAGCAAGACCTCATAGGTCACGGGCACGCCGCCCTCCATGCCGGGCGATCCGACCGGCATCCCCGGCACCGCGAGCCCCCGCCCTTGGGGCTTCTCTGCCAGCAGGCGCCGGATCGCGACGGCAGGCACATGGCCCTCGATCACGTAACCGCCGACCTCGGCGGTGTGGCACGACGCGACCTCCGGCGGCACGCCGAGCCGCGCCTTGACGGCCGTCATCTCCGGCGTGTCATGGACCGTGACGGCAAAGCCGTTCGCCTCGAGATGCTCGACCCACTTATGGCAACAGCCGCAGCCGGGATCGCGAAACACGATCACGCGCACCGCAGCCTCGGCCCGCGCCCCGGTGGCGACGAGTGCCGGCACCGCAATAGCCCAACGAAGCATGTCACGCCGGCTGGCACTCATGTTGCCGATCTCCCTGCGCTCTCCCCGCCAGATACGCGAGGATGCAACCTTATGATTGGATGGGCACTGATGCGAGGACTTTCGCGCGGCCTGCAGCGGCCCATCACTGCTCCCTCGGAGCATGAGGTCACGAGCCTAACGCGCGCTACGCGCAAGCACGCCCATCAACTCGTCGATCTTCTGCGTCTGCTCGGCCTTGTCTCCGCTCGCCATCGCATGCGCGACGCAATGCGAGATATGGTCCCGCAGCACCTCCTCCTCGACACGCCTCAGCGCCGCCCGCACGGCCGCGATCTGGGTGACGATGTCGATGCAGTAGCGATCCTCCTCGACCATACGGGCGAGCCCGCGCACCTGTCCCTCGATGCGAGACAGGCGTTTCAGGCGGCCGGCTTTGGAGACCTTCGTCATGCCTTGATTCATACCCCCATGGGGTATACCTGTCAATAGATACCCCATGGGGGTATGGGCGACGGATTGCGAAGACGGGTTACGAAGGGAGAAGACACCATGGCCGAGCGCACGCACGAGAGCCAGACGCACGGATCATGCTGCTCAGCGCACAAATCTCACGCTCCGGCCGCCACGCCCGGCGCTCAGGTGGAGAAGGATCCGGTCTGCGGCATGACGGTGGATCCGTTGACCGCCAAGCACCACACGGCCCACAACGGCAAGACCTACTATTTCTGCGCGGCCCGCTGTCGCGAGAAGTTCATCGCGAACCCGGNNTCTACACCTGTCCCATGCACCCCGAGATCCGCCGGGAGGGGCCCGACGCGTGCCCGATCTGCGGCATGGCCCTCGAGCCGGAGACGCCGACCGCCGACGCCGGACCCAACCCCGAGCTGGTCGACATGACGCGCCGCCTGTGGATCGGCCTCGCGCTCGCACTCCCCGTTTTCCTGATCGAGATGGGCGGACACCTGACGGGGCTGGAGCACTGGCTCGGCCGGCAGACGTCGAATGTGATCCAGCTCGTGCTCGCGACCCCCGTCGTCCTCTGGGCCGGCTGGCCGTTCTTCACCCGCGGCTGGGCTTCGATCCGGACCCGCAACCTCAATATGTTCACGCTCGTCGCCATGGGCACGGGCGTTGCCTGGATCTACAGCATCGTCGCCACGCTCTGGCCCGGTCTGTTCCCCGCCTCCATGCGCGGTCACGACGGCGCCGTCCCCGTCTATTTCGAGGCGGCCGCCGTCATCACCGTGCTCGTGCTGGTGGGGCAGGTGCTGGAGCTGCGCGCGCGCGAGCGCACGAGCGGCGCCATTCGCGCGCTTCTCGACCTGTCGCCGAAAACGGCGCGCCGCATCCGCGCCGACGGCACCGACGAGGACGTGAGCCTCGAGAGCGTCGCAGCCGGCGACCGCCTGAGGGTGCGCCCCGGCGAGCACATCCCCGTCGACGGCAAGATCCTCGAAGGCCGCAGCACGATCGACGAATCCCTCGTGACCGGCGAATCCATGCCCGTGACCAAAGCCGCGGGCGAAGCCGTCATCGGCGGCACCACCAACCAATCGGGCGCTTTCGTCATGCGCGCCGAGAAGGTGGGCCGCGATACCATGCTGGCGCGCATCGTGCAGATGGTGGCCGATGCCCAGCGCAGCCGCGCGCCGATCCAGCGCCTTGTCGATCAGGTGTCGGCCTGGTTCGTGCCGGCCGTCATCGCGGTCGCCGCACTGGCCTTCGCGGCCTGGTCGGTCTGGGGACCGGAGCCGCGCTTCTCCACCGCGCTCATCGCCGCAGTCTCCGTCCTCATCATCGCCTGCCCGTGCGCCTTGGGCCTCGCGACGCCGATGTCGATCATGGTCGGCGTCGGGCGCGGTGCCGGATCGGGCGTCCTGATCCGCAACGCGGAAGCCATCGAGCGCATGGAGAAGGTCGACACGCTGCTCGTCGACAAGACCGGCACGCTGACCGAGGGCAAGCCGCGGGTCGTCGCCATCCGCCCCGTCCGGGGCGTCGACGAGACCGAGCTCCTGCGCCTCGCCGCGGGTCTCGAGCGTGCGAGCGAGCACCCCCTCGCAGCAGCCATCGTGCAGTCGGCCGAGGCACGCGGCCTGCCGCTCTCGGAGCCGCAAGGGTTCGAAACCCCGGTCGGCAAGGGCGTCATCGGCACGGTCGACGGCAAGCGCCTCGTCATCGGCAACCGCCACATCATGGCCGACGCCTCCATCGATACGGCAGACCTTGACGCCACCGCGGACGAGCTACGCCGCGACGGCGCAACCGCCATCTACGTCGCCGTCGACGGCAAGCCCGCCGGCATCGTCGCCATCGCCGATCCCATCAAGGCGACGACGCCCGCCGCCATCGCCGCGCTCAAGGAGGACGGCATCCGCGTCGTCATGCTGACCGGAGACCAGAAAACCACGGCGAACGCCGTCGCACGGACGCTCGGCATCAAGGACGTCGAGGCCGAGGTGCTGCCCGAGGACAAGAGCGCCGTCGTCGCCCGCTTGAAGCGCGAGGGCCGCATCGTCGCCATGGCCGGCGA
>JRYH01000912.1_pt1 | contig 37441 bp, 55 predicted proteins | sample 235351 | NCBI WGS metagenome assembly JRYH01 (sample SAMN03074221, study PRJNA261480) | activated sludge metagenome | biome: Wastewater Treatment Plant; feature: Wastewater; material: Activated sludge; isolation source: activated biomass of a wastewater treatment plant treating wastewater... ...
CGGCGTGGCGCGGCGTGGCCGGGCGTGGCGTGGCGTGGCAGGGTGCGGCTCGGCAGGGTGCGGCGTGGCAAGGCTCGGCAAGGCTCGGCTCGGCTCGGCAGGGTGCGGCGCGGCTGGGCATGGCATGGCGAGGCTTCTTTTCCCTTTGGAGGTGATGACCGATGGCATCGCGGAACGGATCGACGCAAGTGGTGGAGAGCTCCGTGGACACGAACCCCTACGCGAATGGGGTGGTCACGGCTCCGGGGCAGGTGATTGTCCACGTGACGATCGAGGGGGTGAGCAAGCTGCTGTTCCACCGCTACGACTGCGCGGCGGTGGAAGCGAAGAACAAGGCGGGCAAGGGGACGAAGGAGAAGAAGTCGGACAACATCGAGAGCTACGTGTACCGGGACGACAACGGGCATCTGGTCATCCCGGCGGAGAACCTGCATGCGGCCCTGGCGGAGTCGGCCAAGAGCTACCAGGACCCGCGCTCGTCGCGCAAGAGCGCCCGGGATCTGTTCAAGGCGGGCGTTCTCGTGCTGCCCGACTTGATGCCACTGAGAAACCCCGACGGCAAGCCTTACGAGTCGTGGGACTACCTCGATACCCGGCGTTGCCTGGTTCAGCAATCGGCCGTCTCGCGGACGCGGCCGGGCCTGGAGGCGGGCTGGCGCCTTAATGCGGACATCACGATCCTCACGCCGGGACTGATCTCGGTGGATCTGCTTCGGAGTGTCGTGGCCAACGCCGGGGCCACGATCGGACTGTGCGACTTCCGCCCGCGCTTCGGCCGGTTCCAGGTCACGCGGGCCGAGATCGCGGAGCTGGAAGACTGAGGCACAAGATCCACCGTGGCGTAGTTCGGCGCGGCAGGGCGCGGCAGGGCCGGGCGTGGCGGGGCAGGGCGGGGCAGGGCTGGGCTAGGCGNNGGGGCAGGGCTGGGCTAGGCGTGGCTTGGCAGGGCAGGGCTGGGCTAGGCGTGGCAGGGCTGGGCCAGGCATGGCGTGGCCGGGCGTGGCGAGGCGCGGCTGGGCCGGGCGTGGCTTGGCAGGGCATGGGGCGGGCGGCCTCGACTCGGGCCGCCCGCCGACCCTCACAAACGGGAGTGAACGCATGAGAGCCTGGCAACGCGAGGAGCGGGACCGCCGACTCGGCATCGCGACCTCGGTCGGGGCGGCGGAGCACCGCCTCGACCAGGCCAACGCCTGGGACGAGGCCCTGGCGCTGCATCGGGCTTGCGACCGCGATGGCCTCGCGGAGTTCGCGAGGCGCCATCGAATCCAGCTTTTCCCGCTGCTGGGAGCACTCGAACGGCGGCACCACCAGCTCGGCTGGTCGTTGCAAGAGCAGCACGCGGCCTGGAGCGCGGCCACCCGGCGACGGTGGGCCGCGCGTGGCCTGGGCGAGCAGTATGACCGCATATTCACACCCAGGAGAAACAACCGTGACAATTACCGAGGTTCGAATTCAGCATGAAGACCAGCCGTCGAAGGTCGTCGCCTACGCGACGATCCTGATCGACGGGGCGCTTGTGATCCGCGACCTGCGGGTCATCCAGCGCGGCGACGGCCGGCGGTATCTCGCGATGCCGAGCCGCCCGATCAAGGACCGCTGCCGCTGCTGCCGCCGGGTGATCGCCCGGATCGACCGGTACTGCCGACACTGCGGCGTCTGCCGGGACGCCGAGGCGCTCAAGGCGTTTGCCGCGCGTGAGGCCGGCGAGGCGCACGTCTACGCGGATGTGTGCCATCCCGTCACTCGCGACGGCCGGAAGGCGATCGAGACGGCCGTCTTCGCGGCGCTCGACGCAGTGGAGCACGAGCAGGCCGCGACGAACGTCGTCGCATAAACCGATCAACGTGGAGGCGACAGTGGGCACAACCTACCCGGAGATTTTCGCGGCACTGGCGGCTCCGTTCGAGCCGCACGAGGTCAAGCAACGCAAGGGCGGCGGCGGGCGGCAGCTCACCTACATCACCGCGCGGACCGCGATGAACCGGCTCGACACCGTGCTCGGGCCGGAGAACTGGTGGGACGAGTATTACGAGTCGTGCGACGTGTTGTTCTGTCGGCTGACCGTCCGGCTCCCGGACGGTTCTACGGTGACGAAGAGCGGCTCCGGCGGCTTCAAGCAGATGGTCGAGCGTGGCCGCAACGGCGAGACCGTCGTTGACGAGGAGAACACCGACAAGACCGGTGAGTCGGACGCCTTCAAGCGTGCCGCGGTCAAGTTCGGCGTCGGCCGCTACCTGTACCAGGACGGCGTCCCGATTTTCGAGGCAAAGACCGGGAAGCCCCGCAACGGCACGGCCCCGGTTCCCTATCCCGATTGGGTTCGCGTTGCGGCCGAGCGACTCGGCATCAACGCATATCAATTGAACAACCATTTCTACAAGTGGGCGATCGAGCAAGGCTTCCTGCCCTCGGTCCCCGATACGACCAAGGTCTCCAACCGCGACAAGTTTGCGGCGCTGGAGGACGTGTTCCAGGTCGAGCGTGAGGCATTCCGCGCCGAGGCACGCGCGTACAAGGCGGAGATCGACGCGGAACTGGAGGCCACCGAGGCCGGTGCCCGCGGCTGATTGGTCGCACCACCTAACGGAGCGATGGCATGGGAGGCAAGGCTCGCAACGAGCGCGGCGAGTGGGAGAACGGTCGGAGGATCGACCCGCTGACCGACGAGCAGCGGCAGCTCGTCGAAGACACCTATCCGATCGCGATCCGATATGCGATTAAGTACGTGAAGCGATGGCTCAGCGTTGACGACATGGACGACGCGCTGGGCCAGGCTGCGGTCGCGCTGTGCCAGGCGGCCCGCAACTTTGACCCCGACGCCGGAAGCTGGGGCAGCTTCTGGCGCGCGCGCGTCACCGGCGAGCTGCTCACTTTCGTGGCGAGCCGCCGGGCGCACGGCTTCTGCGGCTCGCGGGAAGCGTTCAGGTCTGGCGCGGTGGTCGCGATCGCCTCACTCGACCAGGAGGCCGAACGCGGGAGCAGGACCAAGGGCCGGACCAAGACGCTGGCTGACCTGGTCTGCCTCGACCAGGAGAGCGGGCCAGTCGGCTGGGAGATCGAGACGGAGGAGGAGCGGCTCCGCATGGCCAGGATCGCCGGGGCCGGAAGCGACCGGGCGCAAGCGGCGCTCGCGGCGCTTCTGACCTGGTGCGACTGCGCCACGATAAAATCGGCCAGCGAGCTGGTGGGGATCAGCGAGAGCCGGGTCAGCGAGCTTGTGTCGGACCGGCTGAGGGAGGTCGCGGCGCGGCGGCTGGCGCCGTGAAACGAGGCCGGCCCCCGGGGGAGGCGTCCCGGGGGCCGGCGAGCGAGGCGAGCGAGGCAATCACCACCATTATGGGAGACGCGACGTGAAAGGCAAGGCGGACGCGGGGCAGGCCACGCTCTTCGACGTGGGACCGGCTGGGCTCGACGCCTACGGCCGGCCGGCGTCGGGACGGCGCGAGCCCCCGAGCAACGGGACGCATACGAGCGACGCGGCGGCCGATCTCGCCGCGCGCGCAACGACCCACGACGAGATTCCGCCCGTTGGGCTCCTTACCGGCCTCCACAAGCCGGGCGGCGAACAGGAGTGAGACGCTTATGAGGGAACACATCGATATCCAATTGTGCGGGAAAACGATGGAGGACTGGGAGTTTCGCCACGGCCCAAAGCGTGCCGAGAAGATGGTCCTGCTCTACGTCGTCCAGGTCGAAGCCGCAAGGCGTCTCCAGCGGGCGGGCGACTCGCGCGAGGACGCCCTGCGGAATTTGCTCGAGCGCGAAGAAGAGATCAGCCTCCAGAAGGGCTGGCTGCGCGAGCCATGGAGCGTCGCGCACGAAGCCCTGCGCTCGTGCGGCCGGGAGGTCGCCAGAGCGGCCGTCGAGGAGGTGTATAAGGCTGGCTGATAGCCGCAACGACTGAGGACCGAGGCCACGATGTCAGAGGGCTACGCGATGGTTCCGCTCTCGATGATCGGCGCTCCGGTGAACCACCGGGCCTTCCGCGTCCTCGTGGCGGTCCTGGCTCACACCGACGCCTCCGGTCGGTGCCACCCGTCGAACAACCGGCTCGCGGAGGTCACCGGGCTCACGCGGCGCGACGTGATCCGGTGCCTCCATGAGTTGGAGCAAGCGGGCTCGATCCGCACCCGGACCTGCGGAGAATACCGCACAATCTTTGTCAAACGTAGTGGCACCCTGCCACTACAGCCTAGTGGCAAGGTGCCACCGGGGGTAGTGGCAAATCAGGCACCCCCTAGTGGCAATTTGCCACCCAAACAAACCAGTGAACAGAGAGAGAGAGAGAGAGAGTTAGGGCCTAGTGGCAATTTGCCACTACCCGATCAAGTAGCCATTATCCTTGGCGCTGTGGATGGAGACGGGTCGCCGGACCCACACGCGGCAGCTCTGCTCAGCCAGTGGCTGGCCGGCAAGCCAGAGCGATCCGTGATTGCCGCGGCGCATGATGTGATGAGCCGAAGGCCGCGTGATCCATTGCGGTACTTTCTCAAGCGGCTGGAGGGCCCGTTGCCCGACCCGTCGGCGGTTCTGGCCCTGGTGGCGGCCGGGGACGCTCCAGCGCCGGCGGCGGGGGGGCACCGACCGTCGGCGATGGACGCCAAGATCGAGGCCGCCCGCCAGGCCGCCGAACGGTACCGGGCGAAACGTCAGAGACAGGAGAGCGACCATGCCGGTGGCTGACTGGTTCGGTGAGTACGTCGTGTCCGTCGTCCAGGCGACCCGCAATCCGGGCCTGCCTCACGACCCCACAGACCTGTTCTGGGAGGTCCTCGAAAAAGCCTTCGTCCGCGACGGCACCGGCCGGGGCGCCGCCGAGCGGGCGCTCTTCACCGTCGCGGAGAATCCGCCGGCCTACGCCGATCGGCTCCGGGCCACCTTGATCGCGCTGGCCCGGACCTACCAGACGCAGGAGGCGAACGCCGCGGCCGGCGACGGCGGCGAGATGGACCGCGAGACGGCGGCCGGGCACTCCAGGGACTGCCCCGAGTGCGGCGGCACGGGCCTGACATCGCGGGAGATCTTCTCGCGGAAATACGATCGCCGGATGCGTGTCGGCTGCATCTGCCATCTGTGCCCGATGGGTCGCTGGACGGCCCGGCGGCACGCGGACGGACGGGAGCCGTCCCGCCTGATCGACCTGGACAATCACCCGACGCTTGCCGCCCAGGCTGACGTATCCCCGGACGACGGCCTCGACGGGCTGTCGCCGGGCGAGATCTGGCGGCGGGTCCGGGCGGGCGAAATCACCCGGCACATCCTCGATGCGCCGGCGCATGTTTGACCCGAACCTAGGCAAACGAGCCCAAGAACTTCTGAGGGACTGAGCGATGGTGAACTTGACCCCGGCGCCTCCTGAGGTGCGGGAGATGATCCGTGAGGTGATCGAAGGCTACCACCCCGACCTGGTGGCGGCTGATGTGCGTGTCAACGCGCTGATGGCGTGGTCGAAGGCTGGCGACCCGGTGAGGCTGCAGGGCTATCCCTGCGCGGCGGTCATCAGGAAGAACAGTGTTCGAGACCGGATCGAGGGCAAGGCCGACGCCACCATCACGATCGACGAGGAACGGTGGGAGAACCTCGACGAGCGAGGTCGGGTCGCGCTGATCGACCACGAGCTGTATCACCTGGTTCCGCAAGTCGAGGGAACCGATGCCGAAGGCCGCCGAATCTGGAAGACAGACAGCGCCGGCCGGCCGGTGTTGAAAATCAGGCTGCACGACTGGGAGCTCGGCGGCTTCGCTGAGATCGCCGAGCGGCACGGCAACGCGGCGATCGAGGTTCGGGCCTGGCAGCGAGTCAATGAGGACTTCCGCCAGCTCGTTTTCGCGTGGACCGATGACACGATCGGCTCGCGTGACGGCGAGCGGACAGAGCTCGGTCAGCAGATGGTGGCCAGCCTTCGCAAGTTCGCCGATTCGGCGGAGTGACGGCTGTTCTGACGCACACCAGGCCACGGACGGCCGCAACCGATTCGGAGGCAAGAGTGGGCGTGCCGGGCTGGGCGGAGCTACTGATCCTCGGGGCCGGCGCGTGGCTGGCCGGGGTCGAGTGGCTGTGGCGACCCGCGGAGCTGAGGCGGTTCCGCGGCGGACGGAGGTGACGCGACATGGCGAGGATCTACCTGGCGGCGAGGTACTCACAACGCGACGAGATGCTCGGTGTGGCGGATACGCTTCGCTCACTCGGGCACGAAATCACGTCGCGGTGGATCGAGGGCGACCACCAGATTGACGATCATGGGCTCTCGGCGGAGGCCAAGGCTGAGGAGCGGACCCGATTCGCCCAGGAGGACTGGGAGGACCTCTGGGCGGCCAACTGGGTGATCTCGTTCACCGAGGCTCCCCGGTCGAGCAACTCGCGGGGCGGCCGACACGTCGAGTTCGGAGCGGCCATGGCGTGGGGCAAGCGATGCATCGTCGTCGGGCCGCGCGAGAACGTGTTCCACTATCTGCCCGGAATTGAAGTCTTTGGCTCGTGGGGCGAACTAGTGACCGCACTTACCCCACTGCAACGGCGGGCGTGAGGCGGACGGAGGTGACGCGATGGGGCGAGAGAGCGAGGTGGTATCGGCGGAGGAGCAACCGGAGGCCACCGGCGACGAGCGGGCGGAGATCGAGTTGCGTCGGCGACTGGTGCGCGAGGCGAAGATCGCGAACATGCGCGCTGGCGGGCGAGGCAACCTCTCGCCCGACGAACTGGACGCGGTGATTCCGCCGACCGACTGCTGGCGGACGAGGAACCGACTGAGGGGGGCGTGCTGATGGGCAAGATTCACGAGACGATTTATCGCGAGGACGTGGAGATCGGCGGCAAGGTCGAGGCGGTCGAGCTGCACGCGACCCGCTGCGACGACTGCGGCGATCCGATCTTCCTGGTGAGCGTGGACGATCCGTTCGACGGCGGGCGGCGTGTCGTCGCCGGGCACGTGTCCTACGAGGTCCTGGGCGTCGGCAGGCGCGTCGTCCGGTGCCGGTACTGCGCCGCGCAGAGCCGGCGGGCGAAGCTCGGCGTCGAGCCGGCGACAAGGGGGGCGTGATGGCCATCTTCGCGCATCGTCACAAGTATCGGGCGAAGCCGACCGAATACAACGGCCTGCGCTACGACAGCCAGGCCGAGGCGAGGCACGCGGCGGACCTCGACCTGCTCGTCAAGGCCGGCGAGGTCCGCTGGTGGATACGCCAGCCGACGTTCCACCTGGGCACCGCCGAGCACACGTACCGGCCCGACTTCCTCGTCGTGCCGGCCTCGGGCGAGCCCTACGTCGTGGACGTGAAGGGCCACGAGACCGCGAAGTTTCGCAAGGACAAGGAACTGTGGAAGCGATACGGCCCCTGCCGGCTCGTGCTCGTCAAGGGCAAGCGGCAGGAGGTCGTCGAGCCGGGGGAGGACGCCTGACATGGGCACCCTGGAATGCATCGTCGCGGGCGTCGCCCTGATTCTGGCCGCGCTCTTCGTCGCCAGTGCCGTGCTGGCCGGCTGGTCGCTGGGGCTGTCTTCCCCTCCGGAGCCCGGGCCGCCGGCCCGCCGCTACACGCTCCGCTACGTCGGCGGCGTCTTCGACGGCGGCGAGCTGGACCTGCCCGAGCGGCCGGGCGTGTCGATCATCGGCGCGTGCCGCTACGAGCCGAGCGAGCCGGACGACGACGGCTGCGTGCGGATGACCTTCGCGGGGTACGTCGGGGATTGCCGGTGGATCGGGGGTTGAACAGGGGAGGGCGACTGAGCGATGGGCCTGCGACTGCGACCGACAACTATTTCCGAGGCCAAGGCGATCGTCGGTCGGTGGCACCGGCACAACGGCGTCCCGCAGGGCGGCCTGTTCGCCGTAGCCTGTGAAGACGGCTCGGGCGTGATTCGGGGGGTGGCGATCGTCGGACGCCCGGCGGCCCGCGTCCTGGACGACGGTCGCACGTGTGAGGTGACGCGGCTCTGCACCGACGGCGCAGTCAACGCCTGCTCTTTGCTCTACGGCGCGTGCTATCGGGCGGCGAAGGCTCTCGGATATTCACGGATCTACACTTACACTCTGGCTGAGGAATCCGGGGCAAGTCTCCGCGCGACCGGTTGGGTGCGAGACGCGGACCTGCCGGCGCGGCCGTCGTGGTCCTGCCCGGCGCGGCCGCGAGCGCAAATGGATCTGTTTGGGGAGCCCCGGCGCCCGCCGGGGCCGAAGGTGCGGTGGGTGAAACAGTGTCGGGAGGACGACTGAGCGATGGCGACGAAGACGAAGACGAAGCCGAAGGCGGAACTCCAGGTCGAGCGGGTCGTGGTCGTGCCGGCACGGTGCGACGCACTGCTGGCGGGCGAGGCAGCGGCTGGTGAGTACCGATCGTGGAGGCGAACGCTGATGGTTTCCAGGAATGTCCTGACGCTCCATTTCGGCGCGTTGGCCTATCCGCTGGCGAAGCAACTGCGTGGCCACAGGCTGCCGCGCGAACTGGTCAATCTATGGCAAGAGGATGCTGATGCGATTACACGACTTCACGTGCGTGGCATCATCACCGAGGACGAAGCCAGCCGGGCACGCGATCGGCTTGCCCATGCGATTACCGATCGCATGGGCGGCGACTGGAGGGAGCTACCGTGAGGGTCAAGCTGTCGCAAGCTCAGGCGAGGGCGCTGGGCCTCGTGTCGCCGAAGCGGGCCGGCCAGAGGCCGCGCGAGGCCCGGCCGCGCAGACCGAAGGTCCAGGGCGAGCTGATTCCCAGAGGCGGCATCGTGTGCCGCTTCACCGCCCGGGGGCGCGCCGTGCCGTGGAAGCCAAGCCGGGTCACGACCAACGGCACCTACAAGCCGAAGGCTGTCCGGGACTGGCAGCGGATCGTCCACGGAGCGGCCCTGGCCGCGATGGCGGGCCGGCCGGCCTACCCCGGACGGGTCCGGGTCGTGCTGGAGTTCTGGCACACTTCGAGTGCCGTGGGCGACTGGGACAACCTCGCGAAAGCGGTTGTCGATGCGACACAGGGCGTCGTGATCGTGAATGACCGGCAGATCAAGCGGGCCGAGGTGGCGATTGAGCAGGGCGACGAGGACCGGGTCACGATTACGTACTACGCGGCGCGGTGACCCGGGTCGCGCACTGAGGAGGGGAAAATGCGAGAGGGCGATCCGGTCGAGCACCGACGTGCGGTGCGGACGACGAGCAACCACTCGGCGCCGGGGACGCTCCTCGGCACCGTCACGACGACACGCGGCAAGACGCTCTGCGTCTTCGAATACGACGAGCCGGCGGGCCTGGTCCACATCAGCGACCCGAGGCAGATCAGGGTGGGACCGCACGACTTCGACGCCCCGGCGACGCATTTCAAGAATGGTAGGCGCAATTTAGGCACCATTTAGGCACCATTTCGGGCGCCATTTCGGCCTTGTTGACACGTCTTCCCGACCCAACCCGTTGCCCCGATTGGCGAAGCGTCCCGGTAGCGTGGCGGTAATCACCCGGAACAAGAGAGTGCCCCCCGAAGGACTCGAACCTTCAACCCGCTGATTAAGAGTCAAGGGGGCACTCTCCCTAAGTCCAACCCGCATGCGGGTAGGACTTACGTCGATCGATGGGCCACGGGGTGCAGATTGCGCGCACTCGACTCGCGGCGAACACTCCCGGTATACCTGCGAGGTCGCCACGAAACAACACGTCAGGGGAAATTCGGCCCGCGCGGGCGTGCCGCGCGGCACTGCGGGACGTGATCGAGGGGGAGTGAGTTGATCGCGAACCTGAATCTGCTCCGGCTCTCGATCGCGGACAAGCTCTGCGCGATCGAGGATATGCTTCCCTCGGATTACCGGCTGACGCTAGTTTGCCGGCATACGCGCAACGACGACGCCCACATTGTGCTGACGGGCGATCGGCAAGCTGGAACCTGCGGCAACGGAGGGGCAATGACTGAGCTTGAGATACGGAAACAGATTGCCGGTTACGTGCAGGCCGCCGGGTCGCTCCGCAACCTGGCGGCAATCTGGAAGGTGTCACCGGCCTACCTGTCGGACGTGCTCAATGGCCGCCGGGCGCCAGGGCCGAAGGTGCTTGATCCGATCGGATACAAGAGGGTCAAGGTCGTGACCTACGAGCCGAAAACGGAAATCCCGGCACTGCGGGACGTGATCGAGGGGAGGGAGGGGTGAGATGCGCACAGTCCCGGAACTACTGGCCATGGCGCACGAGGTGCGCTGCGAGGGCGACCTTCGATGTTTTTACTGCGGTGCTCCCTGCTCTGGCGCAAACTCGGTTGCTGAGCACGTGAAGCCCTCGTTCACTGGGCGGTCTGGCGTCGTTGCCCCTGGCTCGGATGCTGTCTGTGACGGTTGCGTGCTATGCTTGCGCGAATCGTGCGAGCTAGACCAGATCGACGGCGTTCGGCGAGTCGTGACCAAAGGCGCCATGCGCGCCTTTTCGTGGCTCGTGACACGAGAGCGGGCCCTAGCCGCGAGCAAGTCCCACCTGGCTCACCTGCGGGCCGCCGCGCTGGAACCGCCGCCGTGTCCCTGGGCCCTGGTGCTTTCCGATAGCGGCCAGACGCACCAGCTTTACCGCGGGGTGGTCAATCGCGATGGACCTCCTTGGGTCGTGACTCTTGAGGGGGATCGGATCGCGTATGCTCCTCAGGATCTGGCCGATCGGCTGGATCTGTGCGGGAGGATTGTCGCGGCGACTGGCAAGCCGGCCCTTGCCGGTCCGATCGACGTGAGGATGGCCACGGCAGTGATGGCGCGATACGCCAGCGGTGAGGCGCTGCTGGCGAAGTGGAATGGGCTGAGGGGCGAGCCCCTGTCCCGGCTGGCCTTGTGGCTCTGCCCCAACAAGGAGATCTGCGACGGTGAATACCCCAGTGACACCACCGAGCCTTCCGACCCTGGACACGGAGGCACTCCGGCGCAAGCTCGCCGGACTGACCGATCCCGACCGGACGCCAGGCCAAGCCGAGGGCGTCGAGATCCCGGAGGCGGCCAGCCGCTTCTGTTCGATCTTGGCTAGCCTCTTTGGCAGCGAGCTGGACCGGAAGACCCTCTGGACACGGATCGACTCGGCGCTGACGACGGCCTGGGCCAAGGTCGCCTCCGACGCCGACCTGGACCTGTTCGCCAGCCTGTGCCTGGAGCACGTTCGGGCCGACGCCAGCGCGGTCGCGGCCTGCGAGCCGCTGCGTCAGCTCCTGGAGACCTTCGCGGTTCGGCCGCCGGAGTGGCGCCACGCGTTTCTCCACCACGTCCACTCGCGTCGTTACGCCGTGATCGTCCGGGCGCGGGCGCGATGGGAAGCCGTCAAGGCGGGGAGGGCTGAACTGTGAGCGAACGCACACGTGATTACCGCGTGACCTGTCTGTCTGAGGCGCTTGCGCCGATCACGCACATGGCCGGCGTGTCCGGCAACGAGGCGATCGTGGCCCGCGAGCCGGTCGCCACCGACCGGGGTGTCCGCTGGGTGCCGGTGCTCAGCGGGAACGCCCTGCGACACCGCTGCGTCCGCGCGCCGGGGATGGACTGGCTGGTCCGGGAATACGGTCTCTCGGGCAAGCTGTCTCTGGCGGCGCTGAATTTCCTTTTCCACGGTGGGAGCCTCACCGAGGGCGGCGGGCGGGAGGACACGCGGCGGATCGCCGATTTCCAGCGACTCTGGCCGCTGGGGCGACTGCTCGGTGGCTCACTGCCGGACCAGATCCTCGCCGGGTCGCTCCACTCGTGGCGTGGCGCTTTGGTGTGCGAGGAGAACCGCGTCTACCTGTCCTCGGTCGTTCCCGACCCCTCGACGTTGCCCGGGGCGTTGCGCCCGGCGGAATCCTTCGTGTCCGGATACCAGTACACCCGGGGCGACGCGGCCAAGGGGCGGGCCCGCGATCTGGTTGACCTGGACGCGCAAGCAGATTCCAACCTGATGATTTTCGCAGGCCAGGCGATCGTTCGGGGCGCGGTCTTCGTGCACGGTTTCGCTCTGCCGCACGCTTCGGAGGCCGAGCTGGGCGCGTTGCTTTGGAGCCTGTCCCTCTGGCAGGCCGGCGGAGGCACGGTCGGCGGTCAGGCTGCTCGCGGACACGGCCGGCTTCGACTGTACCTGATCGACCCTGATTTCGACGCTGACGCGGCGATCGCCGTGTACCTCGACCACGCCCGGTGTGTCAAGGACGAGGCGGTGGCGTGGCTGGAGGCGGCGTTTGCACCTCGCGGCGCGAAGAAGGCCGCGAAAGGTCGAGGCAAGGCCGAGGAGGCCGACGATGAGTGACGCCCTGCGTGTGGTCGCCCACCTGGCCTCGCCGCTGGCGGGCGATCCGCCCCAGCTCGACGCGCTGCTGGAGTGGTGCCTGTCACTGTACCATCCCAAGGCTCAGCCGGGGCACAAGGTTGATCGCCGGTTCGCGGCGGGCGATCGCCGGGGCGGACGGCCGCGAGTGGCTCGTCGGGGTCTGCTCCTCGCCGATCCTCGCCAAACCCGACGCGGAGGCGGTCGATTACCTCGCCAAGCGGATCGGCGTGGAGCGGGCCGGTCTGCTGGCCTCGGAGCAGAGACGGGTTATCGCCACCGGCAACTCGTGGACGAAGTCGTATCGGTTGCCTTTGCGTATCCGTCTGGTGCACGCTGTGTCTTGGCTGGCCGTTGGAGGATGCAAGGAAGTCCGCAACGTCCTTTCCCGGCACGCGAAGGCAATCGGCAAGAAGGTAGCCCATGGCTACGGGATCGTCGCGCGGTGGGAGGTCGAGCGAGCCGACGAGGATTGGGCCTGGTTCGCGCCGACCGAGCATGGAGTGTTGTTGATGCGTCCGCTTCCATGGTCTGAAGCGTTGCCCGCCGACTTGGTTGGTGCCCGACGCGACTTCGGGGCCTGCGTCCCACCGTACTGGCACCCCGAGCGTTACACGGAGATTGTGGTTCCATGTTAATGGCGAAGCGATCCAGCCTGGTTCTACTGGCGAGACTGGACGCGGCCCTCTGCTCGCGCGGGGGGCTGGTCCGCCGGGCCTTTGCCGTGGAGAACGAGGTCAGCCTGCGCACCGTGCAGCGGCTGATGGATGCGGCGCGGGACCGATTCGGATGCGACTTGGAGTTCGACGGCCGCGCGTGGCGTCACGCGGACCTATCGCGGGCGATCTTCACGGAGGCGACTCGTGCTCGTGCCCTCTGATCGTCACCGCGCCGAGGACCTGGCCCTGTGGGCCGACCTCGAGGCGGCTGATCGTATTCACGGGGCGAGATTGCTCCGTTCGGGGAAGGTTGATCGGTCGCTGGCCGCGATCCGGGAGTTCGTCGCCGCTGGCCCCTGCTACGCGGGTGTGTCCTGGGGCAAGGACAGTGTCTGTCTGGTGGACTTGCTTCGCCGCGAGGCTTCAGATGTTCCGCTGGTTTACCTGAGACCGAACAATCGCGCTCCAGACACGGATGCTGTACGGGATGCGTATTTTCGCGCCTTCCCGGGCCAACCCTATTATGAGGATGAGGTCAATTACACAGATTTGCATGCGCGCGGCCTTCCCGATCACGAGCTGGACCGGGCGACGGATTCTTCCTGGTACGCTGCGATCCGGCGTGTCGAGGCAAGGCACGGGGGTCGGCACCTGCTGGGGATTCGCGCCGGCGAGTCGCTTGGTCGTCGCATTCGCATGCTGAGATGGGGTGAATCCAGCCCCAAAGCGTGTGCTCCACTGGGCTGGTGGACCACAGCCGACGTGTACGGCTACCTTGCGGTGCGTGATCTGCCGACGCATCCAGCCTACGCGATGCTGGGTGGGGGACGCTGGCCACGTGAGCGTCTCCGTGTCGCGGAGATCGGCGATACCCACGGGAAAGGGGGAGGCCGTCGCGAGTGGGAGAGCGAATATTACGGGGATGTGCTCCGCCGCCTGGAGAGCGCGTCCTGATTGCCCCCGTCCCCGTCGCCGCGTATACTCCTATAGCTACCGACGCGATCGGCTCGACTCCAGGAGGATACCGTGCCTCAGCCTTCCCCGAACGCAACGGTGCCGCGCCAGTTCCGGCTCGCCCAGGAGACGCTCGATCTCCTGGACCGGATCGCGGCCCACTACCAGGTGCGATCCCGCGCCGACGCGATCCGCATCGCCGCGCGGATGACCGCCGACGCGCTCCCCGAGACCAGGCAGGAGCGGCCCCGAAAAAAATCTCGGAAGGGGGATTGACTGTGTAGCTACAGATGGTATAATACCCTCAGACGCGAGCGAGAAAGACCGAGACCCGGAGACGTGAGATGGCCCGCAACACCCGCAAGGTTGAGACCCGGCACGGTAGCCGCAACACCTACAAAGGTGTTGTCTGCCGCAAGGACCTGCGGTTAGCGATCTACCTCCGGGACTCTTTCCGCTGCGTCTATTGCTGTCGGGACCTTCACGGGGCACAGCCGAAAGATATCACCCTCGACCACGTCAAGCCGCACGCGGACGGGGGTGACAACAGCCCGGCCAACCTGGTCACTGCCTGCCGGGCCTGCAACTGTAGCCGGCAGGACCGGCCGCTGAACCGGTTCTGCGGCCCCGAGACCCGAGCTGACATTCGTCGGCTCACCGCCCGGAAAATCGATCGCTATCGCCGGCTGGCGAAGGCGATCATCGAGGGGTCCACCGAGGACCCCAGGGCCAACCTTCCGATGGACTGAGAGTGACCCGCCACAAGGCGGGGCCAACCGAGAGGAGCAGGCAGATGGCAATCCAGATCACCGACGAGGCAAGGCGGACCGTCCATATGGTCATCAGGATCGACCAGGGCGACTTCCTCCAAGAACGAGGAGGATTCGACTGGGGTCGCGCTGAGAGCCACGACCGGGCCACCGTTTATTCCTCGATCGACGAGGCGATCGAGGCGATTCGCAGGCTCGGCATCGAATCGATCGCCAGGGCCATCGAGCCCTGGGACGACGATTTCCTCGATGACGATGATTTTTGACCTCACCCCAACCACAACACCACCACACACTCACGCCCCGCCCTCGCGGCGGGGCCAACCGAGAGGAGAGAGACGGTGAAAGACGCGACCAAGGCTGGCTTCTACGGGACGAGCACAGCGACCTACTACGTGACCGCCGAAGGCCGGATCTGGTGTTCCTCCGTGGACTTCGACGGCGTCCGCGAGGCGAGCGAAGTCCCGACCGACGCCACGCCGATCGGGCACCTGATGACGCCTGACGAGATGGCCGTTTTCGTCGCCATGATCGAGGACTGACCACCCTACGCCCCGCCCTCGCGGCGGGGCCAACTGAGGAGAGAGAGACGGATGAGCACAGAACTTATCGAGACGGCGAACGCCCGACAGTGCCTCGCCTCCTCCAAGGCGAAAATTCTGGAGGTGTGGCCACTCAACGATCGTAACGAGTGGGCTGCCGGCTCGCCGCCACCCGAGGTTGTCGAGGCGCTCGGCCTGATCGATTCCGCGATCGGGCACCTCGACAACCTCCACGAATTCGGGCCGGTCGGGTACGAGGTCTCACCGCGACCGGCGACCCCTACCAGAAGCGAAGGCTGAGACCCCACCCTACGCCCCGCCCTCGCGGCGGGGCACAACCGCAGAGGAGCGAATGATGCCGGACGTAACAGTGTACATCAATACCGTGGACGGTGCCTCGTGGCACCCGTCCACCAGCGACCCTGCGATTCTGCGATCCCTCGACTCCGGAGTCGAGGAGATCGTCATCGAGATCGACGGACGGCGGCAAGCCTACCTCGCCGCGTCCAAGGTCGTCTGTTTGGGGTGCGGCTCGACCGGGGTCGGGCCGACCCCGGAAGAGGCCTGGGCCAGGGTGCCCCACGAGGGGCACGGCCATCGAGCCGAGGAGATGCCATGGCACGAGGCCCGGCAGGCGGGCCAGGCCGAGGAGCTTTGACGAGCGCGACCCTCGCGGACTGCTGACGCCGCACCCCGCGAGGGTCGCGGCGTCCTTTCGTGCGCTCATCTGTCAGCGCGTCGCCGCTCCCGCCTGGTCTTCCCGTGCTCCCCGCGAGCCCGCCTGATCCGCTGCATCGGCACACCTCTCGGTCGCGTCGCGGTCGCGTGACAGATCACGCAGATCGACCGCCGGGCCGGAGCGTCGGGCCCGTGCGGACACGGCCCGCCTCGATAGCCGGCGGCTACCGCCGGATTCGCCCCCCAGATCGTCATGCCGACGAGCCACGCCGGCCGGGGCTCGTCGTAGCCCCACGCCTCGGCCGCGAGCACCGCGTCCAGAGGGTCGGCGGCACGAGGGTCCGCGATCCGGTCGAGGTCCAGGCCGGTGTGGGTCCGGTGCGCCATCGCGGTTCCCTTATGTGCCCTGTTCTGCACCCCATGGTATTTTTACCAGATCGGCACCGCGAGGAGACTTAAGTCTAGCCGATACGGTAGAGCGTGGTGCAAATGCGCGACGTGCGCGTGATAGGGTGAGGGGGGACCGCATGCGACGACAACGTGAGCGGGCGGATGCCCGGGAGCGCAGGCAGGCGATCCGGCTGCTCTTGCGGCTCGGTCTGACCCGGGGCGAGGTCGCCGAGAAACTCAAGGTCTCTCGCTGGACCGTGTGGCGCCACTCTCGCTCCCCCGGCCGCTTGCATCCCGAGGAGTCTCGTCCGTGAAAGACCCCAACGTGATCCGCGGCGCAGTCGAGCGCGACATCCTCTCGCACTGGCCCGGCGGACCGAGCGAGGTGTATCGCGAGGCGATTCCCTGGGAACAGATCGTCCCGCTGCTGGTCGAACTGATCCCGCTGCTTTTCACCGGATGCACGCGCAACGCGATCTCGATCCGTCAATCGATCGAGATCGACCCTGTCGGGTCCGCGTATCGTGTGTGGGACCGGGCGTATCCGCTGGCCCATCGCGAGGTCGCGTCGGACTACTCCTGGTTCGGCCGGGTCTTCCATCGGGGCGAGATCCGCGACCGGGCCGAGCAGCTCGCCGATCGGATTAGCCTTGCCACGATCGACGCGGCCCTCCACGCCCCACCCGAGCGGTTCGTCGCCGTCGCGGTCGCCACCGGAGAGGTCGAGCTTTGACCCCACTGCTCGCCGCAATCCTGGTCGCGCTGGGCTGGCTCCCCGATCCCGGGTGGGTCGTGATCGACCCCTCGGGGGAGTCGCGCGAGGTGATCCTGGTCGTGGGCGACCGGGCCTACCTCGTCCAGACCACACCTCTTGTTGACGAAGACCCGCCTCCGCCCCCCCCACCAGACGATCCCAGTGCTGGACTGGGGTTCGCGGCGCTCGTCCGCGCCAACCGCGCCCCGCTGACTCTCGAGGAGCGAATCGGCCTCGCCTCGCTCGCGGGCGAATACGCCCTGCGCGCGACCCAAGGCGAGTGGCCGACCGCGACCGAGGCCGCGATCGCGTGGGACACGGCACTGGATCGCGGTCAGCTCAAGACGGAGCGGACCGTGCCACTGCTCTCGGCCGTCGACAAGCACTGGGGCACACTGGCCGCCGAGGGGAAGCTGGTGTCGGCTAGCGACGCAGCTCGCGCCTTCCGCGAGATCCAGGCCGGACTGGCCGCGGAGGCCGCACGATGAGCGTCGCCCAGGATCGCGCCGCAGAGATCCTCCGCTGGAACAACTGGGTCGCCGACGACGAGGTCATCGGTGAGCGCGTCTTCCGCCTGCGCCTCGAGCAGTACGCGAAATTCCACGGCCTCAACCCGACCGTCCCGGACCTCGCCGACCTGATCGTCGAGCACGCCAGGCAGCCCCGCTGCCGATGGCCCGACCGAATCCCCGCCCACCTGGCGCGCAAGCCCCCCGAGCAATGGCCGGCCCGGCACTACGGCCTGCACATGCCGACTGTAGCCGCTAACGGATGCAAATGGCCGCATAAGAGCATCCGCTGGTGGCACGACATGGTCTTCGCCAACGTGCCTCCAGATACGCTGGCGGCCCGAGTGCGCGCCGCCCTGGAGTCGTGGGAGGCCGTGTGCGGAATTCAATTCGTTTATGTGAAGACACAGGCCGAGGCGAACATCTTCGCCCACGCTCGTCGGATCGACGGCGGGTCGAACGTGCTGGCCTGGTCGATGCTGCCCTGCGGGTTGTCCGAACAGGGCCAGTGCGAGCAACGGTACGATCTGGAGCCGTGGGAGCGCTACGGACAGGATTTCGCGGGGCTGCAAGAGGTGATCGCTCACGAGGTCGGCCACGCCCTGGGCCTCGACCACCTCTCGGCGGGCAACCTGATGCAGCCATTCGCGACCTTCAATATCATCAAGCCACAAGCCGGGGACATCGCCGAGGTCCGCGCCCGGTACGGACCACCGATCGTCGAGCCGCCGACCCCCGCGCCAGGACCCGAGCCTGGACCCCAGCCAGGTCCACCCGGGCCCGGCCCCGCACTCCTGGGCGACCTGACGCTGAACAGTTACGACGGCCGCAGGAGGCGGCTCGTGCTGATCGACGACGGCCCGAGGTAAACATGCACATGCGCTTGCTAGACGATCCTCGTGACGCGGCGGGCGTGCTGGCCGTGGTGATTGGCAACGTTACCGCGTGGCTGGACGGCCTCAGCGCGACGGCCGTCGCCAGCTTTCTCACGATCGTCGGCGGCGCCGCAATCCTGCTGATCCGCCAGCTCGCCAAGGTCCGCGAGGACCACGCGCGCGAGATGGCCCAGATCCACAACCTGGACCTCGCCCCACGCCTGGCCGAACTCGAGGCCGAACTCCGTGATCGTGACGCGCAGATATCACGACTCATGGATGTCATCTCGGTCCAGGCCGGCAAGCTGCGGCAGCAGGATCCGACGGACCCCAGGCAGGATCGCGTATGAAAGCGCGTCGCGAGCTCGAGCCCTGGGAGCTGCACTGCCTGCGGCTGGATCGCTACGACGACGACCCCCCCCCACCGGGCTGGCCCACGAGTCTCGATCGGGTGATCGAACTGCCCATGCGAGCGACATCTGAGGTGTCCGCGAGGCCTAAAGAAATCCGCACCGCCGGACAGAAAGCCAGGTTTCGCCGCAATCTCGTGATCGCTGCGGCTCATCGCCAGGGCTGCTCACTGCGCCTGCTGGCCGAGGTGTTTGGCCTGCCGCGATCTCATATCTCTGAGATCATTCGTGAGATCGAAGCCACGCGGCCCAGACCGCACAACGATCCACGGAAAGGTCATTGATGTGATGGTACCTTGTCACGTTCGGGTGATCGACTCCGGCGCGGCCCTGTTCTACCGGCTTGAGAAGCTGGGTGAGCCGGTCGATTTCACCGCGCCGCCCCTGCCCATGCCCGCGCCGCAGGCCGACGGGGTACTGGCGCTCGACGCCGACCTGGAGCCCGGGGCCTACGCACTGCGATGGTACCGCGCTGAGGACGGGCCGTGTGTGAGCCTGACGCACTTCCGCGTCGAGCCCCAGCAGACCGCGTTGACGCTCGTTATGTCTCAGCGCTGAGACCGTGTGTCGTTCTACGGACGATCGGGGTGACCTGCCACAAGCAATGGTGGCTCGTCGATGGCTGAGGATCAGGCATAGATCAGGCATAGCGGCATGGCGAATCCGGAACCGAAGACGGACCATTTGATCCCCTACCAGTTCCGCCCCGGGGAGAGCGGGAATCCCCGGGGGAGGCCCAAGGGCCTCTCGCTGACGGCGATCCTGCACGAGGTCCTCGACTCGACCGAGTTGTGCGGCGCGGAGGTTCCCGGTGGCCGGACGGTCGCTCGGGCACTCGTCGAGGCGATGCTCGCCCACGCAATCCGGCGGGGGGACCCGGCGCTGATCCGAGAGGCGATCGCGAGGGTGGACGGACCAATCGTGACACCGACCCATGGCGATGACCTCTCCCGGCTCAGCGACGCCGAGCTTCTCGCCCAAGTTGCGGGGGCTCTTGGAAGAGATGGCTCGTCGGGGCCTCAGGCTGCCGGGCCACCTGACCCCGACGACGGGCCCGGAGTCACTTAGTTTTCGGGAGTTCGTCGGCGCAGTCCGCCCCGGCTATCGGTGGTATCGCCACTGCGAGACGCTGGCCTCTGTGCTCCAGAGGGTGGCCGACGATGAGTTGCGGCGTGTGATGGTGTTCATGCCGCCGCGGCATTCCAAGAGCGAGACGATCAGCCGGTTGTTCTCGTCATACTACCTGCTCCGCCACCCCGACCGCTGGGTCGGGCTCAACAGCTATGCCTCCGACCTCGCCTTCACTCTCTCCCGCGCTTCACGGTCCCATTACCGCGCCGCGGGCGGATCGCTCCGCAGCGACGCCACAGCGATCCGGCACTGGGAGACGGCCGCAGGGGGCGGGCTGTGGGCCGCAGGCGTCGGTGGACCGATCACCGGCAAGGGGTTCCATCTCGGCATCATCGACGACCCGATCAAGAACGCCGAGGAGGCCAGTAGCGAGGTCATCCGAGCCAAACAGCGTGACTGGTACAGCTCGACGTTTTACACCCGCGAAGAGCCCGGTGGGGCCATCGTGGTGGTCCAGACCCGGTGGCACGAGTCGGATCTCTCGGGCTGGCTGCTGGAACAGGAGGGGTCCGATGACGACGAGCCGGAGCGGTGGCTTGTCGTGAATCTGGAGGCGATTCGCGAACCTGAGCCGCCCTCGTTTCCAGCCACATGCACCGTCGAGCCCGATTGGCGCGATCCCGGCGAGGCGCTGTGCCCCGAGCGCTACCCTGCCGAGAAGCTCCGCAAGATCGAGCGGCGGATCGGCTCCTATTACTTCGCGGCCCTGTACCAGCAGAGGCCACGGCCCCGCGATGGAAATTTCTTCCGGTGGGCGTGGTTCGAGCGGTCTTTTGTGGACGCGGCTCCCATCGAAGCGATCCGCGTTCGCTATTGGGATATGGCCGGGACCGAAGGGGATGGTGATTACACGGTCGGCGTGCGGATCGCCCGGGACCGCTCTGGAGTGTTCTACGTCGAGGACGTGGTCCGCGGCCGGTGGTCCCCAGGCCGGCGGGCCGGCGAGATGCGAGCGGCGGCGGAGCGGGACGGACCGCGGGTCTGCCAGTGGATCGAGCGGGAGGCCGGCATCGGCGGGTCGGATCGCACGGCGGACCTGATCCGCACGCTGGCGGGATTTCCGGTCCGCGCCGAGCCGGCAACGGGCTCCAAGGAGATCCGGGCCGAGCCGTTCGCGGCCCAGTGCGAGGCCGGAAACGTCAAGATCGTCCGGGCGGCCTGGACCAAGGCCTACATCGACGAATTGCTTGCGTTCCCACGCGGCGCCCACGACGACCAGGTGGACGCCTCCAGCGGAGCTTTCAATAAACTGGCCGTCCGCCGCGTGTTCAGGGAGTTGTGACCTTGCCCGTGCTGCCCCGCAAGCGACTGAAGCGACCGGCCGCGCCCGAGGTCAAGACGATTGGCCTCACGTCAGCGTGGCCGGGGTGGGGCTCGACCTACTGGCCGAACCTGGCGGGTCGGGACCACTTCAAGGATGTGGCGATCCCGAACAACTCCGTCGTGGCGGTGGGGCTCGCGTGGATTCGTCGAAATATCCACAAAGGTCGAATCGTCGCCGGTCGCGAGATCGACAACGGCACGTATGAGGAAACGCCGGGGCATGACCTGATTCGCATGCTGCGGCGGCCAAACCGGGTGGACTCGTGGAAGGCCACGCTGGGCGGCACCGCCGACTGCCTCGTCGTGGACGGATACGCCTACTGGATCAAGGAGCGCAACAGGCTCCGTGAGGTGACCGGCGTCTACTGGGTGCCGAACCACACGATCACGCCGGTGGAGGAACTCGATCCGGCCCTCCAGCAGGCCAACGGTCCCATCAAGGGATACTGGTACCGTATTGGGGCGTATGAGCAGTGGTACGAGCCGTCGGAGGTCGTCCATTTCCGCTCAGGCCGCGATCCGCTCTGCCGCTGGCAGGGCCTCAGCGACCTCAAGAAGCAGATCCGGGCCATCTCCGGAATCGACGCTGCGGATCGGTACACGGCCGCCGTCCTGCTCAACGCGCACGCCGGCAAGGTGCTCACGCCGAGGGAGAGGGCCGACGCCGTCTACGAAAGCTCGCCCGACGAGCAGGCGATGCGCGCTCTGGGCCGCCAGATTGAGGAGGGGGCGAGCGGCGAGAACGCGGGCCGGGTGATCAAGACGAGCCTCGCCGTGGAGCTGCTCGACCTGGGCATGGGCCCGGAGCAGATGGCGCTCGACACGATCCGCGACTGGCCCGCGGCCGTGATCCTCAGCGCGATGGGCCTCAATCCCCTCACGCTCAATCTACCCGGTGGCGCGGCCTACTCGACCTTCACCAACAAGGGCCAGGCCGACCGCGAGGCGTTCAACAACGCCGTCTTACCCATGCAGGACTTGATGAGCGACGAGGTTGAGCATCAGCTTCTGCCCGAATTCAACGATGACGCGGATCAGGTCTGGTGGGACCGCAAGGACGTGGAGGAGCTCAGGGAGGACGCGAACGATCGCGTGGCTCGTGCCCGCCAGCTCCGTCCCGACGGCGCGCTCGCCACGCTCAACGAGGTCCGCGAGATCGTTGACCTGGCCCCCGTCGAGGGCGGCGACCGCACGCCGGTGGAGGAAGAGCAAGAGGCAATCGAGCGGGCCGAGTCCATCCAGGCCGCGATGGGCGGCGCCGAGGACGACTTCGACGAGGACTTCGGCGAGGACTCCGACGTCGATCCTGACGACGAGACGAAATCGCTCGACGGTCTGGGCGAGTACCTGAAGGCACGGGGCGGTGGGGGGCGGCGGCGACCCAAGGGCGCCTCGGGTGGCACCCCACGGTCGGGCAAACCGCCGCGAGACGGCGACAAGGACGGGCGGATCTATGACGGGACGTCCAGGGAGCGAACGGCGCCGCGGACCCCGGCGAAGCCCGAGGAGGCCGCGAACTCGCTCCGGGACAGGGTCACCGAGATGAAGCGGCCGGACAGCGAGGTCGAGGTCGTCGTGTCGCCGCCCAAGAATGCGGCCGAGCGGCGGTTCCTGGAGAAGGTCGAGGAGCGGGGTGGGACGGCCGTCGTCGTCGAGCGGTCCCCGATGGTCCGGGAGGTCCGCACTGAGGCGGGGGTCGAATACTACGTCGGCGACCGTCGGGCGACGCGGGTCTACCAGGCCGATCGCGACATGCCCGACGTGGGGGTGAGCAAGGGCGACTGGATCAATCAGCACGAGGGGTCCTGGGCGATCCCGCACCGCACGCGGACCGCCGCCGAGCGGGACGCCCGGCTGGATGCCACCAGGGGCGCACGCGACGAGTCTAGCACCGACCGGCTCGCCTTCCGGGGCCGGGTCCGCGACTACCACGTCGAGGATTACCTACCCGAACCTGGTCATCGCACCGTCTTCCGCGTGCTGTCCAAGGGGGAATGAGCGTGGACGAACACATCGACATGTGGGCCTTCGACGGCTCGTTCGAGCTCAAGACCCTCGACGACAAGGGCCGTTTCGAGGGCCTGGCCGTGCCGTTCGGCGATCCCGACCTGTCGGAGAAGCGGGATGTGTTCACGGCCGAGACGAACTTCGGCCGGTCGCTCAAGAGCGGGGCCGACCTGCTCTACTTCCACGGCCTGCCTTACGTCGGCACTGAGCCGAACCCACTGTCTGAAGCGATCCTCGGTGACGCCGAGCTCAAGACGACCGATGCCGGGGTCTGGATGACGGGCCAGATGAGGCTCCGGGACGAATACGAGCTCAAGGTCTGGGAGCTGGTCAAGGCGAAGAAGCTCGGCCTCTCCACCGGCACGGCCGCCCACCGTGTCCGTCGTGAGAAGCGCCAGGACGGCACACACGCGATCAAGACATGGCCGATCGTTGAGGTGTCACTCACCCCGACGCCGGCGCATCCAAGGACCAGCGTCTACGCGCTGAAGACGTTGCTCCCCGAGAGTGAACCCCCGGAGTCCGTGGGGTTCGTCGACGCCCTGAAAGCGGCGGTGTCCGCCCTGGAATGGGCCAGCGGCCAGCGAGAGTTGAACGCGGTCAAGGCCGACGCGATCAAGTCGCTCACCGAGGCGGTGAGGGCCTATCGCGACAGTCGGATCGACCCCGATCGGCTCAAGGCTGGACTGGAACTACTGGACAAGCTCAACACCCGTTTCCAGGGGAAATAACCCATGTCCGCCAAGACGATCAAGGAACTGGACGCCGACGCGCGCAAGCTCGTGACCGACGCGAAGGCGATCCTTGTCGACCGCGACAATCGCACCCCGGAAGAGGTTCAGGGAGCGCTCAAGAGCCTCGACGACGCGCACAAGATTGTCGAGGACCTGGAGAAGCTCACGGGCATCGATTCGCTCAAGACCATCAACCGCATCGAGAATAGCCTGGCCGCGCTCAAGACTGGCCAGGCCCCGTACCTCGGCGGCGGAGGCGACGGCGCGACGCTGGTCGGCGGCAACGGTCGCGACCACATGCGACGTATGAGCTTCGGCGAATATTTTGTCTCGAACCCGCAGTACACCGGCTGGCTCAAGACGATGACTGGCGGCTCGGGGCACTTCCCCCGCCAGCAGTTCACCAGCCCGGCCCTGGTCCTCCCGTCGGCCCTCTCCGGTGGCGAGGTCGAGATGGACGGGCTGAAGACCCTGCTCTACGCTGGCGGCTCCACCAGCGGCGGCCCACTGGTCTGGAGCGATCAGCGGCGTGATATCGTGGCGGACACGGCGCCGTTCCGCCAGTTCACGATCCGGCAACTGATCACCACGCTGCAAACGTCCAGCGACTCGATCGAGTATGTGCGGATCACCAGCAAGACGAACAACGCGGCGACCGTGGCTGAGGCGTCGGCCACCGGCGGCTCGACCGGGGCCAAGCCCGAATCGGCGATGACCTTCACGACGGTCACCGACTCGGTCCAGACGATCGCTCACTGGATTCCCGCTACCACCCGGGTGCTGCAAGACGCTCCCCAGCTCCGCGGGATTATCGACCAGTTCCTCCGCCAGGGCCTGGAGGAAAAGCTGGAGGACCAGATCCTCACCGGCGACGGGGCGGGCACGAACTTTACCGGCATCAACACATACACCGGCACGTTGACCCAGTCGTACAGCACGAATCTGCTCACGACGACCCGGAAGGCCCGCACCAAGATCAGGGTGGACGGCAAGCGGATTCCGAATGGGTGGGTCATGCACCCGAACGCCTGGGAGGACATCGACCTGCTGGTCGATAACGAGAGCCGCTACTACTTCGGCGGGCCCCTGACGATGGGCACCCCACGACTCTGGGGCCTGCCCGTCGTCGAGAGCGAGGGCCAGACGGAGATCACGATCCTGCTCGGCGACTTCCGCCAGGCCGTGCTGTGGGATCGCATGCAAACGATGGTCTCGGTGGGCAACCAGCACTCGGACTTTTTCGTCCGCAACATGGTCGCGGTCCTGGCCGAGATGCGGGCTGGATTCGGCATCCTCGACCCCGAGGCGTTCGTGAAAGTGTCCACGTCCTGATCGGTCAAGCGCGGGATCGGCTCATGGCCGGTCCCGGTTCCTCCGTTCCCACAGGCCACATATCGAGGTCAATGAATATGTCGACACTCAACGGACGCGAACTGCGTGACGCGGTCGAGGCCAAGACGGCCGATTACACCGTGACCCCTGCGGACATCGGCAAGACGTTCACCAACGAGGGCGCCACCACCGCCGTCACGTTCGGCCTGCCGGCCGCCACCGTCGGCCTCTGGTACCGCTTCTCGGTCCAGGCCGCCCAGGAGCTTCGGATCGACCCCGACGGCACCGAGACGATCGCGCTGCCCTCGACCGGGGCCCAGTCGGCCGCGGGGAAGTACATCACGGCCAACGCCGACGGCGAGTTCGTCGAGATCCAGTGCGTCGTCGCCGGCTCGTGGCAGGTCAACGCCTACATCGGCACCTGGACGGCCGAGGTGTAATCACGCGACGATCTGTCTTCCTCGTTCAGGGGGCACGTAAACCGTGAGCTGCGAACCCGAGCGCGTGTATCAGGGCCACCCCGATTCGGCGGTGGTCACGCTGCGCTATGGGCCCGACCACCCCACCGACCCCGGCGGCGCGATCACCGGGGTCTACACCGGCGACGAGGCCCTGGCGCTCAAGGTCCTCGCGGCGCCGGGCCGGGCCCCGGAGTCGATGCCAGGCTCGACGGTCACCTGGGAGGACGCCGCCGCGGGCACGGTCCGCCGCACCTTCGCCGCGGCTGACCTGACGGGATTGACGCCCGGTCGCTACATCTACCGGATCGTGCTCACCGACGCCGGTGACGACGTGCTCGGCTACGAGGGGTCGATCCTCGTCCTGGAGGGTGAGGGCGCCGAGTCGGCCCCGACGCACTACCTTGACCGCCGGCTCCTGCGGATCTATGGCGGCTCGACAATCGACATGCTGCTAGAGCGGCACGACTCCGGGACCTGGGACGCGCTCGCGGCCGAGGCGTGGCGGCAGACGCGGGCGATCCTCCTGTCCCGCGTCAAGGAGCACGCCCGGCAGTTCCGCGCCGCCTGGGGTTGGCTCCCAATCAGCGACCCCTTCCTCGTCTGCACATCCCTTGACGACTGGCCGGCCACGCCGATCTTGACCGATACCGACGGCACGATGAGCGAGCTCCTCGACGCCGCCGCGACGTACCTCGACAACGCCGTCGCCGACCCGGACGGTGGCCCCGGCGACACGCTGACGACGTTCGCCCCGGACGCGGACGACGACGCCGTGTTCCGCGAGGCCCAGGCCCGGTGGACGATCGGGCTGATGCTCGCCCGCCAGATCGAGCAGGACGGGAATGCCCCCTACGAGCGGGAGGGCCGCAAGCACGTCGAGTTGGCGAAGCGGGCGATTGCGACTTGGACAGCCCGGATCGACTTCGACGGCGACGGAACCTTTGACCGTGAAATCCCCCCGATCTGAGGACAGACCATGAGCCAGAACATATTCGGCCCGGCCGCTGCCGGGGCAAAATTCGAGGGCGCGGTGGCTGCCAGCGGGTCGTTCTCCGCCAACGTCCGCGCCGCCACCCGATACCGCTTCGAGTGCCACAACAAGGCCGGTCGGTTCAAGTGGGTCGAGGAGTTCGACAACTTGGTCGTCACGTCCGGACTCAACGACCTGATCGACAAGTATTTCAAGGGAAGCACCTACACCGCCGCCCACTATGTCGGCCTCAAGGGGGCCGGCAGCGTCGCGGCCGGCGACACGATGTCCAGCCACGCCGGCTGGGCCGAGATCACCCCATACTCGGACGCCACCCGGCCGGCCTTCACGCCCGGCACGGTCTCGGGCGGCAGCGTGGACAACTCCGCGTCGAAGGCGGTCTTCAACATCAACGCCACGGCGACGATCGCCGGCGCGTTCCTGGCCACGGACAACACCAAGGGCGGCACGACCGGGACGCTCTACGGCGCCGGCGACTTCTCCGCGAGCCGATCCGTCGAGAGCGGCGACACGCTCTCGGTCACCATCACCCCGAGCGTCACGGCGTCCTGACCGGATCGGAGGGCCACCCACGATGGCCGACTACGCGGCGCTAGCGGCTGAACTGAAGAGCGTGGATCTGGTCGCGCTCTCCGACGCCGCCGCGGCCGAGAAGCTGAACACCGACACCGTGACGACGCAGTCCCGTGTGCTCGTGCCGGCCGCACAGATCCTCCAGTTCGCGCGCGATCGCGGCCTGATGGCCCGGATCGACCGAGCGGCCGGCACCTACGGTCGCCTGGACTCAGAGCCAGGCACGAACGAGGCCACATCACTAGCCGCAATGACATTCGTTGATCTGTTTTTTACTCCAGAATTCCAGGTCGATCTCGATAGCTCGCGGTTCCGCGCGACCCTGGCCGTGCTCAAGGCCCACACCCCGAGCCTGCTCGAGAGCCGCGATTACCAGGGCAATGTGCTGGTTTCGGCCGATAGTAACGAGACGGCGCTACTCGCCCTGGCCGACCGCACCATCACCACCAGCCGGGCCGTCGCCGTGTTTGGCCGGCCCGTCACCGTTTCCTCCGTTATCCAAGCCCGGAGACTCTGACGTGGCACTGACCAAGTCTCGAGCGGCAATCACCCAGCTCACCGCTTCTGGGACATCAACAACTCTGGATGTAAGCGCGAGCTACCAGACGACGTGCTACATCAAGCACGTCAACGGCACCGGCACGATCACGGGGCAGGGGACGGCCGTGGTGCAGGTCCGCACCAACGGCGGCACCGAGTGGTACGACCTGACAGAGGTCGGCTTCGGCACCACGGCCTCCGATGTCGTCGAGGTGGCCGTGGACGTGCCGGCCGATGCCGACGACGTGCAGATCGTCTACACCGCCCCGGCCGGCTCGACGGGCCACACGCTGGACGCCGAGGTCGGCACGATCACGTCGCTCTGACACTCGCTGAGCCTGAGACTGACCTCGACCTGGACCGGAGCGTGTGAGTGCGAGCCAAGCCGTACAGCCCACGCTGGCGCCCTGATGCCCCCGGCACGGACAACTGCCGGGCGTACTACCTGCTGCACGAGGGCTCGGGCAACCCGGTCGGCATCGACCCGAACGCGATCACCATGAAGCTCTTCGGGGCCTCGTGGGGCGCCGGGCCGTTCGGCCCGATGCTCGACTTCAACGCGGCCGAGAGCGACCTGGCCACGATCCCGAGCACCGTGCTCACCAGCGCGGCGGTCCCCAACGGGCTGTCGATGACCGCGTTGTTCACGCTCCCGGTAATGCCCGCGTCGAGCGGGCGACTCTGGGAGATGGGCGATCAAAATTTCGAGGTTACCGTTTACAGCGACGGGCACCTCCGCGTGGTCGTCGCCTCGACGACCTACGGAACGTCCCTACACAACACGGCCGCGGGCCTCGTCACGACCGGGACCACCTACGCGCTGACCCAGGTCCTGCGGCGGTCCACGGGCGACAACGCGACCAAAGAACTCTACCTGAATGGATCGAGCGTCCTCTCTGTGGCGATCAGTTTCGACCAGTTCCTCAGCGGACTGTCCCCGACCGGGATCGCCTCCAGGAGCTATGGTGCCGCCTTTCTGGACCTGGACCTGCACGCACTGGTCGTGCAGGAGACGGCGCTGACCCCGACCCAGATCAGCGCCCTGCACACCGACCTGACCACGGGCACCTTCGCGGCGGCCCGGCCTCGCTCACAGCGGGTCCTCGACCTGGGCGCAGCAATCGCGGCCTCCGGCGGGGGCGTGGCGCACCTGGGCTCGGTCGATCTGACCGCATCGGCCTCGCTTGGTCTCGGTGCGACGGCCGACGTGACGGCCTCGCTTGGCCTCAGTGCGACGGCCACGCTCGGGATCGACTCCGATCTGGCAGCCGGCTCGGTCCAGCCGGCCGCCTGGTCGGGCTCGGTCCCCCGGCTCACCACCGACTCCCTGGCTCGCGGCCTGGCCGGCTGGTGGCCGATGGCCCTCGGCGTCGCAGACGTCACTAGCTACGGTCTCGAGCCGGGCCTGGACGGCACGCTGGTTGGCGGCGCGTCCCGAACGACTGGCCCGTACGGTGGAGCACTCGACTTCCCGATCGCCGGCCGGGTCGACTGCGGGACCGGGCTCCAGACCGATCGCATTTCGGTCGCAGCCTGGGTCTACCCGACCAACACCGGATCGACCCACACGATCCTCGCCAAGCGCGACAACTCGGCCCTCAGCTGGATGGTCCGCGTCCAGCTTGGCACTTTGCGGTTCCTTACTAGCGGCGTCAATGTCGTTGACAGTGGCTTGACCGTCCCAGCGAACCAGTGGTCGTTCGTCGGAATAACCTACACTAGCGGCGGCGCGACGTTCTATGTGAACGGAAAAGTCTCAACGACATCAGGAACTCAGCTGAGTATCAATTCCGCAAAGGTGTCGATCGGTGGATTCGATGACGGGACGACGACGGCTCTAGCGTGGTCCGGCAAGATCGGCCAGGTCGCAGCGTGGGACCGGATTCTGTCGTTGGAGGAGTTCCGGGAGCTCCAGGCTGACTACTGGGCGTTGTGGCACCGCGACGATCTGCTCCCGCGCTACGCGGCACTCTTCGGCGGCGGCGCGGCATTCGATGAATCGTTGGCTCTGGCGGCGGCGGCGGCGTTCGATCCGGCCGGGACGCTGGCGGCGGCAGCAGCAGCAGCGTTTGCGGTCGCCGCCGGGGTGGGCGTCGCGGGAGACGTGGAGTCGCCGGGGGCCTTCGACGAGGCGCTGGCCCTGGCCGGCGCGGCGGCGGTCGGGTTCGATGCGAGCCTCTCGGGGTCGTCGTCCGTCGCCCTGTCAGCCACGGCGGGCCTGGCCCTCGCGGGCGGTGTCGCGATCGACCGTTCGCTGGGCCTGGGCGTCTCGGCCGGGCTGGGCCTGGCGTCCGGCTCGGACCTCGCGGGTGCTCTGACACTGGACGCAGCGGCCGGGCTGGAGCTCGTGGCCGGCGTGTCCCTCGAGGAGTCGGTGGCGCTGGCCTCGGTGGCGGCGATCGCGATGGCTGGCGAGGGCGGGAGCCTGCTGGAGCGACGAGGACCGACCCGGTTCGCCTCCACCGTCGCGCGGGTCGGTCCGGCTCCCCGCTCAGGCACGGTGCGGGGAGATTGACCGCAGTGGCGCTACCTAGGACCGAAGCCGAAACCCTGACCTTCGGCGGACCGGACTTCGAGCCGGTGAACTCACCATCGTGGCGTCGCGCCCGGAAGGCCGGCCGACGACGGTATTACCAGCACCTCGCCCGGCTCCTGGACCGCGAGCACGAGCGGCAGACGATCGAGGGGCGTGACCGCAAAAACGTGTTCATGCGACGGCTCAAGCGGCCGAGACGAGGCCAGTACAAGGGTGCCCCCGGCAAGCCGCTCAACCCCTGGCGGGAGCTGTCGCGCGTCAACCGCAACCGGCGATGGAGCGTGACGGATAAGGGATGCCGCATGTATTGGGTCGGGCAAATGCGGTCGGGCGGACCCTTTCGTCGTGGCATCTCGGTGCAACGGGTGCTCTTCGCGCACGCCCGGCGCAATGGTGAGTTCGTCCTGGGCGCCCCGGTCCGCGACGTGCTGGGGATCGCGCCGAGCCGGGTCGAGCGGGCGGTGACAGAGGCCCGCGCGTGGTGGGCTCAGCAACACCCGGAGGACCGTGTCCCGTCGGCGCCGCCGCCGAAGCGGCGACGGTCCCCAGCCGACGACCCCGGCCCGGACCGATCGCGATGGGTAGCGCGAGCACGCCGGCAGGCCGAACGATATCCGTGGCTAGCCGAGTGGCTAAGGCCGGAGGATTGACAATGCGCACGAGGCTCGGATCGGTCATCTGGCGGCTCCCGGACGGGAGCGAGTTCGCCGCGACGCTCTTCGACGACGGCACCTGGCGGGTCGAGCCGCCCTCGGCGGCGTCGTGGGAGAAGACGCTCGCGGTGCTCTTCGCCGACCCCGAATGGGACGGCGCCACGAAGCTCCGTCACCTGGCGAACGTGCTGGGCGACGGTGCCCGCGTCGTGCTGCACGATCTGCCGCCGGTACGCGAGGGGGTGGTCGAGTGATCACGATCAAGACGCCGCTCGACGAGTCGCCGCTGTCGCGGGTCTACGACCTGCTCTGCCGCCAGCTTCGTGCGGCGGCCGCGCCGGGCTGGCACTTACGGCTGGCCGACGCGCGGGACCGGCTGGCCGACTGCCGGGGGAAGCCCTGGCACGAGCCGTGGTCGGCGCGACTCTGCCCAGGAATCCGGCTCGTCGTCACCAGCGGCGAGACGGTCCAGGAGTTCGCGTCATCACATGAGGCGCCGTTGATGATTGACTGCGAGATCGGCCTGAGAGAGCCGGTCGCTCCTGAGTTCTTACGGGCTTGGGGCGCGGTGCAGTCCGCGTTCTACCCGAGCGACGACGCGGCGGCGCTGGCGAACCGGCAGGATCGCGAGGGCGTCGGGCTGTACCGGCCCATGCGGTTCGGCCCGCTCTCGATCGAGCGAACCGAGGTCGCGCCGGGGGTGAGCTTGGCCGTGGGAACAATCGAGGCGTGGGTCCGTCATTCACTCCGCACTTGATATAAAGGGACGCTAGCATGAGCCTGTACGGCCGCGAGTTCGCGATGTGGCTCCGGGAGACCGACTACGGCGTCCCGGACCTGACGACCGGCGCCCCGAGCTCCGGGGCCTTCTTCCACCCTCGTCTGGAATCGGGGGCCTTCCGGATCACGGCGATGCCGGAGAAGATCCCGCGCCAGAGGGGCAACGGCGCGGCCAGGCAGTTCGCCGTGCACAAGCCCCGGGCCACCTGCACCTGGCAGATGGCCGGCGAGCTGCACTACACCGAGGCGGCACACCTACTGCCCTGGTTCGCCACGCCGATCAACAGCGGACGCACGACCCCTTGGGTGACGGCCAACGCGGACGGTCAACTGCCGATCGGCGACCTCGCCACGGCCTCGCTCTACTACGCCGAGCTGCCGGACGGCGAGACCGTCCCGGTGCGCCAGGTCCTCCGGGGCTGCAAGGTGCAACGGTGGTCGATCACGGTGTCCGACCAGTCGCCGATCGCCCGCTACTCGGCCTCCGGGGTCGGCTCGGTGTACGAGCCGAACAGCGACTTCGGCTTCACCGGCTACTCCGACGCCGCGCCCGACGCAACCGAGTTCCCCGAGCCGACCGAGGCGTCGAGCTTCGCGAACGACCCGGTGATGTTCGCCGACCTGGTCGGCGGCCTGACGATCGCCACAGTGCGGACCTTCGTGGACTCGCTGACGATCGAGTGCGAGAACACGCTGGACGCCAAATACTGGGCGAGCCCTTGGGTACACCGATCGCGGTTCGTCAACAGATCGAACACGATCCGGCCCCGCGTGCTCTTCCAGGACCTTGCCACCGACGATCTTTCTCGACTCCGCACGGCGGCCGACTTCGCCGCGACGGTGGCCTTCGCCAAGGGCGCAAAGGTGATCACGCTCGACTTCGAGAGCGCGAACTATCCCGACTCGCTGGACCGCGACTACCAGTACGAGCAGGACTTCATCCGCGAGTTGAGCATTGTGAACCAGCACGACGTGGCGGCGGGCACCGACCTGACCGTCACGGTGACCCTGAGCTGAGCCGACCGTGGCCGCGAAGTTCTCGGTGTTCCACCGCCGCACGTCGCTGGCTGCCGTCCAGGACCGTCTGGCCGACGTGCGGGGTCGCGGCTCGCGCCGGCTGGCGCAGCGGTTGGAGGAGATCGGCATCGAGCAGAACCGGATCGACCGGCTGCGCGGCGTCGATCACCAGGGCCGCGCCCTGCGCCGCTGGACTGTTCGCACGGGCCGATACGCCGAATACACGCACGATCAAGTGCTTATCCCATTCGGCGACCGATCGGACGCGATCCGGGGCTTCTTCGCGAAGGTCAGCCGCCGGTGGGGGATCTTCGGAGCGTACCGCATCAGGGTTGGGATCAGCAGCCCCAAGGCAGACATCTTCGTGTATCACGCCCGGGGCATCCGCACCCGCGCCGGCATAATCAAGAGGAACATCCTCGGAATCACGCCGAAGCTCCGCTCGCGGTGGCTTGGGGAAATCGCCCGGTTCGTCCGCGAGGGGCCACGATACCGGCCGTAAGGGAGCCTGACCGTGCCAACAGTCGAGACATGGAGAGGTGACTACCAGTTCGACACGACGCAGCTGGAGCGTGGAGAAGCCGTGCTCCGTGGCGTCTACGCGGCGCTGGAGCGCCTTGGCGACGATGGAGTCGAGTCGGCGGTGGAGCTGTCGCGCTTCGGGGTCGTCTCGGCCTCGACCGCCGACGACGCAGAAAGGCTCGGGGTGGCCGTCCGCTCGGTGGAAGGGCAGCTCCGCGACGCTCGCAGCCGGTTCGTTGCCGGTTCCTCGGCGGCCACCGGCTTCGGCACGGCCGTGGCGAGCACAGTGGACGATCTCGCCGCGCAAACCACGGCGCTGGGCCGCGCCGAGTCGGCTACGCAGACCTACGCGGTTGGCGTGCAGCGGGCCGGCGTGGCGAGCCGGCAAGCGTCCGGAGCACTGACACAGTCCCTCGGCCAGATCGCCTTTGTGATCGACGATCTCCAATATGTTGGAACGCAGGGGATCCGGCCGCTAATCAACAATCTTGCCCCGATTGCGATCTCCTTCGGCGCACTCGGCGCGTCTGTGGCGGTGTTGGGCACGGCCGCGGCGGCGACGTTTAGCAACTGGGACGACCTCGTGCAGGCGATCGGGATGGCGCCCGAGTCGGTGGACGCGACGATCGCGCGGATGAAGGCCTTGGCCGAGGAGACGGACAGGGTCACGATCTCGGCCAATCGGGCGCAGGCGGCGGTGCGGGGTCTGCGGCCCGACGAGGCAGCCGAGAGTGGCAAACGGTTCGCTGAAGCCCTGGCCCGGGGCTCCGGGCCAGGCGGCCCGGAGGACCTCGCCGCGCGGCTGGCGACGGCCGAGCAGCAGCGCCTCGAGTCCGCCGACCGAGGCTTTCAGGGCCTCTCACGACTCGCCCTCCAAGAGCAAGCGCGGGCGCGAGAGGCCGAGGAGAGGTTCCGGGCCGAGCAGGAGCGGCTGGATCGCATCCCGGAGAACCTCCGGACTCCCCTTGACTTCGAACGGTACCGCTTGGCGCGCGACGAGTTCCAGGCTCGGCAGGCGTCGCTTCGCTCGGTTGAGCAGGCCCTTCTGGAGCGTCAGGGCGTGCTCGCCGGCCAGGCCGACGAGCGGATCGCCGGCCTCTTGACCGAAGCGCAGGCGGGCCGCGGCTTCGCCCAGGAGGAGATCCGTCGCCGGATCGCCCGGCTCGGCGGCCGGGAGAACCTCGTCGCCGCGCTGGCCCCCGAGCAGATCGGGGCCGAGGCTGTCGCCCGCGATCGGGCCGAGGAGGAGGCGGCCGAGGAGCGGGCCCGGTTGGCACAGCTGGAGCTCGAGCAGCAGAACGCGATCCGCCAGCAGCGGGAAGAGCAGCGCCGGCAGATCGAGGCCGAGGCCGAGGCCGAGCGCCAGCGCCTCGCTCAGCTCGACGCCGAGCAGCAGGACGCCGTGCTCGCCCAGCGCGAGCAGCAACGTCAGGAGGCCGCCCAGCGGGCCGCCGCCGACGCGGCGCTCTTCGGCGGCGGGCTCCAGGAGCAGGCGCAGGCGATGCTCTCGCGCGGTGTGCCGCAGGAGCAGGTGGCGCTCCAGGCCGCGCAGGCGATCTTCGGCAACGGTCTGCGCGACGAGGGCCGCGCCCGCGCCGCCGGGGCCGAGGTCGTCGCTCAGGCCCAGCAGGCGAACACGGAGCGGCTGGCGGAGCTTCAGAACGCCGGCCTGCGCCGCGACGCGGCACTCCAGCAACTGATGGCCGAGAACGTCGCCACCCTCCGCGAGCTGGCCGACGCGCTGTTGCGCCAACAGCAGGAGCAGGCCGCGATGTTCGGCGGCTTGGGCGGCGCCCTGCGGGCGATCCGCGGCCAGATCGGCGGCGGCGGGCGCGTCTTCCAGCCACGGAGGCCTAGGTTCTGACATGCCAAGCGCCGACTTCCCCGAGTTCCGCTTGAAATACCCCGGCGGGAGCGTGATCGACCACGTCTCGCTCGGTATCGAGCCGGTCGAGTGGGTGCCGTTCAGCCGCCGATCGGGTGGCTGGCTATCGCTCCGGCGAGGGCCCGACACGCCGCTGGCGGCGCTGCCGGACCCGCTCGCCGCGAAGCGGATCGAGCTGGAGCTCGACACCGGCTCGGGCTGGCAGCTCGCCTTCGCCGGCCGCGTGACCTCCGGGCCGGCTTGGGAGTTCGACGATCGCGTCGGTTGGCACCTGAGCTACACCGCGACGGACCTCTTCGAGGAGGCCGATCGCGTCCCGGTGATCGACCGCACCGACGGCACCGGACTCTCCGCCTTCAACCTCGACCGGCGCGACCTCGACTATCGTGACAGCCGGGCCGGGCGCGCGGTGGGGCAGATCCTCCGGTACGTGCTCGATACGCCTGCGGTCGCGACCCGGCTCGACGCGCTGGGCATCGGCGGCTACGCGACAATCCCCACCGACGAGGCGAACGTCACGGCCACGGTCTCCTCTGGGTCGCTGAGTTTTACCGTGGACGACGGCGGCGCCGGATACAACCAGACCGACCCTCCCCGCGCGGCGCTCTTCGGCGGCGACGGCACGTACACGTCCCTGACCGTCTCCGTCAGCTCCGGAGGTGAGGTGACGGGCGTCTCAGGGACCGGCCTATCTGGCTGGACGGTCGCCCCGGAAGTCTGGATCTCGCCGCTGGCGCAGACGACCCTCGACGATCTCGTGACGCTGTCCCTCGTGCCGGCCGCGCCAGTGTTCGTTGGCGGCGACGCGGTGCTCACGGCGCTAGAAGGCGTGCTCCGCGAGTGGGCGCCCCGGCACTTCCTGCGAGTGGAGCCGGACGGCACGATCCGTGTCCTGAGGCCATCATCATGGTCGTCACATATCCTCAGCCTTGATGGGTCCGACCCGATCGACACCGGCTCGGTGCGCGTCCACCGGACCACCGATGCCTGCTACCCGCGCGTCCGGGTCCGCGGCGGGCCGAACGTGCGGATGGTCGTCGTCGGCCTGCGACCCGCGCCCGGGTCCAGCGAGCCGGACGACGGGCTCGAGGAGGACTTCGCTCACTCGGGCCTCGACAACGACGAGGCGAAGCTCGAATGGAAGCTTTCCGACTGGCAGCAACCGGCGAACACGGACAACGGCCGGGCGCAGTTCACGGCGGTCCTGGGCGATGGCACGACGGTCCCCACCGACGAGGTCGCGTCGGTCACGATCTCCGACGCAGGGTACGGATACAACCCCAACACGACCTACACGCTGACCTTCTCCGGCGGCGGCGGGACCACGCAGGCCACCGGCGAGTTCACAACGAACGCAGATGGCCGCGCGGCCTCGACGACGGTCCTCACGCGCGGCGACGGCTACACGTCCGCCCCCACCGTGACCGGTCCGCCCCCGAGCGGCCCGAACTACGACGCGGGCACCTGCACCTGCACGTCCACCACGGAGGTCGAGGTCAACCCCTCGGACGACGGCCGTTCCTGGCCCGCGAACTTCTGGGACCACTCCTCCGGCGGACGCAAAGGTGAGATCTTGCTCACCTATGACATCGGTATGTCCAACGGGAGTCTCCAGGCGAAGACCTCGTGCAAGGTCGTCTCCTGCGACGCGCTCACGGCCGGCGGCACGGCGACCGTCACGGTGTCCCCTGCGCTACCGCACACGAACTACAACAGCTACGAGATCTTCGGCACCGCGGGAGGGGCGTCGAACGTCTGGCGGAAGTATCGAATCACGAACCCTGCATATGCCAATAAGCTTCTGAGGACCTTTCCCAGGCCGGTCCCGTACCGCGCCTCGTCGGGGCTCTCCGAGTCGCTGCTCTCGACGCCCACCGGGACGGTCCTGTTCTCGAGCTCTGGAGACCCGCCCTACTTCGAGTCACCGGCGAGCTTCGATGTGGACCCGGACGCGGGAGTGATCTACTTCCACGCGCCAACAGTGACTCATTTCGGAACGCGATCCAACCTAGAGGCCGGTGGAGCCTCGACCGACGGCGTCCCCGGCGATGTGCGAGCGGTGCTCGCCGTCGCGGACGGGACGCTCGAGGCGATCTACCCGCCCGACTCCGGCGGCAACCCGGTCTACAGTGGCACGAGCCACTCCGTTGAGGGGCTGGAGCGGACCTTCGAGGCCGAGG
>JRYH01002533.1_pt1 | contig 37186 bp, 31 predicted proteins | sample 235351 | NCBI WGS metagenome assembly JRYH01 (sample SAMN03074221, study PRJNA261480) | activated sludge metagenome | biome: Wastewater Treatment Plant; feature: Wastewater; material: Activated sludge; isolation source: activated biomass of a wastewater treatment plant treating wastewater... ...
CGCAGCGCCGCTATTTGCGAATGAGGCTTTTGCCGGCCCGGCCATTGGCCAATTCGAAATCAAGTCGCTCAGCGCCGAGCCAGGCGAGATCGAGTTTCAAAGCCAGAACGCCTATGCCACGGGGAATCCGCGGCGGCGCACCAAGGGTAGTTCCGCCGACGGCATCGAAGCCGATGACAATTCCATTGTCAGGCAGCGGCACGCCTTGGAGATTGAGGTCGGTATAACGCGTTACCTCAAGACGAGGATCGGCATTGAGTATGAGCGCGAACGTCATGACGACGTGGCGTCGTTCCGTGATGCGAATGACTTCGGCGCCATCAAAGTGGACGAGTACGCAGCCGAAGCGGTCATCGTGTTCGTGCCGCGATCGGGAGACGGATGGGGCCTCGGCATGTCCGTCGAATACGAACATCCGGCCGACTCCGATGAAGCGAAAGTGTTCTATGCGGGTCCGATTCTGGAGTTTGCTCAGGGCAAATGGCTCGCGACCTTCAATCCCGCGCTGGTTCAATTCTGGGGCGGCGAAAGGAACGAAGCCGGGAAGCGTGACGAAAAGATCGACTTCAGCTACACCGCCCGCGTTCTCTACCGCTGGTCGGACCAGCTCGACTTGGCGCTCGAAGCCTACGGGACGATCGAGCGTGTGGGAGGACGCGGCGGACGGTCGGATGCCGCCCAGATTTTTGGAGATTTCGACCAGCACCGGATCGGTCCGGTCGCTTACTGGAACGTCGATGTGGCGGATGCGGAAGCCACACTCGGGCTCGGTGTACTCTTCGGCTTGAACGACAGCACGTCCGACCAAACGCTCAAGGCCAGTTTCGAGCTGACCTTCTGATGCGGGTCCAATAGAGCCGTTCCAGTTTAAGTGGGAAGGGGGAACGGCTCTAAGTTTTTGTTCTTCGTTCTTCTTGTTGGGGAATCGGTTCCCACTTTTCCTGAAGCACTCTGGGCCGTCATAAAACGATACGATGCCGTGCGGGGGCCTGATGAGCCGGATTCCGGCGCATTTTGGTTTCGGCCAAATATTTCAGAATTCTGATTATTATCGCGCTTGATATCTAACCTCCTAAAATCGCTTGTATTATATCATGATTGGAATTGGCGGATTGTCTCCGCGGCTTTCGTGATAGTAAATAATCTTCAATGTTAACCGTAAGTTATAATGTGCAATTGACCGTATGGCATGCTCAGAATTACCAATAAATTAATAATACGCGAGGCCTGTTGTGGTCATTTTCCGGATTTTTCCGCTCGCGCTTATATTGGCCGTAAGCCTTGCTGTTTTGCAGCTTTCGGCCAGCATGGCCGGCGCTGCTCCAATGCCAGTCAAAAGACAGATCCTCGCGCTCTATGACAAGGCCGAGGAGGGCGAGCCGGTCGAAACCCGCATCCACAGAGCGGGCGAGCTCCCGCTCAATCATCTCGGCTACTATTTGCATTACATCGACGTCAATTCGCCGCTGCCAAAACCGGCGGACGTCGCCAGCCAGTATGTCGCCGTCGTCACTTGGCTCACGACCGATCCGACGTCATCGCGCTCTTATCTTCGTTGGCTGCGAGCCATATCGCGGCTCGGCGTGAAGATCGTCATCATCGATCGGATCGGAAGCGACGACACATATCGCGATCTCGAGATCATCAACGAAATCTTCGCGCCCATTGGGCTGCGCCATACGGGCGACTACGTGTCGACGACGGCCGGAGCCCGCATCTCTCGGCTGGACCCGGCCGCATACGAATTCGAGCGCAAGCTGGGAGGGGCGCTTCCTCCGTTCGAGGCGATCTGGAGGATCGAGGGAGGGCCAGCGCGGCCAATCCTCGAGGTTGAGCTGGCCCGAGGCGGGCAAAGCCGCTCGTTTGCGCTGGCAGCGACAGGACCTGGCGGAGGATACGCCGCCTCCCAATATGCCATGCGCTATGATCCCTATTCGGATCGCCTTGCGTGGCTGCTCAATCCTTTCGCGTTCTTCAAGGCGGCCCTGGGGCCAGATGTCTTTCCGATTCCCGATGTGACGACGGTGTCGGGGCGACGCCTGTATTTCAGCCATATCGATGGCGATGGGTGGAACAATCTCGCCCGCATGCCGGAGCACCGCGGAAAGAACATGCGGGCTGCGGACGTATTGTTCGAGGAGTTGATCAAGCCCTATCCGGACCTGCCGGTTACCGTTGCGCTGATCGCTGCCGACGTTCTCAGTGCAGAAGGCGGAGACGATAGCGCGGCGGATAGCGCGCGCCGCCTGTTCTCGCTGCCGCAGGTCGAGGTCGGCAGCCATACCTGCACGCATCCCTTCGAATGGCAGTTCTTCGAGAAATACGATCGCGAACTCGAGAAGCAGGCGGTCTCGAAAGTGGAGCACTCCTCCGTGTCGAGGCTGATGGCCACGCTGATCGAGCCACGCTCGCCGAGCGCGTTTGGCGCAGAGATCGCGGATCTGCCGCGGGCCTACTTCAAGAACCCATTCGATCTTGGCATCGAGGTCGAGCGTGCGATCGCCTTGACCGAGAAGCTCGCTCCCCCCGGCAAGCGGGTCAGAACCTATCAGTGGAGCGGAAACGCGCGGCCGTTCGAGCTCGCCGTCAAGCGCACGCGTCTCAGGGGGCTGCGCAATATCAACGGCGGGGACACGCGATTGGACGCGGAGTATCCCTCCGTCATCTATGTTGCGCCGATCGCGCGCGAGGTCGGGCAAGAGCGGCAGATCTATGCGGTCAACAGCAACGAGAACACCTATACCAACAACTGGCAGGGACCGTATTTCGGCTTCCGAAATCTCGAACACACGGTACGAAACACCGAGCAGCCCCGCCGCTTGAAGGGCTTCAACATCTACTATCACGTGTATTCGGCGGAGCGGGCGGCATCGCTGGAGGCCGTCAAGGCGATGCTGGCGCTTGCAAGGTCGATGCAGATCGCGCCCATTACCACGTCCCGCTATGCCGAGATTGCCGATAGCTTCTTCTCGACCACCATCCGTCGCGTCGGAGATGGGGTGTGGGAGATCGGAGAGCGCGGCGCGATGAATACCGTGCGGTTCGACGATGCCGATGGATTGGACATCGATTATGATGAAAGCCGTGGGGTGCTCGGCGGGAACCGGCATAACGGATCGCTTTACGTGGCGCTGGATGGTGCCGTTTCCACGGCGAGGCTCGCCATCAAGCCCCGGGGCGAGCCGGGGAAGCAGGACCATATCGCCCTCGTACAAGCACGGTGGACCATCAGGGATCTCAGAGCGCCGTCGATGTGCCAGGCCTCGTATCAGGCCGAAGGCTTCGGCGATGGGGAATTTTCATGGCAGGTTGAGCCGCGCGAGATCTACAACGTCGCCGTGACGCGGCGCGGCGCAAGCTTATGGAACGGATCGGCCAAGGCCGATCAGGCCGGCCGGCTGGACATCTCTTTCCCGAACCAGGGAGCCGAGCCCGTTACGGTCGCGCTTTCCTGTCAATCCGTCGAGCATGCGGTGGGTCAATGAGCCATCGGGCAGCGAGCATCGCTCTTCTCGGGCTCGTGGCTCTCGCTGCTGGAATCGCGCTGCTGCCGCACGAAGAAGAGCGCGCTGTCATGGCTTATCGTGACGGAAACATCGCCGGTGCGATCGGCATCCTCGATCACCTTGCAACGGTCGACAGCGCAAATGCCGCGGTCGGAATGCAGCTCTACCGGCTGCATGAGGAGGCCGGGCATGCGGACGCTTCGATCGCCGCGCTGGAAGCCTATCTCGCGCGGCATGGCCCAGATATTCCGGCGCTGGAGAAGCTTGCCGACCTTTACCGTGCGACGATGCAAACCGAGGCGCGGACGGAGGTGCTGAAACGCCTCCTGCCGGTAGCTGCTTCGGAGGCCAGGGTGCAGGAGCTTCTCGGGCTCTACCGTCTTGGGAATAACGAGGACGCGGAGTTCGCTCTCCTCGTAGATCCGCGGGTGGCCTCGGCGTTGTCGCGCCAAGATATCGAGCGGCGTGCGGCGCTGGCCCGGGCGCGCGGCAAGGTCGACATTGCGCTTGCCTCGTTTGCGGAAGCCGATGGGCATGCTCCGGCCGAAGCCTTCGAAAGCCGTCTCGCTTATCTCGATCTCCTGCTCGGGCAGAAGCGCTTTCGGGAAGCGGCGGAGCGGATCGTGCACTGGTCCAAAGGCTGGCAGAATGGCGAAGACAGGATCCTGATCGCGGTCTTGCAGTTCGCGCGGTGCACCGAGGCCTCGGTCATCGCCGATCTCGTGAGGCGCATCGGTGCGGTGCGGCCAGGTCTCGACATGTGGCTTGCGCAGTCGCTGGCGTCCCGCGGGCATCAGCATATCGCGCGAAGCGTCTACAGAGCGGCCGCATCGAGCATCGACGCAACCAACAGCGAGGCGATCGTGAGTTTTATCGCAGCAGCGGCGGCCAGCCAGGACGTCGAGGCGGCAATGAAGCTGCTGTACCGCTATCTCGACAGCCCGGACGGATCTCTCGCCGCGGCGCGCACAGCCGAGGCGATGAGGGTTCACTTCGGCAGCGATGCCCTTCTCGGGGAGCCGCGCGTGCTGAATCTGTCGTTTCTGTCACTCAGGCCGCTCTTCGGTGCGGAACTTGCCTTGGAGGCGGGAAATCCGTTGTTGGCTTCGCGCGTGCTGAGCGAGGGGGCGCCCAAGGCCGTGCCGGTGCGTGAGACACGGCGCTATGTGCAGCTCCTATTCGAGTTCCTCGGCCCATTCGCCGCGACGCAGAAAATCATCCAAGCGGCCGATGCCGGACCCCTCGACCCTGCGCTTGCCACAGCGATCCAGGACGAGGCGCGACGGGTAGGTGTTGAGATCGGCACGAGCACGGCGTTGCGCGGCGCAGGCGCGCGAAAAGTTGCCCAGCATTGAGATGTGGACATAGGCGATGACCATTCACGACCAGCGCGCTGCAAGCCATCAGGCTCTTGCCCCTTATGGTGCGCCCGGGCAACGCGATTGGTCGAGGGCGGCGTTCGATGCCGGATTGATGCTCATCGTTCTCCTCGCGGGCGCGTTGCTATTTGACGGTTCGCTCGGCCAGTCGCACCCCTGGCCACATCCGTTCTGGATCCCCGTCATCTATGTGACCGTGCAGTATGGAACCCAGTGCGGCGTCGCTACGGCGGCGGTGGCGACGGCAGTGCTGCTGGCCGTCGTCCAGCCGGAAAGACCGACGTCGCTCGACCTCTACGAGTACAATCTCTCGCTCCTGCTCGAGCCGACGCTGTGGCTTCTCTCTGCGCTGACGCTTGGGCAGATCTCCGACCGGCGCGCCGCAGAGAGACGGGAGCTCCAACAGCGCCTGGCGATTTCCCTGGAGCAGCGCGAGCAGATCGCCGCGCACGGATGCAAGCTGCAGGAGCGGCTTGCGGACGTGGAGCGCGTGCTGGCGGCGGGTGCGATGCGGTCCGTGGAAGCGGCATTGACGGCGACGGCGCGCTTGCGCTCTGCTGCGTCCACTGAGGTCGAGCCTCGCCTCAGAATGGCAGCGGCAGCGCTGCTCGGCCCGTGCGTCCTCTCGCTTCATTTCCTCGACGACGGGCAGGATCGCTTCCTGGCCAGCCACGGCATCATCTGCGGAGAAGCGGGCCTCTGCGGCGGCCAGGTGGACTATGTCTGCTCGCCATCACTCGTTACCCTCTTGCGTGCACGGTCCGCGCTCGTATCGATCCTCAGTGATGACGAAGTGCCGGTGCGCGAGGGCTTCGTGTTCGCAGCGCCCTTGTTTGAAGACGAGAAGCTTCGCGCTGTTCTTTGTCTGCGTGATGTGGTGCCGGGTGCGCTCCTTCCCTGGGCGGAGGAGGCATTTTCGCTCCTCGCCTCCGATCTCGAGCATGCCATGGCTTTGACGCCGGATGTGAACCCCGCCGAAGAGAGCATCGTGGCGAGCAGGGCCGTGGGGTGACCGAAAAATGCGCCACGTTGCGGCTGCCCTTTTGGAAGCGCCTTAGGCTAACGAGGATGAAAGACATGCTTCGCCACGTTGCAGCATCTGGCAGGATGGCAGCGCGGGCGACTGCATGCGTCCTTGCTATAGCGGGCTCAGTCGAGCTCATTTTCGCCGCCGGCTTCTATTGGATGGGCGCCACGCTGCCCCAAGTGTTAGGGCTGCATCTCCTGATCACGGCAGCCGTGGCGGGCGCGTTGCGGGCTCTTCACGGCAAGGGCGCGCGGGATCTGCAATTCTTTGCCACGCTTGCCTTTGGCTTTCTCGGCGGTTTCGGCGCCATCGTGGCGGCCATGGCTCTGCTGCGCGGGCAGGAGCGCCGCTTCGAGCCGCACGTGCCATGTGCGCATGCAGGTGAGGCGGAACGGAGCGCGGCGTACGGCGCTCGTGTCGTCAACGGGCGGGCGATGTGTGCCGGCGGCTCGCAGGCGCCGGTCTTTGCGGAGATCATGGGCAGAGGATCAGCGGATGCGCAGCTGGATGTCCTCGGCGTTCTTGCCCAACGCTACCATCCCGACTTTCTTCCCACATTGCGCGCGGCGCTCACGTCGCCGCATCTTTCGGTGCGTGCATCGGCGGCGGCCCTCGTGACGGCCCTGCGCCTCGAAATGAAGGAGCGACTTGCGGCCGCCCAAGCCGGGCTCGAGCGCGCCGGCGGAGACGCGAGCCGCGAGCTTCTCGACGAAGCGGCGCGGTGCCTGCAGTCGGGGCTGTGCGATGCCATGCAGCTCAAGAGCGTGCAGGCCGTTGCCGTGGCCTCCTGCCGGACTGCGCTGGCGTGTGGAAATCTCGAGCCGTCGCGCGGGGATGGCTATGTGAGCCTCCTGATGGCAGCGGGGGCGCATCGCGAGCTTACGGAACTTCTATCGTCGTCCCGGCTTCGTCTGAGCAGCGAGGCGCGCGCTGCCGTGCTGACGAGCCTCATGAAAGCGGGGCGTTTCGATCTGGTGCGTGACACGCTGCGCGAGCCGGCGTGGAACCAAGGGGGCGGCTCGCCGCTCCTTGTGGTCATGGATGCCGTATGATGCACATGAGCAAAGCTCCGTCATGGCCTGGCGATGGCGCCCGCACGGCGAGCGACGTATGCCTCATCGTGGAGGGATGCTACCCGTTCGTATCGGGTGGTGTGTCCAGCTGGCTGAACTGGCTCATGCGGAGCCAGGGAGACCTCACGTTCTCAGTCGTCGCCATCACTGCCGGTCCCGGACCGCGGCATGCCCGTTACGAGCGGCCGGATAACCTGATCGCCTTTCACGAGCTGAACCTCAGCGATCCCGCCGTTCTTGCGACACACAGTCCAAAGGTTACGGATCGCCAGCTTGCAGACTGCGGCAGGCTCGCGGACACGTTGAGCCGTTTCATTGCCGGCGGCGGCATTGCGGAGTACCGGGAGGCTTTGAGCGCGATCCGGGCGCTCGGCCCCTCGTCGCTTGCCGCGCTCCTGAATTCGCCCATGGCATGGCAAATGGTGCAGCGGATGTATGCGACCCTCGCGCCGCAAGCCTCGTTCCTTCAGTTCTTCTGGGCGTGGCGGTCACTGGTCGGCGGCCTGTTCACGGTCGCGACATTTCCATTGCCCGAGGCCAAGGCCTACCACTCCATTTCTGCCGGCTATGCGGGGCTGCTCTCGGCGCGTGCGGCGATCGAGACGGGAAGGCCCGCGCTTCTGACCGAGCATGGCATCTATACGAACGAGCGGCGCATCGACCTGATGCTGGCGCGATGGCTGTCGGACACCATCGAGAAGGGCTATTCCATCGATGATCCGCGCCGCGACGTCCGCGACGTGTGGATCGAGGCGTTTTCGTCGTTCGCGCGGTGCTGCTATCAGGCAAGCTCGCACATCATTGCGCTCTTTCAGGGCAATCAGCCGATGCAGCGGGCGCTCGGCGCGGATCGGGAACGCATGCGCGTCATTCCCAACGGCATCGATGCCGCCTCGTATGCGGCGATCCCCCGGCCCGGCGCGGCGCAACGCCCGACCATCGCCCTCATCGGCCGCGTGGCGCCGATCAAGGACGTCAAGACCTTCATCTCGGCCATCGATCGCATCCGGGGGGCGCTGCCCGAGGTGCATGCCTTGATCATGGGGCCCACCGACGAGGATCCGGCCTACTTCGACGAATGCAGGGATCTCGTGAGCGAGCTCGGGCTTGACGAGCACATCGAGTTCACGGGCAGCGTTCGCGTCGCCGACTATATGCCCTTTATCCATCTCATCGTTCTCACGAGCCTGAGCGAGGCGCAGCCCCTGGTGCTGCTCGAAGCGGGAGCCGCTGCGATCCCCTGCGTCACGACGGATGTCGGGTGTTGTCGCGAGCTTATCGAAGGCGGATGCAACGATGAAGGGCCGATCGGCGCTGGTGGCATCGTTACTGATGTCATCGCTGCGGATCAGGTGGCCGAGGCAGTCTTGCGCCTCTTGACGAACGACGCGGAGCGCGAAGCGATGGGCCGCGCGCTCAGAACCCGTGTCTCGAGGTCCTATACGGAGAAAGCCGCGCGCAACGCCTATTCAGATCTTTACGCCGCCGTCACCGCGCAACAGACGGCCTCGATCGGGGAGGCCGTGCAATGAGCGCCGCGGGGGCTGAGGGATTCCGGACACGGAGCCGCGGTGATCTGGCCGTCGTCCTTCTGGAGATGGGCCGCTCGATCGTTGTCTCGGTGGGGCCTTGGCTGTTCACCATTGCGGCTCTTCTCCTCGTCACAAAGCTTGCGCTGAACTTCACCACGCGCGACGTGCTTGCCGACTTCCGTGCTCTGCTGATCTACGCGTTCGCGCTCTCGCTCATCGCGACGGCGCCGGTGGCCATCACCTTGAGCCGCATTCTCGCGGATACCGTCTATGGCGATGCCCGCAAGGAGATCGCCACCATCTTCCTTCCGGCGCTGCCCTTGGCCTGGGCCCTATCCGCGGCGCTGGCGCTCGTCGTGTGCTGGTTGGCGGCGGCGTCGTTCGAGGTCCAGCTCGCACTCGTGCACGCCACCGGCATCATCGGCATGACGTGGGTGGCGCTTGCAGCCTGCAATGCCTTGCGGGATTTCGTGGGTATCGCGGTGACCTTCCTGGTTGGTCTCGTCATATCCGTTGCAGGCAGCTTTCTGGCGGCGGCATACGGGTTTACCGCAGACGGCATGCTGGTCGCATTCAGCGGCGGGCTGGCCGTCGTTTTCGTTGCCCTTTGCGCCCGGCTGCTCAAGGGCGCGAGCGTACCGGATTTTGCGCTCGGCGCGTCGCTGCGTGCCTTCGCGGCCAGCATGGCGGACTATCGCCTGATCGCGTTCGGGGCGCTTTTTGGCGCTGTGGCGCTATGGGCCGACAAGTTCGTGATCTGGATGGGACCGGCCGGAGAGCACGTATCCTCTGGCATCGTGCATGCGCCCCTTTACGACAGCGCGGCCTTTCTAGCTTCGCTCGCGATTATACCCTCGCTCGCGCATTTCATACGCATTCTCGATACCGAGTATCGCAGCATCTATCGTGGCTATTACGATGCCATCGGCGATCATGCCACCCTCTCTGACATTGAGATCCGGAGCGCCGCTCTCAAAGACAAGACGCTGCGCCTGCTCGACAGGATCCTCGTCAACCAGATCGCCATTTCGGCCATCGTCGTTTTCCTGGCGCCGGCCATCGTCGGGGTCGTGGGGCTGCCCTACAGCGGGATACCGATCCTTCGGTCTTGCGCCATCGCGGCCGTGTTTCTGCTTCTGTTCCTGGCGACGACGTCGCTGCTTCTCTTCTTCGACCGGCACCGCGAATTCCTGTGCCTGCAAGTGCTGTTCGCCGTGCTCAACACGGCCGGAACGGCGGCGGTGCTTTTTCTGGGTCCCGATTACCAGGGGCTCGGCTTCCTGGGGGCGTGCGTGGCCAGCGGAACTGCGGCCTACATGGTGTTTTTGAAGATCATCGACCGGCTCGACTACCACACCTTCGTCGAGGGAGCGGTGCGCCAGCAACGCGTTGCTCTCGCGGCGTCACGGCAAATGTCGGCCGATGGGCCGGCGTTTTGAAAGAATGCGTCAGCTGTTTTTTGCGTCCGGAGGACCAGTCATGTTCGATCCATTCCAGGCATGCCTTCGTAGATCCGTCGTTGCAGCCGGTGTGTGCATCGCCTGCGCGGTCGTTATGATCCCGGCCCAGGGGGTGGCGGAGCCCCGAGATGCGGCGGGCGCGGGTACCTCTCAGGCAACGCCCGTCTGGGCGGGAGAGCGCCTCGTCCACGGCGATCGCATCAAGATCATGTTCTTCGAGCACGTGGACTTTCCGGATGAGGGAAAAGCCGGAGGGCCGCCAATCAAGTCCTTCTATCAGCGCGCCGACCTCAGCGGCGAATACGCGATCGAGGCGGATGGCTCTCTTTTTCTGCCAAGGCTCGGCGGCTTCGAGGCCGAGGGCCAGACGACGCATGATATCCAGGACCGCCTCGCCGACACGTTCGAGAAGCAGTTCGGGCGCGCTTGCGACGTAACGATATCGCTGATTGATCGTGAGCCCGTTTTTGTAACCGGGGAGGTGCGTAACGCGGGCTCCTATCGCTACGTCAAGAACATGATGGTGCTGCATGCCGTGGCGCTCGCGGGCGGCGCCGATCTCGGACGCGGGCGCGAGTCGATTGCCGTCGAAGTGATGCGCGAGCGCGAGCGCCACGATGCGGCGCTTCTCGATCTCAAGCGGCTCCTTGCGGAACGGGCGAGGCTCGAGGCGGAGCGGGATGACAAAGATACGATCTCCGTCCCGAGCCGGCTGCAGGAGATCGCACTCGGGAGCGAGATAGCGGACCTCGTGGAGGCCCAGACCGCACTGCTCAGGCAATCCCAGAAGATGTTCGCCGAGGCTGAGAGGCGCCTCACCGATCACGTCGCGGCCGCCCGGCGCGATGTCGACGCGGCGCGGGAGCGAGCGGGGAAGCAGGGGAATCTGATATCGCTCCGAAATCTTCGTCTCGACGATCTGCTTCTTCTCAAGCAGCAAGGAGATCTGCGCTCGACGAACGTCACGCTTGCCAAAGTGGAGCTTGTGGAAGCGGAGGCCCGTCTGCTCGATATCACGTCCGAGCTCCAGACCCGCCAGTCTTTGCTGGCACAAAAAGAGCACGAGCTCCGTGAATTGCGGGACGAGCGTCAAGGGCGCATCGCGGCCGATCTCGCGCACAACCTCTCGCAACTGACGGCGAGCGAGAGGCTTGTCGCGTCGATCAGCGCCATTTCAAACGTCCTGGCGGCCGGCGTCCCCATTCCCGGGGCCAAGAACCAGAGGTCATCGCTTAAATTCGAGATCGTCCGCCCAGGCGGGCGCGCCACGCCGACGGCGATGGCTGCGGACGAGATGACGCCGTTGATGCCGGGCGACGTGCTGCGCGTGCGGATCGGATCGACGTCGCCGACGGGACGGGACGGGACGGGCGACATCAACGGACGTTTCAGCAACTGACGGCAAGGTGCGTGCCCCATGCGTGACGTGTCCCGGCGTTCCGTTCTCGCACGCGCATCGGCAACGCTGTTGTCGGGATTGTTCGGGCGTGCTGCGATGGCGAGGGATCCCGTATCTCCTTCGCCGCCGAGTTCACCGTTCCCGGGTGGGCCTGTACTGCCGGAGGAACGACGGGCGGCGATCAGGCTTCTGAGCGCGGCGCGATATTGGGGATGCCAGTACCAGAATATCGATGTCGATCGGTTGAGCGCCTCGGCGCTTGATTTCATCGTTGTCGATCATGCGCTCGGCGTTCCGGAAAGCATCATTGCATCGCCGGAGGATGTCGCGCGGCTGAAGCGGAAACCGGACGGCGGGCGCCGCATCGTGCTCGGCTATCTGAGCGTCGGAGAGGCCGAGAGCTATCGGCCTTATTGGCGCGCGGAATGGAAAGAGCGGCCTCCGGCCTGGCTTGCGGCGCCCAATCCGGACTGGCCGGGAGCGCATGGCGTGCGGTTCTGGGATCCAGCGTGGCAGGACATCGTTTATTCGGGCCGCCACTCCATTCTGAACTGCATCGTCGACGCAGGATTCGACGGGGTGTTCCTCGACCGTGTCGATGCCTATGCCGACTGGCTCCGAACTCGGGCCCGCGCCGTGGACGACATGATCGCGCTCGTGGGGGGGCTCGCGGCGCATGCGAGAGAAGCGGCGCCGGGATTCCTGGTGGTCGGCCAGAATGCGGAAGGACTTCTGCGTGATGCGCGCTATCGCGGCCATATCGACGGCGCGGCCAAGGAAAGCCTCCTGTTCGGACTACGCGGTGCGGGCGTCCGCAATACGGATGCGGATATCGCCTGGAGTCTTGCCGGGCTCAATGCCGTGAAGCGCGACGGGCTGCCTGTGTTCGCGATCGAGTACATCGACGATCCGGCGCAGATTGCGCGCGCGCGGGATGAGCTCGATGCCATGGGGTTCCAGCCGTTCTTCGCGCGGCGCGCCCTCGATGAGCTGCCGGTCTCCTACGTGCGCTGATGCGAGACGAACCGGGATCGGCTCGAGCAAGCCGGCATCTCCCGGGGCATTGCTGCGCGCGGCTTCGAGGAACTGAGATCAACGTGCTGCGTTCACAGAGGAAAGCCGTTCCATTGCTGAGCGACGGACCAGCCGGCACGTGACGGCGGCCAGCTCGGAGAGGACTTCGACGTGAGCCTTGCGTTCGTTGATTGGCACAGCGTCTTCGTGCCGGAGATCGGTGTGCCCGAAATCGTGGTGCGCGGCACCATCATGTACCTCGCGATGTTTGCCATTCTTCGTTTTATCGCCAGGCGCCAAACTGGAAACTTCGGGCCGGCGGATCTCCTTGTCATCGTGCTGATCGCTGACGCCGCGCAAAACGGTCTCGGAAAGGATTACAGCTCGGTCACGGAAGGCATCGGCCTGGTTCTAACGATCGTGGCTTGGGAATATGCGCTGGATTGGCTCGCATGGCGCTTTCCGGCTCTGCGTCCCTGGCTCAGCGTTCCGCCTTTGAAGATCATCGAGGATGGCCGGGCGATCCAATCGGCTCTGGATCGGGAGATGTTGTCCGAGGCTGAGCTTCTCGGGCAATTGCGAGAGCACCAGATCGAGCGAGTGAGCGACGTCAAGGTGGCGCGCCTCGAGGGCGATGGCCGGCTCAGTGTCATAAAGAAATCGGGCGCCTAAGTGCCACCGGAACAGTGGGAATAGCTGGAACGGCTCGGAGTGCCTTACCGCCTCATCTCGCGCTTCAGCGCTGCCGGAAAACTGCGTGCCTTGAAACAAAAGATCGCCGCCGGCGGTTTACCCAGCAGGCGACACAACGAATGGAGGATTATCATGGCACGCGCCACCGTTCATCCCGATCACCGCCTGATCTCGAGTGAGGACGTTCACGGCACCGACGTGATCGGCGCCAGCGACGAGGTCATCGGTGAGATCGACCACCTACTGATCGAGAAAGTCTCAGGGCGCGTCGCTTACGCGGTCATGAGCTTCGGCGGTATCCTGGGGCTTGCTCATAGCCATTATCCGATCCCCTGGTCAGCGCTGAAGTATGATGCCGCGGTGGGCGGCTATCGCACCGGCATTACGGAGGAGCAGCTTCGCAACGCGCCCGAGTTCAGCGATGATTCCTGGTCCGATCGTTCCTGGGAAACACGCACGCACGAGCACTATGGCGCTCCCGGCTATTGGACGTAGCTCGGCCTTGCAGTGCGCACGAGAAATGGCGCAATGCGGCTGACCTCATCCGCATTGCGCGCGATGGCGGAGCAGATGATCGGCGAGAACAAGCGCCATCATCGCTTCGCCGACCGGCACGGCACGGATGCCGACGCAGGGATCGTGGCGGCCCTTGGTGATGATGTCGGTTTCATGGCCCGCTGCATCGATGGTGTGGCGGGGCGTCAGGATCGACGACGTCGGCTTCACGGAAAACCGGCAGACGATCGGCTGGCCGGTTGAGATGCCGCCGAGGATGCCGCCGGCGTTGTTCGACAGGAAGCGCGGACGCCCATCGGGGCCGATACGGATCTCGTCCGCGTTGGCTTCACCGGTGAGTTCGGCCGCAGCCATGCCGGCGCCGATCTCCACTCCCTTCACCGCGTTGATGCTCATCATGGCCGAAGCGAGATCCTGGTCGAGCTTGGCGTAGAGCGGAGCGCCGAGGCCCGCCGGCACGCCTTCGGCTATGACCTCGATTACGGCGCCGACCGACGAGCCGCTTTTGCGCACCTCGTCGAGATGCTGGGCCCATTCGGGAACCGTGCCGGGATCGGGCGAGAAGAACGGGTTCGACGAGACCGTCTCCCAATCCCAGCGGGACCGGTCGATACTCATCGCCCCGATTTGGACCAGGGCGCCGCGAATGACGACGGAGGGGCCGAGGACCTTGCGTGCAATGGCGCCTGCGGCGACGCGAGCCGCCGTCTCGCGTGCCGAAGAGCGGCCGCCGCCGCGATAGTCGCGGATGCCGTACTTGGCCCAGTAGGCATAGTCGGCATGTCCCGGGCGGAACGCAGCCTTGATGTCCCCGTAGTCCTTGCTGCGCTGGTCGGTGTTGCGGATCAGGAGCGAGATCGGGGTTCCCGTCGTCACGGTAGGGCCGTCGCCGTCGGTAAAGACGCCTGAGAGAATCTCGACGGCATCCGCCTCCCGCCGCTGGGTGGTGTAGCGGGACTGGCCGGGCTTCCGGCGGTTGAGATCGACCTGGATCTCCTCGGCCGTGAGCGGGATGCCGGGAGGGCAGCCGTCGACGATGCAACCTATCGCGGGGCCGTGGCTCTCGCCCCAGGTCGTCATGCGAAACAGATGGCCGAAGGTATTGTGTGACATGCGGCGCCGCTTTGCGGGGCTTGCCTCGCGAGGGGGCCCCAGGATGAAACGATGGCATCGACAACCTTGGCCGATGCGGCTGTCCCCTCTCATAAGTGGCCCGCAGCGAGGGGGCAAGGAAGGACGACGTGCGGTTTTATTTTGCAAGATGCGGCGACGCAGGTATGCAGGCAATTGCCCCGTGCATGCCGAGCGCTCGGACAAGAGGCTCGCGCATAGGGGAAGCGGACCCGGGACGGTCATTCAGGCCGTTAATGGGTCGCCTGCATGTTCCGCGTAATTGGCGTATCTGTACGTGTCGAATGCGTTTCAGCGAGACTTTCCTCGCGGCCTGAGCAGCCGCCGTCGAAAGCCTTGCGCTTCTTGTATGCATGGGGAGAGCCGAAGCTGCCGCTGCTTCGGCTCTCTTTCTTTTTCACTCGAGATCAGACGCGGGCGAAGGATTTAATCGCTGCGCGGGAGCGGCCGGAACGCTCCTCGATCTCCCGGTCTTGGGCTTCGAGGGCGGCGCGGGCGGGCTCGTCGCCGTCCAGTCCGCCGAGGATCTCGCCTGGCACGCGGCGATTCGAGGTCTGTGTTCCGTCCTCATAGACGACATTGAACAGTACGAACTCGGCCTTGGGGTTCGGTTTCTTGCGGGCCATCTGTCCTCCTCCATGACAAGACGCCGGACGCGAGAGCGAAATGCTCTTGCGTCCGGCCAGATCGAAACAGCGCGCCGGGAGCCGTCATGCGCCAGAGTGCTTCCGGAAAAGTGGGAACCGGTTTTCCGAGAAGAAGCACGATCGAACAAAAGCTTAGAGCCGTTCCCCGATTCCACTTAATCGGAACGGCTCTAGATTTAAGCGGTCTCAGCCGACGTCGCGGCGGCTCTGTCCTCCGGACTTCGGTCCGCGTGGGCGTCCTCCTGCCGGACGACGGCCCGGCCGGGCGAAACCTCCGGCAGCGTGTGACGCGCCCTGTGCATCTCCTGTCCGCGAACGGTCGTTCTTGCGGCGTGCCTGGTTTCCGTTGGCGCCGGCCTTACCGTTGATGCCGGCCGACGCGGATCGATCCTTGCGAAGGCCTTGCGCGCCTTGCCGGTCAGAGCCAGAGCGAGATTCGAGCTGCGGCCTACCGTTGGAGCGCCCGCGGTGGGGCCGTGCACCGTAGCGCGGGCCCTCCGTGCGCTCGCCATCCTCCCGGCGTGGCGGTGTACGGTCGGCGACGATCGAGGGATCGTTGCGCCGGTCCTCGTGAGGAATCTGCTGGCGTGTCAGGCGCTCGATGGCGCGAAGCTGGCCGCGCTCCTCGGCATCGCAGAGCGAGATGGCGATGCCCGATGCACCGGCGCGGGCCGTGCGGCCGATGCGATGCACGTAGGCTTCGGGAACCTCGGGCAGCTCATAGTTCACGACATGCGTCACGAGGTCGATGTCGATGCCGCGCGCCGCGATGTCGGTCGCCACCAGCACGTTGATGCGCGATGCCTTGAAGTCATCGAGCGCGATCTCGCGCTGGCGCTGGCTCTTGTTGCCATGGATGGCCGCAACCTTCGTGCCGCCGCCTTCGAGATGGCGCGCGACGCGGTCGGCGCCCCGCTTGGTGCGCGTGAAGACGAGGGTGCGCCGCATGTCCGGATCGGCCAGCAATTCGGCGAGAAGGGCGCGCTTCTTGCTCGCCTCGATATGGATCACGCGCTGGCGGACACGCTCGGCGGTGGTCGAGACCGGAGTAACCGAGACTTTGACCGGATCGTGCAGAAGCTCGTTGGCGAGGCCAGAGATCTCGTTCGGCATGGTGGCCGAGAAGAAAAGGTTCTGGCGGCGGTGCGACAGGTGCGAGACGATGCGGCGGATCGGCTTCACGAAGCCGAGGTCCAGCATCTGGTCGGCCTCGTCGAGGACGAAGATCTCGGTGCCGGAGATGTCAGCGGAGCGCTGATCCATGAGATCGAGAAGGCGTCCGGGCGTGGCGACCAGCACGTCGACGCCGCGGGCAAGCGCCTGCACCTGCGGACGATGGCCGACACCGCCGAAGACGATGGCGACCGTGACGCCGAGATGGCGTCCATAGGCGCGGAAGCTTTCGGCAATTTGGGAGGCGAGCTCGCGAGTCGGCGACAGTACGAGTGCGCGGCAGCCCTTGCGCGGGGCCGGGCGGCGGTTGGCGGCGAGCCGCGTGAGAATCGGCAAGGCAAAGGCCGCAGTCTTGCCGGTGCCGGTCTGGGCGATGCCGAGCAGGTCACGGCCTTCGAGAACGGAGGGGATGGACTTGGCCTGAATCGGAGTCGGCGAGACATAGCCTTCCTGCGCGAGGGCCTTCAGGATCGGCTCGGCGAGGTGAAGATCAGAAAATGATGACAAAGGAATGGGTCTTTCTCTGTGGCCGCGCACAGCACGGCGTGCGGCGCCGCGTAGGTGCGGAGCATCGCAAGGGCTTCTATGACGCCCCGCGTGGCCTGGGCAGTCGGATGGGGAATTTAATCTGGGCGCGGTCAACAGGGAGACAAATGGGCTCAATGGGCCCGGAACATGTCCCTTCACGCGGCTGGAGCGCCTGACGCCCAAAATGCATCGGGCGTTGCGCGGCTTCTCTCATGTTGCGGGTGCGAAGTCAAGGAAGCCGCCTACGCCGCGTCATCATGGCCGCTGCCGAAAAAAAGCCGCCGGCGAGGGCCAGCGGCTTCGAATCTCGGTTGATGCCGAGGCAGCTGACTAAACCAGCTGCACCTGGCCGGCCTGCTTGCCGCGGCCCTTGCGGTCGTCCTCGAGGACGAACGACAGCTTGTCGCCCTCATAGACGCCGTTGATGCCGGCCCGCTCGAGCGCCGACACGTGGATGAACACGTCCTTCGAGCCATCCTCCGGCTGAATAAAGCCGAAGCCCTTGGCGGTGTTGAAGAACTTCACGGTGCCCGTGATGCGTTCCATGTGATGCTTCCTTCAAATGCGTGCACAAAAGATAGCCAGTTCCGGGCGGCACGCCGCAAGCCCGGAATCTCAGTCAATCAGGAATGGGGTAAACGGCCGGTGGCACGCTCTCTCATTCAACTTCGTGAGGGCGCGATCCACCTCGGAGCGCACCGGCGGACGCTATATGCGGGCAGTCTGTGGCGAAAGCAAGGAGCATCTGATGCGCCCTGCACATAACGCGACTGAGCAGAGGCCCGCGGATACCGCCACAACCAGTTTAGCTGGCCTCGATTGGTCATGCAACTGCGGGCGCCGCAGCATTCTTCCTGACGGTTGCTGCATTGCGGAACGTATCATGAACCTTGTTGGAGCGACGTGTTCGGACTATCTAAACAGAGAGACGAAACGAGGAGGCAATCGCCAATCGAGGGGTGGGTGTGATGGAGAACACAGAGACTCGCGAGATTACCAAGGCGGATGTGGATGCGTTTCTGTTCGGCAAACACCTGACGAGCTGCGCCGTGTGCGGACGGTTTCGCTCCGGATGCGATCTCGACGTTCATACGCTGAGTTGTCAGCGGGGCGCTTCGCCCGGATGCTCGTCGAGTTCGGTGCTTAATGTGCTCGTGATCGTTTGCCAGAATTGCGGCGCGATCGAATTCCACGACCGGAGCGTCATTGCCAAGTGGCTGGGGAGCCGGCGGGCGCTTGTATGATGATCAAAAAATTCCCCGCCTGATGCAGCGGCGCCCGCATTTTTTGATCTGATCACGCGAGCGACGCAGGAACCTCCAGCCTTATTGGGGAGGCGTCCGCGTGTCCCTGCGCGCGCCCGCTGAAAAGAACCGCTCGGCCGCGCTTCGCCATCGTTCTGCTCCCGTTCATCTTGAGAGATGTAGCCGTATCGACTCGCGTCGGACCGTGGGGTTCGCCGTGATCAGAGGATAGTTTGAGATCGGAAGCTCTCTTCGCGCGTTGTACCTGGTGTGCGAGGCGTATCGATAGATCGGAGACGTGCATCACATGAGCACAAGCCGGCGAAAAGAGCGGGACCTGCGGATCGATTTTTTCCGCGGACTGGCGCTCATCTTCATTTTCATCGACCATATCCCCGACAATGCCTGGGCTTCCGCAACACTCCGGAATTTCGGTTTTGCGGATGCGAGTGAAGTGTTCGTTCTGCTGGCGGGCTATTCGGCCGGGCTCGCCTACTGGTCGATGGCGGAGCGTGGCGATTTCCGCGGCGCGTTTGCCCGTGCGAGCCGGCGTGCCAGCGAGATCTACGTCTGGCATGTCATCGTCTTCATCGCGTCGGCGATCTTGCTTTATGGCGCCGCGCGCATCTTTCAGAACCCGTCCTATGTGACCAATATCGCCATCGGCAGCCTTGCCACGGATCCCTGGCGCACCCTCGGCTCCGCGATGGTGCTCTTCTATCAACCCAACCAAATGAACATCCTGCCGATGTACGTCGTGTTGATGTTCTGGCTGCCGGCGGTCCTGATCCTGCTTCGGCGCAGCGTGGCGCTGACGCTCGGTATTTCATTCGCTATCTGGCTCGCCGTGAATGTGGCGGCCCTCAATCTGCCGGCGCATCAGCGTGAGGCGGGATGGTTCTTCAACCCGTTCGCCTGGCAGCTTCTGTTCACGTTCGGAGCGGCGGTCTCCGTCATCGTTCGGCGCACGCAGTCCGAGGAACGGATGCCGATGCCGATGCAGATGCAGGCTTCGCCACGTGCTGCCTTTCTCGTTCTGGCTTCCGGCTACGTGCTTTTCGCTTTCATTGTCGCGGCACCGTGGGAGCAGATCTCGTGGCTTCCCGATGGGCGCCTTCTGGCGCGCGAGCTCGTCGAGCCGATGGACAAGCATTATCTCTCGGCCTGGCGCCTCCTGCATGTGCTGGCACTTGCCTATCTCGTGGCGGCGATCGTGCCCGCGCGGGCGTCCTGGCTCCGGCAACGGTGGGCTCAGACCGTTCAGACGTGCGGGCGCCACTCGCTCGAGATCTTCTCGCTCGGAACGCTCCTGTCGTTTCTCGGCTGGATCGCGCTCACGCAACTCGGAACCAGCAAAGCGGTCATGCATGCGGTCAACGTCATCGGCATCGCTATCATGGCCGCCGCCGCGTGGGAGATGTCACGCCGCAAGGAGCTGCGTAAGCTCTCGATACAGCCCAGGCGCGCTCCTGCGCTTGCGTCCTCCTGAGGCGGAAAAAAGCGCCGCCGCGTGATCAACGCGTTGGGCTGATCTCATGCAGCAGGTGGCTGATGACGGCATCAGGCTCCGTACCGGTGAGGTGAGGTGCGAGGACGAGCAGGAGCAGGCACAGGGTGCCGAACGCTAAGCTCGCGACATCTCCGCCGCTGATGCTTGCGCGCGCCGGAGATGAGGCGACGGCTGGAGGCGCAGCTGGCGCAGGGCTCATGGCTGCCGAGGAGCGGCTGCGGAACCGGAACGCTGCCTGTGCGAGGCGCAGCACGTCGTCCGAAGTCAGCACCACGATGCGCAAGGTGCGCTCGATGATGCCGAAACGCGCGGCGGCCTGTAGCCCGCGTGTGGCCTGCCCGGCCCGCGCAGCCTGACCGAGGCCGAGCAGCCCGAGGACGTGATCCGAATAAACGGCGACCACGAGCGCGAATAGGACAAGGGCAATGTCGAGCTTCACTTCCCACAGAGCGTGGGCGAGGGGACGTCTCGCGCCGAGCAGGCGGCCGCGGATGATCTCGAGCACGAAGTGGACGAGCATCAGCACGATGACCCAGAACAGATTGAGCCAGATGCTGAGCGCGATGGCGCCGCCGATGTAGAGAATCACGAAGGACAGGCGGTCGTCGTGGTCCCTGATCCAGTTCAGCGCGTGTGCCATCGAACCCCCCAGCCCCTGCGTTGCAAACGGGCGAGCCATCCCATCATGGGAGAGGTTTGAGCTTCGCGCGATTCCAAGAAGCATAATCCCTCTCGACGCAGAGTTGTGAACAGGCTTCCGCGCATCTTGCGCTGCTCATCGCGAGCATAAGGATCCACCTGGGTGAGGCGCCGTCATCTCACGGGCGCGAGATCGCGCATGTTTTCCGGCCAACAACGGCTGGGAACACGCGCAGGCATGTGCTCTCCATGCAGCAAACACATGAAAAACTTCGTCAAATTCGAAAGAATCAGTTGAAATGCTGTGGCGCCACGGAGGACATCCTTATGAAAGCCACACTTCTCGCAGCCGTCGTGCTCGCGTTTTCAACCAGCCATGCCCTTGCCGTCAGCCTGACCGTCAAGCTCGCCTGCAAGGACGACTACTACGCTCATTGCAGCCAGCACGCCGTCGGGAGCCCCGGCGTGCGCAAGTGCATGAAAGACGTCGGGCCTCGTCTGTCCACCCGCTGCATCAGCGCGCTTGCAGATGCGGGGATGATCCAGTCGAAGGCCGTTACTCAAAAGTACCGGACGAAGACGACGGCGAAGACCAACGTTGCCCGCAAGCACACTGCGAAAAAGCAGTACGCAAAAAAGAGCCAGGCCAAGAAGCACTACGCTGCGAAGCCCGATGCCACGAAGCGGGTCGCAAGCAAGGCGTCTTCAGCCAAGAAGACGGCCAGCAAAAAAGATCTGAAGAAGCAGCGCTACGCCAACAAGGCATCGAAGAAGCGCGTGGCGAAGAAGGACCGCGTGCAGCCGAGCCATAGCCGGAAGCATATCGCCTACGTCGATTGATCGGTCTTTTCGCTTTTCACGGACCGGCCGCTTGCGCAACGCCCCGCGCAAGCGGCTTTTTTGGAGACGCCATAAAGGGGCTGCTCTACACCAGCCTCGACTGCTCCACGGCGGCCGCGATGAAGCTCTTGAAGAGCGGATGCGGCTCGAAGGGGCGGCTTTTTAGCTCGGGGTGGAACTGGACGCCGATGAACCAGGGGTGATCGGGGTACTCCACCGTCTCCGGCAGCAATCCGTCGGGTGAGAGGCCGGCGAAGTGCAGACCGGCGGCCTCCAGACGGGCGCGGTAGTCGGTGTTGACCTCGTAGCGGTGCCGATGGCGCTCGGAGATCTCGGTCGTGCCGTAGATGCCGGCGATGCGGCTGCCCTTCGCGAGAGATGCGGAATAAGCGCCGAGGCGCATGGTGCCGCCAAGGTCGCCGTCCTGGCGGCGGCTCTCGAGATCGTTGCCCTTCATCCACTCGGTCATGAGACCTACGACGGGCTCATTGGTGGCGCCGAACTCCGTCGAGCCCGCGCCGGCGATGCCGCATAGGTTGCGGGCTGCCTCCAAGGTTGCCATCTGCATGCCGAAGCAGATTCCGAAGTAGGGGACGCGGCGCTCGCGCGCGAACTTGGCGGCCAGGATCTTGCCTTCCGAGCCGCGCTCGCCGAAGCCGCCCGGCACGAGGATGCCGTTGACGGCCTCGAGATAGGGCGTCGGATCCTCGCGCTCGAAAATCTCGCTCTCGATCCATTCCAGATTGACCTTGACGCCGTTGGCGATGCCGCCGTGGACCAGCGCCTCGATCAGGGATTTGTAGGCGTCCTTCAGGCCCGTGTATTTGCCGACAATGGCGATCGTCACCTCGCCCTCGGGCGAGGCGATCGAGCGGGAGATCTTCTCCCAACGGGAGAGGTCGGGCTTCGGCACGCCGGTGATCCCGAAGGCGGCCAACACCTCGTCGTCGAGCCCCTCACGATGATAGGCGAGCGGCACGTCGTAGATGGACGCGACGTCGAGAGCCTGGATCACCGCCTCCTCGCGCACGTTGCAGAAGAGGGCGATCTTCTTACGCTCACCCTTCGGGATCTCGCGATCCGAGCGGCAGAGGAGAATGTCGGGCTGGATGCCGATCGAGCGCAGCTCCTTCACGGAATGCTGCGTCGGCTTGGTCTTGAGCTCGCCCGCCGACGGGATGAACGGCAGCAGCGTTAAATGGATGTAGATCGAGGAGTTGCGCGGCAGCTCGTTGCCGAGCTGGCGGATGGCCTCGAAGAAGGGCAGACCCTCGATGTCGCCCACCGTGCCGCCGATCTCGACCAGCACGAAGTCGACGTCCTCGTTGCCGCTCGTCACGAACTGCTTGATGGCATCGGTGACGTGGGGGATTACCTGCACGGTGCCGCCCAGATAGTCGCCCCGGCGCTCGCGCGCGAGAATGTCCTGGTAGATGCGGCCCGTGGTGACGTTGTCGGACTTCTTCGCCGGGACGCCGGTGAAGCGCTCATAGTGGCCGAGGTCCAGATCCGTCTCGGCTCCATCGTCCGTCACGAACACCTCACCGTGCTGGTAAGGGCTCATGGTGCCGGGATCGATGTTGAGATAAGGGTCGAGCTTGCGCAGCCTGACGGCATAGCCGCGAGCCTGAAGAAGCGCGCCGAGGGCGGCGGAAGCGAGACCTTTTCCGAGGGAGGAGACCACGCCACCGGTAATGAAGATGTACCGTTGCATGGGCTTTAACACTACAGCTCTAGGGGTGTGATTCGAAGAGGTTTTCTTGTCTCATCCACGGCGGTCGTGAGGCCTGGGAAAGCTCGCGCCCCAACGGCCGACCCAAGCGACCGCGCGGGGGCTGGGCGTGGCGCGCCGCGGCCCTGTTCCTCACACGCCAGACGACCGGCCCGGTTTAGCGGAGCTTGTCGAGAATGCCGCCTCTCGGCGCTCCGTCGCCAGCGGGCGCGGCCGGAGATGCCGGCTGGGCCTGACCCGGTGCGGGAGCCGAGACCGGGGCATCGAAGGCGGAGCCGACCGGACCCGGACGCTTCGACGCGATGGTCAGCAGGATGCTCGTCAGAAAGAAGCAGGCGGCGAGTACGGCCGTGGTGCGCGTGAGCAGGTTCGCCGTGCCGCGTCCGGTCAAAAAGCCGCCCGCGCCGCCGCCGCTGCCGCCAATGCCGAGCGCCCCGCCCTCGGAGCGCTGCCACAGCACCACGGCAACGAGTGCAGCCGCAACCATGATGTGGATGACGAGTAGAACCGTGATCATTAGAGCGAGAACTCCATGCCTTCGGCATTCGCGAGCATCTTCGGGATGTCCCGGCTTCTACACCAGCCTTGCCGAGAGGGCTAGGGCTGATCGTGAAATGCCACCGCAGAGGACACCTCCGCCGCCCGGGAGGGAAAGATTTCTATTATTATCTGGAGTGCTTCCTGAAAAGTGAGAATTGATCTTGGCGGAGCCATGCAGGTTAAAGTGTCCGACGAGAAGCAGGAAGAAACGAGAACGTAGAGCCGTTCCCCATTTCCACTCAAACCGGAACGGCTCTAGCGCGCCTGCCGGTTTCTGGCGGCGCTCGCCGCGCGGGCATCCTTGCGCTTCGGCAGGGGAAACCCGCTCGTTACGGCCTTGGCGGGCGGCGGCTCGCTGATCTGCGGGCGGGCGGTCAGCTGCTCTCCGCAACGGAAGCTCAGCTGCTCCTCGGCGTTGATGAGGCGCTCGATCCGCTCCAGCCTTTCGGACGGCAGGTTGGTCTTCGCCCAGTCTGCTCCACGACTCATATCGGCCTTGGCGCCGGCCGCCACGAGGGCCTCATACTCCTTCCGCAGCGTGGCGCAGGCCTCGGCATCGAGCGGAGCCGCCGCCGATGGCTGCCAGAGAAAAGGCAGCAGGAGAGCCGGAAGAAGCGTCCGGGCGATGCGCATCTTCAGCCTCGTTCTGTTTTCAGCTTTCGTTTTTACTCATCGGGGTTCCTCGGCCCTCGGTTTTGTCGATCTACGCAAGCGCGCTGCCGGTTTCCGGCATGGCGGCGCGGATGACGGCCAGGAAATCCTCCGCCCGAAGGCTCGCGCCGCCGACGAGGGCGCCCCCGACCTCGGGTAGCGACAGCAACTCGCCAGCGTTGCCGGGATTGACCGAGCCGCCATAGAGAATGGCAATCCGTCGCCCGGTTTCGCCGAGGCGTGAGGCCAACTCGCGCCGGATGGCCGCGTGGACCTCGATCACGTCGGTGAGGCTCGGTATGAGGCCAGTGCCGATGGCCCAGACCGGCTCGTACGCGATTGCGGTGTTCTCTGCCGTGGCCCCTTCGGGAAGGGAGGCCACGACCTGGCGGCGCACGACGTCGAGGGTCAGGCCGGCCTCGCGCTGGCCCTTGGTTTCGCCAACGCAGACGATGGCGAGCAGGCTGGCGCGGTGGGCCGCTGCCGCCTTGGTGCGGACGATGCGGTCCAGCTCGCCATGACCGGCGCGACGCTCCGAATGGCCGACAATGACGGCCGTGCCGCCGGCGTTCCGAATCATCTCGGCAGAAATATCGCCGGTATAGGCGCCGGACGGCTCCCAATGACAATCCTGGGCTCCCACCCGGAGCGCCGAGCGCTCCATGCGGGCGGCAAGAGCCGCGACCAGCGTAGCGGGCGGACAGATGAGGACAGAGGGGGCGCGTCCCCCGAGTGCTGCGACTCCGTCCCGGATGGCTTCGGCTTCGCCCAAGGCGTCTGAAAGCCCGTTCATTTTCCAGTTGCCTGCGACCAGGGGGCGAATGGAGGTCGTGGTCATCCTTACGGCTGCTCCCTCATCCAGTTTCGTCCGGCCCGCGCCGACGCTCTGTCTGCAGATGGCGCCGGAGCCCAGCCCCGTCCGTATTTGGGCGCGCTCCGGATTAACTTGTTTTCAGCTTCCAAGCACGGTCTTGCATTCGTGAGCGGGCTGGGTTTCATATCAACCGACACCCCCCGTCATGGACGGGTTCATCATTTTCTACAAGCGGTGACGGTCGTATCCATGCCTCCTATGCGTCCGCGGCCCCGCATTTAACAGGAAGACGCTTCTCGATGCTCGACGCCATGCGCCGCGGCGCCCAAGGCTGGGTGGCCAAGCTTCTGTTCGCCGTTCTGATCGTGAGCTTCGGCGTTTTCTGGAACGTTTCCGATGTGTTCCGCGGCTATGGACGCGGCGCGGTGGCGACGGTGGGCGACGAGGAAATTTCCGTCACGGATTTCCAGCGCGCGTTCCAGAATATGATCCGGGGCGTGACCCTCCAGGACGGAGGCCGGCTCACGACCGAGCAGGCGCTCATGCTGCGGCTCGACAGGCAGGCGCTCGAGCAACTGGTCGCCCAAGCGGCGGTCAAGGCCCACGCCGACAAGCTTGGCCTCTCCCTTTCAGACGAAACTCTGGCCGAAGGCGTGCGCAACGATCCGAATTTCCACGGGCCCGACGGAAAGTTCTCGCGCCCAGGCTTCGATGGTTTGCTGAGGCAGCTGAACCTCACGGAACATGGCTTCCTCGCACTCCGCCGCGACGACGAACTGAGAGGGCAGATCTCGGATGCGCTTACCTCGGCGGTCGTCGTGCCGAAGCCGATGATTGACGATCTCCATGCCTGGCGCGACGAGACCCGCACCATCGACCTGGTGCCGATCGACGCCAAGAAGATCACGGTTGCGGAGCCCGACGAGGCGAAGCTCAAGGAGACGTATGAGGCGCAGAAGGCGAGCTTCATGACGCCGGAATACCGCAAGGTTGCCGTGCTGATGCTTTCGGCGGATGCGCTGAAGTCCGAGATCCAGCTCACGGACGACGAGCTCAAGGACTACTATACCGAGCACAAGGCGACCTACGACAAGCCGGAGCGCCGTCGCCTGCAGCAGATCGCTTTCAAGGACAAGGCGGCGGCGGAAGCCGCCCGCAAGGAGATCGTCGAGGGGACGAAGAACTTCCTCGATGTCGCAAATGAGCAGGGCGCGAGCGAGAGCGACGTCAATCTTGGCATGCTGACCAAGAGCCAGCTCATCGATCCCAAGATCGCGGACGCGGCTTTTGCGCTCGAGCGCGACAAGCTGTCCGAGCCGATCGAGGGCCGCTTTGCGACCGTGCTCGTGCGCGCGGTGGAGATCGATACGGGCAAGGAGAGCACCTTCGAGGAGGTGAAGGACACAGTGCGCGATACGCTCGCCCGGGAGCGTGCCTCAGGTCTCGTCCAGGAACGTTACGACCTCGTCGAGGAGGGCCGCAACGCCGGCAAGACGCTCAAGGAAATTGCCGAGGAGCAGAAGCTTACCTTCATCGATGCCGAGGCCGTGGACCGGGACAACCAGACGCCGGACGGCAAGACGGCCATCGATATCCCGGATGCGGACGTTCTCATCAAGGAGGTCTTCGCCACCGGGGTGGGCATGCAGCCGGATGTGGTGGAGATGCCTGGCCCGGCCTACGCGTGGTTCGACGTGCTCTCGGTGACGGAGCGCCAGCAGAAGCCCTTCGAGGACGTCAAGGACGATGTGAAGACGCTTTATGTGGAGAAGGAGACGGCACGGCAGCTCGACGAGCTGGCGCAGAAGCTCGTCGATCGCCTGAAGGCTGGCGATGCTTTCGCAGCGGTTGCCGCGGAGGCGGGCGGCGAGGCGGACGTCTTGGAGAATATTAAGCGCAACATGTCGCCGCCGGGCCTCACGACGGAAGCCGTGAAGCAGGCCTTCGCGCTGCCTAAGGGGGGCGCGGGCTACGCGGAAACGAGCGACCGGGCGAGCCGCGTCATATTCCAGGTGAAGGATATCTTCGCCGCCCAGCCGCCGAACAAGGAAGAGGCCGACAAGCTCGAAGACGAGCTTGCGTCGCAGCTCGCCAACGATGATCTCATCGCCTATGTCGAGGCGCTGAAGCAGGGGCTGAAAGTTTACGTCAACGAGACGGAGCTTGCCCGGGCAACCGGCGCCGCCTCGGAGAGCGTCCAGTAGGAAGGCGGTTTTCTTGACCACGCTCTCCCAAGGAGACGCTGTGCCTGACATCGAGGCGCTGCCGGCGGGTGATACTTTTGCAGCCCGCTACAGGGCGGGCGAGCCGCAGGTTTTGTGGACACGTCTTGTCGCCGACCTCGAGACACCAGTCTCCGTTTATCTCAAGCTGGCGCTCGGCAAACCCTACTCATTCCTCCTCGAATCCGTCGAAGGCGGGGCCGTGCGCGGCCGCTATTCGGTGATCGGACTGGCGCCCGACGTGGTCTGGCGCGCCAGTGGGCACACGGCCGAGATCAACCGCGATCCCGCGAACGCGCCTGATGCCTTTGTGGAGGACGCCGAGCCGGCGCTGACGTCGCTCCGGGCGCTGCTCGATCGTTCGCGCCTGGCGCTGCCGGACGAGCTTCCGCCTATGGCCGCCGGCGTGTTCGGCTACATGGGCTACGATACGGTTCGGCTCATCGAGCGGCTCGGCGCAGGCAAGGCGGATGAACTCGGCGTGCCGGACGCAGTGCTCGTGCGCCCGACGGTGGTCGTGATCTTCGATTCGGTGAAGGACGAGATCATCATCGTGACGCCGGTGCGGCCCGATCCCGAGACCGACGCGGAGACGGCCTACGAGCGCGCGTTGAAGCGTCTCCGGCGGGCAGTCTTGGCGCTCGATGCACCGTTGCCCCACGCGCCGGCGCCGGCCGCCAGCACGCTCGCGCAGCCCGAGCCGCGCTCGAATACCACCGCGCCCGAATACATGCAGATGGTCGAGCGCGCCAAGGAGTACATCCGCGCCGGCGACATCTTCCAGGTGGTACTGTCGCAGCGTTTCTCGGCGCCGTTTGCGCTGCCGCCGTTCGCGCTTTATCGGGCGCTGCGGCGCACGAATCCGTCGCCCTTCCTGTTCCATCTCGATCTCGGTTCGTTCGCGCTGGTGGGCTCCTCTCCCGAGATCCTCGTCCGGCTGCGGGACGGAGAGGTGACCATCCGACCTATCGCAGGCACGGCGCCGCGCGGCGGAACGGAAGCCGAGGACAAGGCGCTTGCGGACGCGCTCATCCGCGATCCCAAGGAGCGCAGCGAGCACTTGATGCTGCTCGACCTCGGGCGGAACGACGTGGGCCGTGTGGCGGAGGTCGGCACCGTCGAGGTGACGCAGAAGTTCGTCATCGAGCGCTACAGCCACGTCATGCACATCGTCTCGAATGTCGTCGGCCGGCTCTCGGGGTCGTGCGATGCGATCGATGCGCTGATGGCTGGGTTTCCGGCCGGCACCGTTTCGGGAGCCCCGAAGGTGCGCGCCATGGAGATCATCGACGAGCTCGAGAAGGCGAAACGCGGGCCTTATGCCGGATGCGTCGGCTATTTCACGGCCGATGGCGAGATGGATACCTGCATCGTTCTGCGCACGGCGCTGATCAAGGACGAGACGCTGCATGTGCAGGCGGGCGCCGGCATCGTCTACGACAGCGTGCCGGAAAAAGAGCAGCAGGAGTGCATCAACAAAGCCAAAGCCATCGTGCGCGCGGCCGAGGAGGCGGTTCGGTTCGCTGCGCGCGGCGCGAAGACGGGGCGCTAGAGCCGTTCCGGTTTAAGTGGAGCCGGGGTACGGCTCTTGGCTTATGGTGCAAAGCGAGCATCGCCATAGGCGTCGGCATGCTTTGCTTTTCTCGCTGATACGAAACGGGCCGCCTTTAATTTTGCTTGGCCCAGCCAGCTTTGATGGATTTTGAGACCTCGTCGACGAACAGCCGCGTTTTTGCCGGCACCAGCCGGCCCGGCGGGAGCACAGCATAGACGCCGCCTTCGCCCTTGCCGCCCCAACGCGGCAGCACTTCCACAAGCGTGCCCTCCTTGAGGGCGGGGCCGGCGAGCCAGTCTGCCGTGAATGTAATGCCCGCGCCCGCGATCGCCGCGAGCAGCACTGCCTCCGAGTTATCTGCAACGAGCGGGCCTTGCGGGCGAATGGTCCTGCGCTTTCCCGCTTTCCACAACGACCAGTCCGGCCAGCCCGCATAGCTGGAAAAGCCGATGCACGAGTGATTTTTCAGATCGTCCGGGGTGCGCGGCTTGCCGTGAGCTTTGAGATAGGCGGGCGCGGCAACGAGCAAATTTCTGTAGGACGCGATTTTCCGTGCGGTCAGCGTGCTGTCCCGAAGCCGACCCACTCTGATGGCGACGTCGAAGCCATCCGCCACGACGTCCACGAAACGATCCGAGAAGCGAATATCAAGCCTGATATGCGGATGGCTTGCGAGGAACGGAGGCAGCAAAGGCGTGATCCACTGGCGTCCGAACGTCACCGGCACGGACACTCTGAGCAGGCCTTGTGGGCTTGCCGCAATGTCGCTCGCCTCGCGGCTGGCCACCGATAGTTCTTCGAGCAAGCCTTGCACGCGCCGATGGTAGCGGGCGCCGACTTCCGTGAGGACCACCCGCCGCGTGGTGCGCGAGAAAAGGCTGACGCCCAGCTCCTCTTCAAGCTGGCTCACCCTTCGAGAGATGACAGAGGCATCGCGGCTGAGTTTTCTGGCCGCCTCGGTGAAGCTCCCGCTGTCGGCCACAGCCACGAAGGCCGCCAGCAGCTCCAACCCCCCGCGCTCAAATAATTCCTGCATAGTACGCACGAATGAAATGTCACCAGGCCCGATTATCTATGGGCTGTTTTGGAATATCTCCTTGTCATCGCAACGTCGAGGAGAAAACCGACATGAGAACATTCTTAAGCATCGGCGCCGGGCCAGGCATGGGCTTCGAGACGGCCGAACGCTTTGCCAGGGAGGGCTTCGACATCGTTCTCGGCGCCCGCAATGAGGGCACGCTCAAGGAGCTGAGTGATCGGCTGAGAGCGAAGGGCCATAAGGCGAACGTCCGTGCCGTTGATGCCGGCGAAGCACGGAATGTGACCAGGCTCATTGCCGATGTTGAACGGGACTTCGGCCGCATCGATGTGCTGCATTATAACGCCGCATCAATGCGTAATGCGACGATTGCTGACCAGCCTGCCGATACCTTCAATTCAGATCTGGCGGTGAACATAGGCGGCGCACAAACTGCGATACAAGCCGCCCTGCCGGGGATGATCGATCGCGGATCGGGATCGGTCCTTTTGACGGGGGGCGGCTTCGCCCTTCAACCGCATCCCGACTATCTGTCACTCAGCGTGGGAAAAGCGGGAATTCGAGCCCTGGCTCAAGGATTGTTCGAGAGCCTGAAGCAGAAGGGCATTCACATCGCAACGGTAACGGTTGCCGGCTTCGTAGAGCCAAATTCGAAGGATGCAACGGCCGTGGCGGAGGAGTTCTGGAGGCTGTATAGCCAGCCGAAAGATGCATGGGCGGTCGAAACGACCTACACGCCGTAAAGCTTATTCGGGCAGAGCCGTTCACTCTGCCCGATGCCGGCTACCGCGCGAGCAGGGGCAGCAGGGCCTTGGTGATGGCGCTGTTGCCGGCGAGGACGTTGCCGGTCTCGTAGGCCTTGTCGCGGCCTTCCACGTCCGATACGAGGCCGCCCGCTTCGCGCACGAGAACGATGCCGGCCGCGAGATCCCATGCCTTGAGGCCGCGCTCCCAATAGCCGTCGTAGCGGCCGGCGGCGACGTAGGCGAGATCGAGGGCGGCCGAGCCCGAGCGGCGCAGGCCCGCGACCTCCATCATCACGGCGCTCATCTCGTCCATGAAGCGGGGATGGCCCGGGCGACCGCGGTGAGGGATGCCGGTGACGACGACCGCGTCCGCCAGCGTGCGGCGGGCGGCGACGCGAAGCCGGCGCCGGTCATTCAAAAAGGCGCCCTTGCCCTTCTCGGCGGTGAAAAGCTCATCGGTCGCTGGATTGTAGACGAGGCCTGCAACCAGCACGCCCTCACGCTCGAGCCCGATCGAGATCGCAAAATGCGGAATGCCGTGCAGGAAGTTCGTTGTGCCGTCGAGCGGGTCGACGATCCAGCGATGGGTCTTGTCGTCGCCCGGAACCTCGCCACGCTCCTCCATCAGGAAGCCATAGCCGGGGCGCGCCCGCGAGAGCTCCTTGAAGATGATGTCCTCGGCCTTGTGGTCGGCGGCGGAGACGAAGTTTGCCGGGCCCTTCACTGAGACCTGGAGATGCTCGACCTCGCCAAAGTCGCGTGCGAGGGACCGTCCGGCCTTGCGCGCAGCGGAGATCATCACATTCATCAGGGCTGAAGCGGGCATGGTCCTCGGTGTCTTGTCGAAGGGAAAGCGGGGGTGCGGGGCACGAGCGGATGGCGAGGCCATCGCCGTTTCGCAAAGGAACGTCAACCCCTTTTACCGCAACGAGCGCGAAAGAGCGCCGCTTCGCTGCGTCGCGGGCAAGGGAGGAAAAAGGGCCGCGCGCCGCCGTCCGGTGGGGTGATTAAGGCAAGGCAAGCACCTGGCGCTTCTCGCGCCACTCGGCTGCCGCGGCGGTGGCCTTCGCGCGATCGGCCTCGGATAAGGCGGCGACATGGGCGTCCAGCTTCTCGTCCTCGATGCCTTGCGCCTTGGCGATCAGACGCCACTTGGCGGCCTCGATGGGATCGGCCTCGACGCCTGCGCCCTCGATGTAAAGGTGGCCGAGACGGTTCTGGGCACCGGCGACGCCCTGGTCGGCGGCGGCTTGCAGGTAGGCGACCGCCTTCTTCTCATCCGCCTTGAGGCCGCGCCCCTGGAGAAGGAGGACGGCGTAATCGTACTGAGCGGCGGGCAGGCCCTGCTCGGCAGCCTTGGCGCTCCAGCGTGCGGCTTCGAGGGCATCGTTCGGCACGCCATTTCCTTCGAGGTAGAGCGCGGCGAGATCGTATTGCGCCGATGCCACGCCTTTCTCGGCGGCGTAGCGGATGTGCTGGGCGGCGCGATAGGGATTTTCGGGCTTGCCGGTGCCGCGCAGAAACATGAGGCCGAGATTGTAGTTGGCGACCGGGTCCCCCGTGGCGGCCGCTTTCTCGAACATCTCAGCGGCGAGATTGATGTCCTTGGCGACGCCGCGCCCCTCGGCAAGCATGGTGCCGAGCGCCAGCGTGCCTGGGATGTCGCCAAGCTCGGCGGCGCGAGCGTACCAGCGTGCGGCGGCGCTTTCGTCCTTCGGCACGCCGAGGCCGTCGGCATAGATGCGGCCGATCAGAGTGTGAGCCTGCGGATCATCACGGCGCGCGGCTTCCTCCGCGAGTTCGAGCGCCGTCAGGTATTTGCCTTCGTCAAAGGCCGTATAGGCGGGATCATCCACGGTTTCCTTGGCCGCAGGTGCCGGGGGTGCTTGCTCCGGCGCAGCCGGGCGGCTCATGCCGGGCAGATAGGGCGTCAGCATGCCGGTGGCGATGAGCGCGCCGAGGGCACCGAGCGCGAGGCCGGCGCATCCCAGGATGACGAGGTTGATCGTGCGCACGATGCCTCCTCCTCAGGCGGCGCCGGAGGGGGAGCCGAGCGCTGCGATGAGTGCTGCCGCCCACGCCGTGTCGTCTTTTTCCGGGGCCGCATGCGGCAAGCGTACGGCGATGAAGTCCGCGCCGGAATGAATGACCGCGCTGGCTTCGGCGGGCGCCTCTACATCGAAGGCGACGACGGGTACCACGAACAGGTCCGACCACCACGCGACGAGCGCCTGCTGTGTCGCGGGGAACGTTGCGGATCCATCTGTCCCGACCGATCGGCTGAATGCAATGTAGTCGGCGCCGGCGTCGCCGAGCGTCATGGCGTCGTGGCGGGAGCCGCCGGCGTCGACGCCGACGATCGCCCTGTCGCCGAGGGTGGCGCGTGCAGCGGCGTAGGCCTCTTCTATGTCAGGGCGCGAGGTGAGATGCACGCCGTCCGCGTGCACGGACCGGGCGGCTTCCACGTCATCGGCGAGTAGGGTAGCGATATCCATCCCCTGGGACATCTCGACAAGGGGACGTGTAACGCCCGTATCGAAGGCGGCACCTTCGGGCGCTGTCAGGATAAGGGTTTGCGCCTTTGTTGCGGCAAGGGCCGCGCGGAGGCGTGCGAGCCAACCGGCGCCGGCTTCAGCAGACGCGACCAGGCAAAGGCCCGGCTCTGGCTGTGGATCTGTCATGATGTCTCGCATTCTTTGGCCAACAAAAAGGCCGTGAGGCTATCCGGCTCAATTCAGGCGGAAAAGAGACTCATCCCGCCGAACGGGGCTGTCGTTTTGGACGAAGGCCAGCGGCGGCCAGTTCACCCTATGCCGCCGCACCCCTTCCAGCTATCGTCCTTTCTTGCGAATCCGGTGCGCCTGTCGCGTTCACGAGCATGAAATTGCCATGCTGTAACTGCACCTGTGGGTTTTGCCCACGTGCGGGCTGGGGGATTCGTTTCATGTGGTGCCGCGTCCCGCTCACGGAGAGACTGATGCCCACGATTGCTTTCAGGCGCCTTGCCGCGGCCACAGCCGTAATCCTTTCATTTGCGGCCGCTTCCGCGGCGGCCGCCCAGGCGACGGCGGAAAAAGAAGCCGTAAAGGAAGCTGCGCCGGCTCCGGAGACGACGGGCGCCATTCCCGATGTGCGGCCAACCGAGCCCGCTTCGCAGACCGCCGCGCCGGAGGCCTTGACGGACGAGAAAGCACCCGGAACGAAGCCGGTGGATAGCGCGGCCCCCTCGCTCGCGAATGCCGAAACGCCGGCGCCGCCGAAGGATGCTGAACCCGCAGCCGCCGCTCAGCCCTCTGGCGAGCAACCGACCGGTGCAACACCGATGGGCGCAACAGGCGCCGAAACGCCGGAGAAGCCTGGAACAGCCGCGGCGCCGTCATCTGAAGTAACGCCGCCTGCTGCCGCCGAGGCAGCGCCTCCTGTGCCTGTCGTCGATCCGGTGGTTGCGGAGGTGCGCACGTGGCTCTCGGTTTCCGCAAACACGGCGGGCGCGCACAAGGATGATGCGGCGGCCGCCGTCGCCTTCTATGGCGAGCGGAGCGATGGGCCGCTCTGGGTCGATGCCAACGGTTTCACCGCCAACGCAAAGAGCGCGATCGCCGAGGTGGGCAAGGCCGACGACTGGGGTCTTTCGGCTGACGACTTCGAGCTGCCGCGGTTCAACGTCCCCACGCCCTCCACGGGCGCGCAAGCGGAAGCCGAAGCTCGCCTTACGCTCGAGTTGCTTAAGTATGTGCGCCATGCGCGGGGTGGGCGCGTCAATCTCGCGTCGCTCTCGCGTATTCTGGATCAGACGCCCCCGGTCAAGGATCCGAACACGGCTCTTGCCGAGCTGGCCAAGGCGCCGGCGGCAGATTCCTATCTGCGCGATCAGCATCCGAAACACGCGCAGTTCAAGCTCCTGCACAAGGCATTACTCGAAGCGCGCGGGCATAGCGGAAAAGAGGCGGAGATCGATCCCGCTCTCACGGTCAGCCTGCCCGCCACGCGGGAAATGCTCAGGGTGGGTGTGGAGCATCCGAACGTAGCGCTGCTGCGTAAGCGCATGAAAGTGCCGGCGGAAGACGGTGCCAAGGAGACGCTGTTCGATGAGAAGCTGGCACTCGCGCTCACAGCGTTCCAGGCTGAGAAGGGCCTCGCCGAATCCGGCGAGCTCACGGGGGCGACGCGCAAGGCGCTCAACCGCGATGTGGAGGCGCTCCGCGTTCCCGATCCGGGACGGCGCGAGCTGCTTCTCGTTCTCAACATGGAGCGCTGGCGCTGGCTGCCGGAGGAGCTGGGCCGCGTTCATGTGTGGAACAACATCCCCGAATACATGACGCGTGTGATCAAGGGCGACGAGGTGTTGTTCCATGAGCGCATCATCGTCGGCCTGCCGGCATGGGCCACGCCGGTGTTTTCGGAGACGATGAAGACCGTCGTGTTCAATCCGTCCTGGGGCATGCCGGACGGCATCAAGACGCGCGAACTTGCCCCGCGCCTCCGCTCGGCGGGCGGCGGCTTCCTCTTCTTCGGCGGTGGCGGCGGCGGAAGCATCATTCGCGCCTATGGGCTCGACGTGTATCGCGGCGGCCGGAAGATCGATCCCGACAGCGTGGACTGGAGCGTGGCGGATGTGCGCGCCTATAGTTTCATCCAGCCGCCGGGCGGGCGAAATCCGCTCGGCCGGGTGAAGTTCATGTTCCCGAACCGGCATGACGTCTACATGCACGACACTATCGAGCGATCGCTCTTCCAGCAGTCGAGCCGGGCGCTCTCCCACGGCTGTATCCGTGTTCAAGATCCGATGCGGTTTGCCGAAGTCATGCTGGCGGAAGGCAATGGACTGGATGAAGCGGGCGTCGCGCGAGCGGTCGCTTCGGGCGGGGAGGTGAGGCTCAAAAACCCGATCCCGGTACACACCACGTACTTTACGGCGGTGGCCGACAAGGACGGTCACGTCTCGACATTCCGCGATCTCTATGGGCACGACAGCCGCCTCTCGGCAGCCCTCTCGGGACGCGCGTTGCCGCCCGAGACCGTCGCCGAAAGCACTGCTGCACAGCCGGCTTCCGGTAGCACGCAGCAACGCAAGAAGAAGCAAACCTATCAGGCGCCCAATACGCTTGCCGACGTGATCTCCGGCTTTTGGCTGAACTAGAGTGCTTCCGGAAACGTGGGAACCGGTTTTCCGACAAGAAGCACGAAGACACAAAAGCCCGTTTCTCGATTCGACTTAAATCGGAACGGCCCTAGAGCCGGTTCCAGTTTGAGGGGCATTTGGGAACGGCTCGGCGAAAAGCAGTCAAGGCGCAATAAGGGGGGCTTATTGCGCCTTGCTGTTCAGCCCCCGTCCAGTGGTCGAAGGCGTGAAAACGTGGTTCCGCCGCTCGATGGGAGTCACGTCAAGTGGGGCGGATCCGGTGCCGCATCATGGGCTCGCAAAGACAACGGAATCGCGCGCGCGTTGTTCCGCAGCGCACACAAAAAATTCGGTGCACACACGCAATGTCTTGAGGCCGCCCCGTTCGTGGGTTTGACGTGTTGTACAGTGCCTTCGGATGTCGCGGAAGTGGGTGGTGGCGTAGATCCCGGCCTTCGCCGGGATGACATTGAGAAAGCAAGCGGCGCCCACCACGCCGTCATCCCGGCGAAGGCCGGGACCCACGCAAGTCTCCAGCCTTTACGCTGAAGGGGTTCATGGTGCTGCTGATGCAATGTTTTGGAAATGCGCGAAGCTCAGATGGCTTCCGGAAAAGCGGGAGCCGGTTTTCCGAGAAGAAGCACGATCAAACAAAAATTTAGAGCCGTTCCCCGATTCCGCCTAAAGCGGAACGGCTCCGGCGCAGTGCGCGATAGAGGACGCGCCTGTCTGAACGAGCTACCCAAGCGAAGACTTGAACTGCTTCGACTGCTTCCCGAGCAGCATGAAGCGATCCCTGGCAGGAAGAGCATGCTGCAGGTGAGAGCCTGAGGGGAGGTTCGTGTCTGCGTGTGAATGGCCGACGCAAGCGTTCGACGCGAGCCGGTGAGGCTCGCGTCGCCGTGGCGAGACGTTGCGTTTCGTAGGAGGCCCTACGCGGCCTGCTCGAGGTCGGCGTCCCACTTGCCGAGCGCAGCAAGGCCGTTCATGTGTGCACGGTGAGCGAAGGCGCGCTGGGCCGTGGCCACGTTCTCGGACTTTCCGCCCCAGGCCTTCAGCGCCGCCGCCTGCAATGCACGACCATACGAGAACGTCAGCGCCCAGGGCGTGCCGCCGGCGGCGTTCATGAGCGAGAGATGCTTCGTCGCCAACTCGTCCGACTGGCCGCCGGAAAGGAAAGCGATGCCCGGAACCGAAGCCGGCACCGTCGCCTTGAGGCAGCTGATGGTCTTCTCGGCGACCTCTTCGGGCGAAGCCTGGCGGGCGCACTTCTGGCCGGCGATGACCATGTTCGGCTTCAGCACCATGCCTTCGAGAGAGACGCGCGCATCGTAAAGCTCGCGGAAGACGGTGCGCAGCGTCCATTCCGTGACGCGGTAGCATTCGTCGATGTCATGGGCGGAGTGTGCCCCGTCCATCAGCACTTCCGGCTCGACGATGGGCACGATGCCGGC
>JRYH01001061.1_pt1 | contig 37144 bp, 38 predicted proteins | sample 235351 | NCBI WGS metagenome assembly JRYH01 (sample SAMN03074221, study PRJNA261480) | activated sludge metagenome | biome: Wastewater Treatment Plant; feature: Wastewater; material: Activated sludge; isolation source: activated biomass of a wastewater treatment plant treating wastewater... ...
AGAGAACTCCCTGAGCTCCACCACCTCGGCTGCGCCGCGTACATCGCGCAGGTGCTGGACATACGCGGACTCATGCTCGAGCCCGCGCCGTTGAAGGAGTTCCACAACGGGATCGAAGCGCATCGGCGGTGGTTCTGCGCGGCCTTCGACCACTGCCCGATCGAGCTGCGTCAGGTGCTTGCACGCGAGGTTCCCCGTGAGGTCCAAGGCCGAGAGCTGAATGTCGTCTCCGTGCTGTCTCATGCGGCATCTCCGAATGCGTATCCGTCGGGCGCGGCGACCATCAACCCTGATGACTGTCGACTCACGCCAGACCTGTTTCAGAGTGGCCCTTGCACCACTCTATCTGACCGTTCTTGACGAAGAAATGGCTCCGACAACCTTTCGTGCGCCACACCGACGGACGCAGCGACACCAAGCCCTCATGCACCCCGACGACCGTCCAGCGCGGGCGTTGACCAGCCAGCAGGTTCAACTGGATCGTCTCCCCGCACTCGCACGGGCATGACATCGCCGCAACCCAGAAATGCTCCCCTTCCCCGACGAGGTAGACCGTCCGTCGTTGCAGGACCTCCGGCACGTCCTCGACCAGGACGACTCGGTACGGGCGCGGCGCGCCACGGAAGAGGGACCGAATCCGTGACCAAAGCTGAGCGAGCCACTTCATGACGCGGCTCCCCGCTCGCTCAACTCCGCGATGTCGAGGAGTGGAACGACATCGCCTCTGCCAACATGCCGAGCGAAGCAGCGGTCGTACTGGTCATCGCGGAAGCAGAATCGCTCCATCTGAGAGAGGCTCTCGCGGTGGACCGCGAACTCCTCGTTGGCATCGAGGCGGTACGGGTGGAGCCGCGCAAGGAACTCGTTGACAAGCCGAGCGGCGAAGAGTGTGTTGACGCTCACCACCGCCGGGCGCAACTCGTTCACGCCCTGGATGTAGTTGTCTCGCATCAGTTCCTGGTAGCCATCGGGATCTCGGCGACGGAGACCCTCGGCCCTGACGCGTTCCATGTCGTACACGCCGCGGTCGAGCAGCGTTGAGCCACCGGGCTTCAGGTAGTGCACAGCCCCGCAGACCTCGTCGATTCGGCCGCCGGGGCCCGCTTCAAGCTTCACGCCGACGTCCAAGTACGGGATGTTGTAGAAGGTGGCGACCTTCGTGAGCACGTGCCTGCCCTCGGCGCTGTCGACACATCCAAAGAGCACGTCGCAGCCCGCGAGCGCGCACACCGCTTTGGTGGACGCGGCGAGATTCTCTGGCACGGGCACAACCACCGTCCCCATCCCCATCGCCGAGACGGCCCGAGCGACAACGTCGACCTTTTTGCATCCCGACTCGGCGTCCGCGAGCGTGGCGTTCGGGATGCGGTTCAGGTTCTCCACGCCGACCGTGTCCGGATCGACCACAACGAGGCGTCCCACGCCAAGCCGGCCGAACTGCTCGCACACCGGCCCGCCGGTGCCCGAGGCACCGAGCACGCCGACAGAGAGCCGGGCCATGAGCCGCGTGGTCGCCGCGCCGAAGAATCTCGCGTGCCTGTCGGCCGCCTCCCCGACAGACACGCTGTCGGGCCGTCGCGCGTCGTAGAACACGATGTCTTCTCCGGCCACCGCGACACGACCCACCCGCTCGAACGACCCGTCCGCGTGGACCGCGCGAGCGAACACCCGGCCCGACGGCAGCATGACCGCGCTGACGTGAGGCTCATCGGTGTCGGTCCACCCATGCACCGACGCGAACAGGTCAGCATCCGACGAATCGTCTACTTCGGAGAACTCGTCAAGCCCGCCCGGATGGCTATGGAACTTGACGACAGCCTCGCCATGGACGGTCGCCTCGACGAGCAGCTCTTCAAGTCGTCGCGTCGGCCAGGTGACGCGGTCAGGCGTCCTTTCGCCGCATTCCTCGTGCGGGATGTGGACGAGGCGGCGAAGACACAGGATGTGGTCCGGGTCTCCGCGGCGCCGACCGCAGACACCCACTGAAACGGCCTCGCGACCGTCACCCGGGAACAGATGGTCATGAAGGGCGTGATGCTGCGCCCCTGTCAGCCTGAGAGTGATGCTCATGCTAGTTTCTCCTGGCCAGTTCGCGGATGAACCAGCTCTCGGCCAGCGCCAGATGGGTCTCCAGGCAGTCGATGCCGACACGCCACGGGTTGTGCTTCGTGCGGTGACGCGACCAGCGCTGCCACGTCTCGCCCCTGATGTCTTGCGGCGAGAGCGCGTTCACCGCGACGCCATCGGAGCGCTGCAACGACGGGTGCACGTACACCATGTCGAGCTGTGCTTCGGGATAGCCCGGCTGCACGTCGACCGCGAGCGACACGTGCCGGTGGTTGTATCCGTCGCACACGGGCCATTCGCGGACGATGAGCCACCGCTTGCCGCGATCCGTCACGGTCTCCCACGGCCGACCGAGGTCCTGGAGGAACGCGGCGTCCGCGGCGGGAAGATCGAACTCGCGCCTGTTCAGTCGCACGGCGCACCTCCCTCCGTCGTGTCGTTGGGCAGCGTCATGAACCGCTCGACCCCGGGCGCCGTGAAGTCGACCTTCTGGTCCGGCGCGATCGGTTCGGCCTGGACCCCGCGCTTCTTCTGCGAGAGCAGGTGGGACTCGGGCGTCTTGTCGACGAGCGCGAGGATCTCGCGCCCCGTCAGACACGGCTCGCACACGATGAATCGCTCGCGGTCGATCCGGATGCGGTACCGCCGGTGCCTGGGCACTTGCCTCCCCGCCTTCGCGTATTCCTCCACGTCGATGACCTCCGCCTGGGTGATGTCGATGCCTGCGCTGGTGTCGTTGACCTGGCTCATGGAGAGCTCCTTTGGTGTTGAGACTCAACTCAAGTCTCGTCCGAAAAAAACACGGCGGACGTTCCGCCGACTCAGAACAGAGTGCTCTGCCCGATCGCCGCGTCGCGGTTCTCGTAAAGCGTCTTCCCCTTCATGTACAGCAGATCGAGCTGCTTCAGCCGGACGCACAACGCGGAGATCGTCACTCCGAACCGGTCCTTGAGGCGATACAACTCCGGCCATTGCGTCTGGTCGATCTTGGAGACTTCCTCGCGGACCAGGGACCTGGGCATCGAGACCGCCGCCGCGTAACGGTTGACCGCACGCGCCTCGTCCGGCTCGTCCGCACGGCTCTCGATCTTGCTCAGCAGCTCACGCCCCTCCGCCGACGACTCCAGCTTCTTGATCACCGCCACGTCTCCCAGGCCCGAGCTACGGAACGCGAACACGCTGCTCTCGCGATCTTCGGCGAACAGGCCCGGGTGTTCGAGCGTCCCCTTGTCGACATACAGGTCCCAGTGCCCATACTCGTGACCGAGCGTCGACCGCTCCAGCCCCGGCGTGCCGTCCATGTAGGAGCGCCGCTGCTCGTTCAAAAGAACCAGGCGTTGCTCGGGGATGATGCCTCCGAGGATGAGCTCCCCCGGGAGCTCTTCGATCTCGTCCCAGAGGATGCTGAGGCCGAGAGCCAGCTCGCCGAACAGCTCGATTGGAATGGGCAGCGACAACGCTCGCCCGAGCTTCTTCTCGAACTCCAGCAGCCTCGACTCGGCCAGGTCCTCGATGGTGTCGTTGCGAAGAAACTTCATTCCTTGGTCATCCGCTTGAGCTTCTTGATCAGCTCGTCCCACTCGTCCCCGCTCAGGTTCGCATTGATCGCCGACCGGTAGAAGGCACGCGCCTTCGGGTTCTGCAACTCCTGCTCGATGTCCGACGGCGGCTTGCCGCCCAGGGCCAGCAGTTCATCCACGTCTCCGCCGAGCTCGGCCGCGAGAGCCTCGATGGCCGGGCGCGAGGGAGGTGGCATCCGCCCGTTCTCGATCTTGCTGAGGTACGTGAAGTCGAAGCCACGACGGTCCTGCTCCTTCAGCCTCCGTGCCACACGCTCCGCGAGCTCTCGCTGCGAGAGCCTCTTGCCCAGCCGCAACTCCTTCAGGCGGGCCGCAAAGGTGATTTGTTCAGTCATGGCCGGATGGTACTCGCTGTTGAGTTGAGAGTCAACACTACGCCGGGATTATCGTCAAGGAACCGAGATCTGGGCCTTCCGAGCCCTTCGATGTACCCCGAGCGTCAACGCGTCATGGTGATTGTGGAATGTCTCGAAGAAGAACACGTGGTCCGCCCCGGCCGCGTCGCGCAGCACCACCTCCGACGACCCGATCGGGCCGCGGGACCCGTGACAGAAGCCCGCGAGCTCCGCCAGCAGCCCGTCCGGTGTCACACCCGGAAACTGCTTCGCGAACGGCTTGGAACGCAAGAAGTAGCGCACCGGGTCGTCCGCCACCGACTCGCGTGGATGGCACGAGACCATGCCCACCGCCGGCGTGTCCATCGCCTCCACCGCTCTCCAGAGCGTCGTCGTCATCGTGTTGCGGAACAGGCCTGCCAGCTCCTTCACCCGTTCGAACGAGACCTCCCCGGAGAGCAACCGCTCCCGGAACTCATCACGGAGAAAGAGCAGCCGAGCCGCCGCGTAGTTCGCCTGCGCTTCGAGCTGCTCGTGGCAGGCGACGCTCAGAGTGATGCGCTGATCGCCGTGCATGAATCGTTCGTGCCACGGGATAAGGCTGTGGCCGACCTCATGCGCCTCGTACCAGCGGTGCTTCGGCTTGGGTTCGGTGCGATCGATGAGAATGCGTCGCCCGTCCGGTACCCAGAGCGCCTTCAGATCCCATTGCCTGATGGCGTCGATGATCCGTGACGGCTTGTCGAAGACCTGCTTGCCCGCCAGCTTCATCCGGTGCGCGGTCTCGATGAGCAAGCCCGTGTCGGTTGAGCTGTAGTACTGTCGGTCGAGCCGGAGGAGCTCGCGGACATCGCCGAGCGATAAAGGGGGAGTGGGCTCCCCCAGGTCCTTGAGAACCTTCTCGACATACGCGTCGATCTCGTTCGCCTCACGAGCTGGAAGAAACGCGTTCTGCAATCGCTCATGCTCCCTCTGAAGACTTCGAAAGCACCTTGACGTATTCATCCAGCACGCGTCGCTGTTCCTTCGACAGCTTGGCGGTCGACGACTTGGCCGCGAATCGCATGGTCGCTTCCTCGATCTCGTCCCCGTCGCGGAACTCGGCGATACCCGCGAGCACCGCGAGCTTGTCGGACGGCAGCTGCAGGGCTTCGGCGATCTTGAAGATCACCATCACCCGGCTGACGACGGCTTCGTCGTCCTGCTCGATAGCACGCACCTCGGCTACGTTGAGTCCCGTCCGATCCGCGAGCTGCTGCTCGGTCATCCCGAGCTCGAGCCGTCGCCACTCGACCAATCGCCCGAGCACCTTCGGTCGTTCGTCGTCGTCCGACCTGAGCATGCCAAGCTCGCTGGCGAGTCCGCCCACGGTCACCGACTCGTGCCGGTCCTCCATCTCCGCGGCCCGGCGCATCCAGTCACGCCCGGGCGACCCGTACGTCACTTTCTGTGTCATGATGCACCTCCTTCATTGTTCAACATCTCCTGCGCGTCCCCGGCCGACAGCTCGTAGTACGGCAGCCGCTTCGCGTCATCGAGCGAAATCCGCCGCATCCCAAGCGCCGCATAGAACGACTCGGCCTGGTGCAACGCGTGCAGGCCGACGCGGCCTGCAAAACCCTCCTCTACACTCTGCACCACCGCCTGCCGGAACAGCAACCGGCCAAGCCCGCCGTATTCTCCGCGGCGGTCAAGCGGCTTCACTTTCCAGTTCCATGGCGCGACCTCAAGGTACTCGATATAGACAAGCGGCTTTCCCTTCGATTCGTCGAGCCGCGAGACATTCGCCGCTGTCCGCGTCAACATCGCGGCTTGCCAGGCGTCGCCGCAGAGCACCCCGAAACACCGGGCCTCAAGCAGCTTCAGCTCGTCGGCCTTCTCGCGCCAGTCCCAGTGCAGACTCTGTGGCCGGTCGGCACGCGGCACTTCGGCCAACTCCAGTTCCTTCAGGAGCCTGTCCCTGGCCTCGCCCCATGAGCGCTCAAGCAGCGTCAGATCGCTCGGCATCAGCGCCGTGTGCAGCGTCCCCTCAACGAACTCGTCGTCGGCTCGCCGCCACAACTCGACGGGAACAGTCGTCATAGGACCATCAGCTCCGCTTTCTTGTCCGCCGACTCATCCTCGAAGAACAGCTTCTCGCCGCTCTCCAGCCTCAGATCGACCAGCTGGAACAGCCGGAGCGCTTGCCGGAGAACCGCCGTCTTCGACAGATCCTTCTTCTGCGCCAACTCCTCCAGCACGACCATCTCGGCCTCTGTGAGCTTGAGTGTCATGGCTCGCTTGTCGCTCATCGCTGTCTCGGTCGCCTCCAAATGTTGACTTTCGACTCAACTTCAGTATACCTGCCATATCGACACAGTCAACCGTCTGTGTATACTTTTTATGCCCTTGCTGATCTGGAAACCCGCCTGGCGCCACGGGAAGCGTGATTCTCGGTCGCTTCCTCCTCAGGCGCCCTCTTGCACCCCTCAGCACCATCGGCCGGCATTTGAACGGGTCACCCGGTCCCGCCGCTCGTCGGACCGGCACCCGAAGGTCAGCTGCCAAAGGGCGAATCGCGTCCGACCTGCGGCCCACCGGACGGAGTGCCCGGCTCGGCCCTCGGTGGGGTCCGCGTCGGCCAAGCGGTGGTCACGCCCCGCCCGATGCTCGCGCTCACCTCAGGTCGCCGAGATTGAGAGACCAAAGTGCTGGACCACACAAACTTCCCGACACTCCTGCTCGGACTGGCCGATTCCCTGAGAGAAGTCGCGGCCCGCGCCGAGCGGGCCGCCTGGCTTCTCAGCGACGCCTCCAGGACACCGACGAGAGCGCGTACTACGAGTACATGCTCAAACGAGCCGGGCTCCGACTCGTCTACTGCGCCGAGCAGTTCGAGAACGACGGGAGCCCCACCTCCACGATCATCAAGGGTGTCAAGCGGGCGATGGCCGGCGAGTACAGCCGGGAGCTCGAGGCGTGGCTCACCAAGGAGCATCGAGGCAGCGCTCGCCCGCGCTGCATGCGCAAGGGACCTGTAGCTCTAGTGGGTGTGACGCCGCGGGCAGGAGCGCTGCAACAACATGCTTCCTCCGAGCTCGTTCGATTGCTCATTGTGTTGTCCGGAGCCACGTCTGTGCACTGGTGTCGTAGATCCGATTCTTGAAGAGTAGCTGCTCGCGAACCTCGTTGAATCGGGCGTTGTCGACGTCGCCGTGGTCGTTCCCGATCTCCTCCGACACACTCACGATCCAGTATGGCGTGTCATTCCAGGCGCCTGGGATAGGCTCGATGACCACCTCTCCTTCTTTGATGAAGGCGCGATGGCTGACGAGAAACGGCAGATGGCCGGTCGCGTATGACGCGAGCTCCGACTGGCTCGGCCAGCCATCGCCTTGGAGGGGGCGTTTGTCAATTGACAACCGGCCAACCCACTGGCCAATCCGGTAGGCATGCTTGGTCACCCTGTCGGCCTCTGATGTGAGTGAGACCAGTACGGGGCCCGGGGCCGGCTCGACGCGCCCGTCGGCGTATCGGAGTTCTGCGACGACACCTCGCCGCTTCATGAGATCGACCAGCTGCATGGTTGCCATCGCGTCCAAGGCGGGATTGAGCAGGTGTACACCATCGGTAGGCGAGCGAAAGCCGAGTTCTCCGTTGGCCATCAAGAGTGTCTCGATCGTCGGCCCGAGCGTGAGCCCGATGATCATGCCACCCATGGAGTGCCCCGTGATGAGCACCTTCGAGTCAGGACGTGCCTTGCTGGCGTATGTGATTCGGCCGAACGCCTCGCGCAAGTTTGACCCCGCCACCCGCTCCCCCGCTTGTCTCCGGTTCCAGAAGGTCAAGACATCCATGACCGGAACACGTGTTGTTGCTCCGCGCCACCCGATGTACACACCCACGATGTGGTCCGGAGTGTCACCGCCACTTTGTGCGAACTCACTCGCCACGCGTTGGAGCCCCTCCCGGAATCTCGCGAGGTCGTTCTCTGGTCTGGCAGGGTCGGCGTTGTTCTGCCAGCCGTGCACGTACATGAACACGCCGATACCCCTCGTCGACTCAGCGTTTCGCTCGGCAATCCGAGACAGCGTGTCCTCGAGTTGGTTCCGGTCCCAGAACATGCCGAACTCGTCGAACTCGATGACCGCAACGTCTACGCCCACGCTCACGCCGTCTGGTTGCTCAAGAGTCGAGAGGTATTGCGATGGCTCGATGTTGAACTGTTTGTATGGGACACAGCCGCCGAGGAACAACAGGCCGAGCACAGCACAGAGGCCTGGCATCGCAACGATGGTTCTTCGCACCTGATTACTCCAGACGGCGCACGCCCCGCCCCCTGCACGCCTCTCCAGTTTGTGCCGGCCATGCGCTTGATGACTAGCCGGGATGGCCCTCGCTCGCAGAGGAGGATGACGGTTACGACTCATCTCGCTGAACCGTTGGCTCAAAGCCGGCCCCCTGAGGTCGGCGAATCCCCAGCCGTGACTCGCCGATGATCAGTCTCGCATCGTGTGTATCGAGGAACCATGACCACGCCCAGCTCAGCAGCACGCGAAGGCGATTCCGGAACCCGACGAGAAACGCGACATGCACGCCAGCCCAGAGCATCCAGGCGAGCATTCCGGTCATTCGAAAGCGCCCGACCGCCGCGACCGCCTTGTTTTTGCCGATGATCGCCATTGAGCCCTTGTCGCGGTACACGAACGGCCGTTCTCGCGTCGACGACGAGCCCGACTCGATCTCTTCACGTATCACCCTCGATGCATACCGACCCATCTGGATGGCGACCTGCGCAACACCCGGGAGGGCCAGTTCTCTTCCCTCCGGCGTGTAGCTGGCCGCATCGCCAAGGACGAAGATCTCTGGATGCGAGGGCACCGAGAGGTCCGGATTTACGATGACACGGCCGGTTCGGTCTGTTTCCGCCCCAAGGCTCCGCAGGATGGGGCTGGCCTTGACGCCCGCCGCCCAGAAAATGTTCTTCGCGGGGATGAACTCATCCCCGACGCGGACACCGTTCGAATCGAGGTGCGTCACTCTGGCGTTGACGTTGACCTCCACACCGAGTCGCTCCAGGTCCTTCCTTGCCCTGCTCGACAGGGACTCCGGGAAGGCCTCAAGTACGCGGGGCCCTCCCTGCAGCAGGATCACTCGCGCCGTTGCCGTATCGATGTTCCGGTACTCTCTGGGCAGGGTCCGGCTTGCAATCGACTTGATCGCTCCGGCGAGCTCGACTCCCGTCGGGCCGCCGCCAACGACCGCGAATGTGAGCGCTGCTCGTCGTGCATTCTCATCGGCCTCGTGCTCGGCCGACTCGAACGCCAGCAGCATCCGACGGCGGATCTCCGTCGCGTCTTCGATCGTCTTGAGTCCCGGCGCGATCGCCTCCCAGCCGTCGTTGCCGAAATAGTCGTGTCTCGCACCAACAGCCAGCACCAAGTAGTCGTACGGCGTCGTGCCTTCCTCTACGACCACGCGTTTGCGTTCGACATCGATGCCGATCACGTTTGACAGGACCACTTGGCACGACGAGTTCTGGCCGAGAGCCGACCGGATTGGCGCACTGACGCTCGCCGGCGAGAGAGAGGCTGTCGCCACCTGATACAGGAGCGGCTGGAATACATGGTGGTTCTTTCGGTCGAGGAGCGCGACCTCAGCGTTGACGCCATTGAGGCCCTTTGCTGTTTCCAGTCCGGCGAACCCTCCGCCGATGATCAGCACACGGGGTCGCCTGTCCACTCCACCTGCCTCGGGATTGGTCACAGCAAGCCTCCCTCGAGTCCTCGGCGACGCACTTTGTCGATGTCTGCTGGCATAAGCCCCTATCGCTCCACCGCTTTGGACTTGGAAGCTCGCCCGATGAGCACGAAGAACGCCGGAACAAAGAACACGCCGACGAACGTGGACGCGAGCATCCCTCCGATGACGCCGGTGCCGATGCTGTGGCGTGCCGCCGCACCGGCACCGGAGCTGATCGCCAGAGGCACAACACCCAGGATGAATGCCATCGAGGTCATCACGATCGGTCGGAAACGCAGGCGGGCCGCTTCGAGCGCGGCTTCCATCGGGCGCTTGCCCAGACGCACCTGGTCCACACAGAACTCGACGATGAGGATCGCGTTCTTCGCGGAGAGGCCGACAAGCGTCAGCAAGCCGATCTGGAAGTAGATGTCCTGCACGAGCCCGCGCATCATGACGGCGACATATGCCCCGAGCACCGCGATCGGCACTGCGAGCAGCACGACGATCGGCAGCGACCACCGCTCGTACTGTGCTGCGAGAACAAGGAACACCACGACCAAGCCGAATGCGAGCACGATCGGGGCCTGGTTGCCCGCCTTGAGAGCCTGATAGGTTTCGCCGCTCCACTCATACCCGTACCCCGCCGGAAGGGTCTCGCCCGCGAGTGCTGCGATTCTGTCGATCGCTTCACCACTGCTGACGCCGGGAGCCGGAGATCCATTGATCTGAACGGAAGGGAAGCCATTGAAACGGGTCACCACATTGGGGCCGGTACGGAAATGTGAGTCGACGACGCCCGAAAGCGGGACCATGCCGCCCTGGTCGTTTCGGACATAGACCCTGCCGATGTCGCCTGGGTCGTCGCGGAAACCTGGCTCGGCCTGCGCCTGCACGCGCCAGACCCGGCCGAACTTCGAGAAGTCGTTCACATAGAGCGCGCCGAAGTACGCCTGGAGGCTCTCGAAGACCTCACCGATCTCAACACCCATCATCTTGGTCTTCTCACGGTTCAGCTCCGCGTACAGCTGCGGCACGCTTACGCGGACCGCACTGCGCAATCCCGTGAGTTCAGGGTCTTGTCCGGCCGCCCCAAGCAGGGCGTTGGTTGAGTCTGCGAGCTCGTTGATTGTTCCGCCGCCACGTTGCTGGAGCTGCATCTCGAAGCCTGCGGTGATGCCGAGCCCTTGAATCGAGGGCGGATTGAAGGCAACAACTAGACCCTCGGCCGAACCGGCAAGATTCATCATGACATCGCGAACGAGCGCCTGCCCGCTCAGGGAGGGGTCTTTGCGCTCCTCGAATGGCTTGAGCGTGACGAACATGGTTGCAGCGCTGGTCGTGTTGACTCGCCCGGCGATGATGTCGAGGCCGCCGAGCATGGTCACGTTCTCGACCGCCGGATGGTTCAAGTAGAACTCCTCTGCCCGGCGCACCAACGCATCCGTACGTTCAAGTGACGCGCCGTCGGGCATCACGACCGCGGAGATGATGTAGCCCTGGTCCTCGTCCGGGAGAAAGCCGCCCGGCACGCGCTCCTGCACACGCCACAGAGCAAAGATCAGCACGCCAAACACAGCGATTGTGAAGAGCAAGTATCGCGAAGCGACCGCAACTCCGCGAACATAGCCGTTCGTGATGCCGTCGAAGAACGAGTTGAACCACCGGAACAGGATGAACTTCTTCTTGCCCGTGTGCGGCTTGAGCAAGATGGCACAGAGCGCAGGGGAGAGAGTGAGCGCCACGAGCCCGCTGATCGCCACGGAGACAGCGATCGTGACCGCAAACTGCTTGTAGAGCTGCCCGGTCATCCCGCCGAGAAACGCAACCGGAACGAACACGGCGGAAAGCACGAGAACAATCGCAATCAGCGCGCCACTGACTTGGCGCATTGCTTCGATGGTCGCCTCCCGCGGGGACAGGTCGTCCTCTTCCATGATGCGTTCGACGTTCTCGACCACGACGATGGCATCGTCGACGACGATGCCGATCGCGAGCACGAGGCCGAAGAGTGTCAGCGTATTGATGCTGAATCCCAGGAGGAGCATGCCAGCGAATGTGCCGATGATTGCCACCGGGACAGCGAGCAATGGGATCAGCGTTGCGCGCCAGCTCTGGAGGAACATGAAGACCACAAGCAGCACGAGAAGGACCGCTTCCAGCAGCGTGTGGACGACCTCCTCCATCGAGGCGCTGATGAACTCCGTGGTGTCGTACGGGATCGAATATTCGACACCCTGCGGAAAGCTCTCTGACGCCTCCTCGAACTCGGCGCGAACACCCTCCATCGTCTCCAGCGCGTTGGCGCCTGTCTGGAGGTAGACCAACAAGAGCGTCGTCGAGCGTCCGTTGGCTCGCCCGAAGAGCTCATAGCTCCGGCTCCCCAGCTCGATGCGAGCCACATCCATAAGACGAACGATTGTGCCGTCCTCCCTCGCCACCAGAATGATGTCCTCGTAGTCCTCGACCTCGCTCAGCCGCCCGCGTGTCAGCACAGGGACGGTCAGTTCGACCTCTCCTCCGTTGGGCCGCTGGCCGATCGTCCCGGCGGGGAAGTTCGCGTTCTGCTCTCGAATCGCGGCGACGGCATCGCTGACGGTGAGGTTCTTCACCGCGAGCTTGTCGGGGTCGAGCCAGATCCGCATCGCGTAGTCTTTGGAGCCGAAGACTTCTGCGTTCCCCACGCCCTCGACCCGCTTGATCCGGTCGAGCAGGTTGATCGTGGCGTAGTTGCTCAGGTAGATGTCGTCATATCCAGAGCCTTCTTCCGCCTGAAGCGTCGTGACAGCAAGGATGTTCGCGGAGCTCTTCGTGACGGTGATTCCGTTGCGGACCACCTCGGAGGGAAGCTGCGGCTCGGCGACGCTCAGGCGATTCTGCACATCGACCGCGGCGATGTCCTGGTCCGTTCCGATCTCGAACGTCGCGGTGATGGACACCGACCCGTTGTTGGCGCTCGTCGAACTGAAGTAGATCAGGTTCTCGATTCCGGAGAGCTGCTGCTCAATCGGTGCGGCAACGGAGGTCGCGACGGTTTCAGCGTCCGCCCCTGGATATGTAGCGCTGATCTGGATCGTCGGAGGCGTGATCTCCGGGTACCGGTCGATCGGCAGCACGAAGATCGCGACTCCCCCCGCGAGCAGGATGAGCAGCGACAGCACGCTTGAGAAGACCGGTCGCTCGATGAAGAAGCGTGAGAACATGGCGACTCCTGATTTAGTTTTCGCTCGACTCGGCCGGCGATGAGGGTTCGATGCTCTGGGCTCCAATGGTCGTTTCGACCGGAGCACCCGGGCGTACCTGCATCAGGTGATCGGTGATGACTCGGTCGCCGGCGCGGAGCCCGGATTCGACGACCCAGTCACTCCCGGCCCATTCGCCGAGCTCTACTGGTCGTATCTGGGCCGTGCCCGCTTCATCGACCACGTACACGACAGTGCCGGTGGGTGAATGAAGCACCGCAGCCTGCGGCACGACAATCGCACTGAGCCGCGATAGCCCACTGATGCGTGCGTGCACGAACTGACCTGGGCGAAGAGTGTTGTCTGGATTCGGCACCGTTGCCCTGACAACGGCGGTGCCAGTCGATGGGTCGACCTCAACATCGACATAGTCGATGTGCCCTGGGTGGGGATGCAAACGCCCGTCCGGGAGGACGATCTCAACCCCCAAATCCTCAACATCGACCTCATTCACGAGGCCCTCCGCCGTCATCCGTTGCCAGCGAAGAAGGTCCTGTTCGCTCACGCTGTAGCGCACATAGAGCGGGTCAACATTGCGCACAGTCGCCAGGTGCACCTCGGCTGCGGGCCCCACGTAGCTGCCTGTGTCCTGGAGACGCGCGCCGATCACACCCGAGATCGGTGAGCGGACGGTCGCGTACCCGAGATCGAGCTTGGCTTGTTCGATGAGCGCCTTCTGTGTCTCCACGGCCGCCGCCGCGATCCGCTGTGACTCTTGAGCCTGCTCCAGCTCGTTGGCCGCGGCCTGTTGGAGCTGCGCCAGATCTCCAAACCGTCGCACCTGCTGCTCGGCTCTGACGAGCTGCGCTTGGGCCGCGCTGAGTCCAGCCTCCGCTCGCCGCAGCGCCACCTCGAACGGCTCTGGGTCGATTCGGAACAACACCTGCCCCTCTTCGACCCGGTCGCCATCCTCGAAACCCCGCTCGATGAGAAACCCGTTCACGCGAGCTCTGAGCGTGACGGTTTCCGAGGCTTCGGTCTGAGCCAGGTATTGCGCCGTCAGCGGAACATTCCTGGGCGTGATCTCGAGAGTCTGCACCGGGAGGGCCTGTCCGCTTCCCTCGGCCTCGTGGGCGACAGGCGAGTGGTCCTCGCGCGTCAGATACCAGGCGGCGGCGAAGAGGACGAACACTATCGCGATCCCGATCAGACCCTTCCATACGATGTGATGCCACGCTCTCTTCTCGTCTTCAGTGACGGGGGCAGCACTGTCCGGGCGCTCGTGTTGCGTCGGGTCAGTTGTCATTGTTGTTCTCCTGGCTCGTTTCCATGTCCGTGTCTCTGTTGCCAACGCTGAGCTCGCCGCTGATGGACGCATCGGCGGGATCGTGAGGCCGCTCATCGAGCAGGCACTCCTGCTCGGCTTCGGCCTGGCGGTCCTCTTCCCCGGTCAGCACCGGACCGCCGAGCGCGAGATAGAGATTCAGGCGCTGACGGATCTGCTCGAATCGAACGCCGAGGAGCAGTGAGCGTGTCGAGTAATCCGATCGGCGCACCTGTTGGAGGTCCAAGATCGTGAGCAGACCCTGGTCGTACCGGCTGATCGCCGCATCGCTCGCGCTGACCAGCCGCTCGCTCGCGGCGGTTAGACTCGCTTCCCTCGCCCGCAGATAGCGTTCATTGGAGAGCGCGTTCTCGACTTCGCCGAACGCACGGAGCGCCACCGACGCAAAGTCGCCGATCGCTTGCCGCTGCACAGCGTTCGCGGCCTCTTCTCTGGCGCGCAAACGTCCACCCTGGAAGATCGGAGCGGTGATGTCCGCCGCGATCGATGACACCAACTCTGATGGATCAAAGAACTGCGTTCCGTCGGCACGGAGGACCAGGCTCGGAAGCCGTGCCGCCTGAGCGGATTCAACGCCGTAATACGCAGCGTCAACACGCAGTTCCGCGCTGCGGACATCGGGCCGTCGCTCCAGAAGCTCGGTCGGCACGCCGATTGCCAGGGGAACTTCCTCGATCGTGGGCAACAGCCCGGGTGCCCCCTCAATCTCCGCCGATGGATACCTACCCAACAGCAACTCCATCGCGCGGCGTGCCTCTCGCAGCGCGGCGAGATCCTCTTGCACGGCCGCTTCCGCGAGCCGAACGCTCGACACCGCGATGTCGCTGTCCAGACTGGTCCCGAGGCCCGCGTCCACACGCTGCCGGGTGGTCACCTCGGTGAACTGCTCGGCCTCGAGCAGCAGCCGGTCAATCTGCAGCTGCTGCTTCGCGGTCACGATGAGGTAGTACGCCTCCGCAACCGTAGCCGCCAATGAGTGACGGGCCTGCACATAGTCGAGCCCGGTGGCCTCTGCAACCCTGCGAGCCGACGCACGGTCCGACCGCAACCGCCCCCACAGGTCGACCTCCCAGGCAACCCCCGCTCCCACGGAATAGAGCTCTTCCTCGGTAGAACCGTCGTAGTCTGTATACGAGGCGCCGCCCGCCGCATCCAATGTGGGCGACAGATACGACCCCGCGACCCGGAGTCGCGCGGCGGCCTCCTCAAATCGGGCAGCGGCAACGTACAGATCGGGATTGTGGCTCCACGCCTCACGGACAAGGTCGTCAAGCACAGAGTCGCCCATTGATGTGAGCCAACCTGTGACAGCCGCGCTCGATCCAGGATCGCCTTGACCGTTGTACTCCGCGAACTGTTCTGGAACGCCCACGTGGCGTGCCGCGAGGTCCTCAGGGGGCTCGCTGATCGAGGCGCAGCCGGCAAGGGTGACCAGTGCCGCCAAGAGCAGAGCAAAGCGCAGCAAATCAGATATTGAGACTCTCATACCGCTTCCTCGCCTTCTTCGTCCCGCTCAATCTTGAAGAGTCCCGCACGGAACTTCTGGAGTAGTTTCAGCAGCTTCGTCTGGTCAGACTTGCTGATGACGCCGACAAGCTCAGACAAGCACTGGATGTGGCCCGGCAGGACCCTGCGCAGCAGCTGTTCCCCCTCACTCGTGATCTCGATGTGGCTCACCCGTCGGTCGCTCGGAGACGCGCTCCTAGACACATACCCGTCATGCTCCAAGCCATCAACAAGCCCGGTGATCGTGCCTTTCGTCACCCCTGACGACTTCGCAAGCTCGGTGTGTGTCGCCGGACCGTCCTGGTCCAGCAAGATGGCAAGCACACGAAGTCGACCTTCAGAAATTCCATGCCGGTCGAGGCTTGCCTTGAGTTGAGCGACCATTTCATCAGCGATTGCCCGCAGTAGCTCATACATCATGATCTCGTCGGGTTCGAGGTCCGGGACCTTCTTGGTCAGGCGACACAGCCGCTGGTAGTCGGGAATGTGGGATGGCTGGAGCCTCTCATGCGCCATGAACACCTCGCAGTCCGTTGGGCCTTGAAACGTGCGGCACCATACTATTTGGTGCCATACCAATAGTCAAGAGGGCCCCGTGCAGGCAGTCTCTGCTCAGTCCGTTCAGCCTGTCAGGACACCCTTGGGGCCGACCCGCGTCCACTTCGTTGCGTGGACCAAGCCGGCAGGCAGGATCCCGCGCTCACCCCCCCGCAGCGAAGTCCATCCCCCCGCCGGAGTTGAGCCCGTCTATCCACATAGCGCCCGCGCCCCACGGCTCTGACCTGCTTGAATGTCGCAGCAAAAGTCCGCTACAATACGTCTTTTGTCGATGATTCCAAACACTTTCTTGCCAAGTGCTTGGATTGTGCGATAAAAGTCGCATATGGAAAGACGTTCACGACACAGCCTAATCAAGCGGCTCCACGCCGAACTGCCGCGAAACACCCCGTTCGACCTCGACGCCCTCAGGCGCCTGGGTGTGCCCAAGCAAGCGGCCTCGCACTACGCCAAGGAGGGCTGGCTCGTCCGGGTGGGTCACGGGGTCTACGCCTTCCCGGGCGACACGCTGACCCCGCACGGCATGGTCACACTCCTCCAGAACCGCGTTGAAGGGCTTCACGTGGGGGGGAAGACCGCCCTGGGCTTGCAGGGGGTGCGGCACAACCTCGCCAGCCGCGAGCGGATGGTCCTGTGGGGTGACGTGAGGCACACCCTCCCGGAGTGGTTTACCTCACGCCAGCCCGCCCGGTACGTCTCGGCCAAGCTGTTCGACTGGCCGGACCGCGAGTTCCCCCAGCGGACCACCACCACGCCACCGGGCGTCTCCGAGGGGCTCAGGGTCTCGACGCCCGAGCGGGCCGCCCTCGAGATGCTCTACGAAGTGGGCACCAACGAGACTCTGGAAGAGTCACGGCAGGTCTTCGAGGGGCTGCGGAACGTGCGCAAGGACGTCGCGGGGGGGCTCCTGTCGTGCTGCACGAGCGTGAAGGCGGTGCGGCTCTTCCTGACATGGGCGCGCGAGACGAAGCTCCTCGACGTCGACGCGTTGCTCGAACGCCACGCCCCCCGCGTTGGAAGCTCGCGACGCTGGGTGCAGCGGCTCAATGACGGCACACTCCTTACCCTGAACCCGCATGGATAAGACCTACGCCGACACCGTCCGCCTCCTCCTCTCGGTTGCGCCGGACGTCTTCACGAGCGAGCACTTCGCGATGAAGGGCGGCACCGCCATCAACCTCTTCGTCCGCGACATGCCACGCCTGTCGGTCGACATCGACGTCGTCTACACATCCTGGGAAACGCCCCGCGACGAGGCGCTGAGGGCCATCACCGACGAGATCCGCGCCATCGACAAGCGGCTGGTTCGTCGTGGTCTGGGCACGCGCGTCATTCCCGCCGGCAACGAAGCCGAGAGCAAGGTGCTCATCAACGACGGCGACATCCAGGTCAAGGTCGAGGTCAACCACGTCTTCCGGGGCACCGTGCTGCCCGTCGAGCGACGCTCTATCGCGCCGCAAACCGCGGACATGTTCGTCGCGGAACTCGTTGCGCCGATTCTGGCGGTCGACGAGCTCTACGGCAGCAAGCTGGTGGCGGCGTTCGACAGGCAGCACCCCCGCGACATCTTCGACGTCTGGCAGCTCTACGAGTCCGGTGGACTGACCGACGGCATGGTCGAGTGCTTCGTGACCTACCTAGCCGGCCACAACCGGCCGACCGCCCACGTGCTTTCCCCGAGACTCCTGGACATTTCGGTCGCGTACGACACCGGCTTTGTCGGGATGACGAGAGACCCTGTCGCCTTGGACACGCTGCTTTCGGCACGAACACGGGTATTCGAAGAACTCTCCAAGCGCATGACCGAGCGACAGAAAGCGTTTCTCATCGGGCTCACCCGCGCCGAACCGGACTGGTCGCTGCTTCGGTGCCCCCACGCGTCCGAACTCCCGGCGCTCAAGTGGAAGCTGATCAACCTCCGCGCGTTCAAACAGAACAAACCATCGGTGTTCAACGAGCAGGCCGAGCAGCTCGAACGGCTGCTCTCCGGTGGGTGAGACTCCGACCGCCGTATGACTCAAGGACCCGAGGGCCGAGTACACGCAACAGTCCACCTACACCGGAACCAAACCTCACCTCAGATCCCGCGACGCGGGACGCCCCGAGACGGCGGGCGACAAGCACGATTGGACATGACGGCCGCACGCCGCACACTTCATGCATGGATGCTGGGTCGCATGAACTGACGCGAGCAAACCGCCCGACCAAGGCGAAGGTCTTTCACTGTCTCTGCACGCGGTGCGATGCCAAGGGCTTCAGCGACGCCATCCCAATCGAGTGTCCCAGGTGTGGATCGAACGACGGGGTCCGATGGGAGCTCGCCACGCCGCTGCTCCGACCGCTCTTGAAGAAACCGAGAACCCCAGGATCGCAGCCGCAATGACGGCTGCGCACGGCGAGTACAACGCCCGCAACAGGGCCTTCTCATCGCCGTCCGTGACGGACAGAGGACCCCGGCGCCTGGCCGAGCGTGACATCCCCGGCCGGATCGGGCATAACCCGCCACGGGTGACCGGCATCGACCCGAGGTTCGAACTCCCGAAAGGAGACACACGATGCCAAGCACGACACAGAAGAGCAATCAGCCAGCCCATGTTATCCGGATCGGCACGATCAAGGCCGTTGTCTGGGCCAACGAGACGAAGGGCGGCCGGACCGTCCACAACGTCAACCTCGTCCGCATCTACCGCGACGATGCGGGGGAGTGGCACGAGACCAACGGTCTCGGGCGCGACGACCTGCTCGTCGCCGCGAAGGTGCTCGACCAGGCGCACACGTGGATTCACGACCAGCCACGCCAGGAAAGCGACAGCGACTAAGAGACGGTCATTATCCAAGGTTCATCACCGGTTTTTCGCGTCCGGTCACCCAGCCCGTGCAATCATGCGCCGTCATCCCCGCACCCCCGCGTGCAGGAACGCGGGGGCGCCCGCCCGACCGCGCCGGCTTCCCCGACCCCGCCACGGGGTCACCCAACGCCCCCAGGCCTCGAACGACCCCCGCGACCAACGCATGCACGCGCCCGTCGGCCATGTCCGACGGCAGAGACACCTTCACCAACTCGACCGCCGCTCGCTCATCCTCCGCCGTCGCGTAGTGCGGCAGGTCCCGCTCGACCAGCCAGCGGAACAGGCCGGGCGCGTTCCGGGTCGCGCACCGTTTCGCGTGCTCAGCGAGCGTCACGAACGCGAGGAACCCGGCCTCCCCAGCACGGGCACGCCCCCTGGAACACGCCTCCGCGTGGAGCGTCCTGAGACGGGCCGCGCTGCGCAGGTCCTCCGCCGTGACCCTGGACAAGGCCGGCCTTGCTCTTCTCCGAACACCAGTCGGTCCGGCCGCACCGGGGTTCTGGTTCTTGTACTCCCGGAGGGGGTACTTGTCTTGTACAGGGGGTGACAACCTGGCCGTGGATAACTGCCCCGGGGGTGACAGATCGCCTGTGGAACGTTCGGCGACACCGCCACACGGCGACCAGCCGAGGTCGACCTCGAACAGCCCCCCGTACCGGTTCAGCCTCCACTGCGGGGTCGGCAACGGCCGCACCCAGCCCGACTCGACGAGCCTCGCCCGCGCTCGCTTAACGCTCCGGACATCGAGCCCGAACTCCTCGGCCAACGCGGACGCCTTGCAGCACCCCGTGGCCGTGACCTGTCCCCGACGATAGAACGCGCAGCGCAGCAGGTGCCCCAGGACCGTGGCGGCCGTCGCCCGGTTGCAGCCGGCGGCGAGGTGCCGGAGCATGCGGCGTGGAAACGGCACGAGCCGCCGGAGCGCCCTCCCCTCACCCGCCCTCGCCACCGGTTCTAGGAAGCGGACCCCGTGCGTCGACCAGACAAGCAGGCCGGCCTTCTCCAACCGCCGGAGCGAAGCACGCAGGCACGCCCCGGCGTGACCGCCGACCAAGCCCGCGAGTTCCCGCAGCGTGAAGGTCGGCGTCACGGACCTGCCCGCGGCCGAGCGCCTCGCGACCAGCTCGCGGCAACCGAGGTAGACGCGGAAGTCCTTCAGAGTGACCAGGCCCTCTGCCAGCACGGACCAGACGCCTCGGAGTTCGTCGGCCCGGACCAGGATGAACCCGCCGCCGACCGTGCAACATGGAGCACATTTCATAGGTGTTTCGTGCGTTGTGGGGACACTCGGGGTCCGCCGTTCCCGGTGCAGGGGTCGCCGCGGATGCACGAAGCCGACAGGGGATTGTCCATTGACATCGCCTGCCCCAGAGCGGTACGGTCGAGTGAGTTGCGTTCGGTACCGCCGATTGGCGTGCATTTCGAGACGGGCGGCTGCTACCGTCCGTCTCGTCCGCAGTGTTCCACTGCTACTAGATCACCATTCCATTCACTGTGTTCGAGCCCCGCCGCAGTGCGGGGCTTCAACCAGTTTGCACTTCCAGAACAAGCCCACAAGACGCCAATTCTCACCCACGCCGGAGCGCAGGCATCCCCGCGGCCTCGCTGGCGGGGACGCGGGTCCGCCCGCATGTCGGCACGCACGCATCGCCGCGCTCCCGCACGCCCGATTCGGACAACACATTCCTCTTGTCTCCGTGCTCCCGCCTCTGCTATTGGGAGATGAAGTGGCCGGCATCCCTGAACCCCGGCCATCGGGAACCCCGGCGCCCACGGACGCCGGCATGCGGGAGATGGCAATGGCCTCCGGACGGGCGAGCGTGATCGCGATCGGAAACCAGAAGGGCGGTGTCGGCAAAACAACCAACACGGTGCACATCGCCGCGGCGCTCGGGCTCTTCGGCCGCAGGTGCCTCGTCATGGACCTCGACCCGGCGGCGGGGGCCACCAAGCACCTCGGCGTGCCCCAGGACAGCTTCGCGGGAACCCTCGAACTGCTCACCACCGACGAGTCCGTCGAGAGCCTCGTCATCGAAGAAGGGATGCCGAAGGGCGTGCACCTGGTCCCGGCGAGACCGCAGCTGAGCGAGGTCGACTCCCTGCTCTCGAAGTACGCCGACCGGACCACGATCCTCGACCGGCCGGTGAGCGAGGTGAGGGGGCTCTACGACTACATCCTGCTCGACACGGGACCGTCCGCCGCGTTCACAACGACCGTCGCCGCCTACTCAACAGCCGAGTGGTTCCTGCTCTCCGCATTCCCGCATCCGCTCTCCCTCGGCGGGCTCACCGAAGCGTTCAACGACATCGCCGATGTTCGCGCGATGCGGAATCCGAAACTGGAAGTGCTCGGCGTCGTTTTCTGCAACATCGACCGGAGAGCCACCAAGCTCCGGGCCCAGCTCGAACACGTCGTCCACGAGGCGCTCCCCGGCAGGGCGTTCACGACGTCCATCTCGCAGGCCGTCATATTGCCCGAGGTCTCCGGACAGGGGACCACGCTGTTCGACACGCCGCATTTCAGGTCCCTTCCCGCGGCCAGGCAATACCTCAGGCTCGCCGCGGAGATCGAGCACCGAGACCGAAACCGCTCGGACTTCCTCTCCGGCTCGCTCGAGGCGCCCGACCTCGCTTGGCTCGATGCATTCCTCATGGAATCCGAGCCGCTCGTCGGCAATGGGTAAGGGGGAGGACAACGATGGCAAAGCCCCTCGGCGTCAAGCCGCCCTCGTCTTCCGTAACCAGGCTGCTCGACCTGAACGCCGCCGCGCGTGCGGTGGGGAATCCGACGTGCAACGCCGAATCGCTGCACGCGCTGCCTGCGGCCTCGGCCGTTCCGGCCCCGCCCACAAACCAGCACCCGAGCGTCAAACGCGAGTTCGTGCTGACGCCCGCGGCGGACCACACGTTCTCACGGCTCGTCGAGGCCTATCGCCGCGGAACGGGAACAAAGCTCACGGCGAGTCACGTGGCCCGAGCTGTGCTGCAGGCGGTCGCGCACGCGCTGCCCGAGATCGAACAAGAGGCGTCGCGGATCGGCATCCAGAAGCTCCCTTCGAACGCCAAGGCAAACGCAGATGAACGGATCAGGTTCGAGGCGATGATCGCGGACGCCTTCCTGCGGGGCATCACCAAAGTGCAGGTCGAGTAGTCGGCGGCCTCTCGGCTCCGCAACGAATCATGCAACGCCCGGGTTCACAGGGCCGTGCGAACCCGGGGCTTCGATCAAGGAACCCCTCGGACTCAGAGCGCCCGGCAGGTGAGGGAAGGGGATGCGGCCGGCCCTCCATCCTCCCCGGGGCCGCCGCGCGGGTGAACCCCGAGGACGATGGCGAGCCGGCAGGAACTACGCACAGGCGTAGCCCGGACGGGCGTGCCGGGGGATACCATCAGGCATGGGTGAGCCGCGGCGACAACGCCCGACACACAGGCGGGGCTCGGTGACCGTGAAAGCGGCGTGGATCGGCGTCGGGGGTCTTGTTGCAGCGACCGTGCTCGCCTGGGCGCTCGGCTGGATCGGACCGAAGACGTCCGAGGCCAACGGGCAGCAGGCGACGGCGACCGACGGGAACGCCGTCAACGTCTCCGGCAGCAACAACGAGGTGAGCGTGGGCGGGACAACCCTGGAAGTCTCCGGGGTCTGGTCCGGCGCCGAGCAACGAGAGCTCCAGCGTGCGTTGAACAGGATCAAGCAGGCGATCGAGTCGCACGACTGGAAGAAGCTGGACGAGTTCCTATCCGCGGACCAGACCGAGAGCAAGCGGGCCATCGGGATCGATCTGCCGCAGCTGATCGAGGAGGAAGTGCTCGGGCTGGGCTACGAGCACAACAACCTGGGAGACGCCGACGGCGAGCTCGACGGCTTCGCCAGGCTGGAACGGATCGAGCACGCCGAGTTCCGCGGCATCGACACCAGCCGGCGTGGTGTCGCGGTGATCACCGGCTCGGTGACGCTGGAAGGCGGCGGTCGCCGTGACGTCTCGTTCGAGCTCGAGCTGGTCAATGGCGCGTTCCGCTTCATTCTCGCCGACGGCTGAGTGAGTCATGGTCCGCGTCGGCGAGTTTGCCCCTTGACGGCTCCCCTGCCGGCGGTCCATGGTGACTGATAAAGGACGTTATCAGTCGCAAGAGGACGGGTGGGGGACGCCAACAACCGCAGATGGGAAGTGGTTTCGAAGCCGGAGGCGAACAGGCCATCGCGGGTCGCTCGTCGTGCCGGTGTTCCCGCGATCGTGGAGCGGGCCCAGGCCGGTGACGCCTTCACCGAGTTCTTCCTCGCGCGCTACGACAATCCCCACACGAGGCGCGCCTACGCCCGCCACGTCCGACGTTTCCTCGAACACTGCGACGGCCACGGGCTCGAGCTCTCCTCGATCACACCATCGGACTGCGCGCACTTCCGCGATACATACCCCGGCGGCGTTGACCAGAAGAAGCAGATGCTCTCGGCGTTGCGGCAGTTCTTCGACTTCATGGTCGAGCGGCACTTCTGCCTGCTCAACCCCGCGTCGTCGGCCCGGGCGCCGCGACAGACGGTCAGCGAGGGCAAGACACCCGAGCTCCCGCCAAGAGACCTCGCCCGGCTCTTCGCAACGATCGATACATCAAGCCTTGTCGGCCTCCGCGACCGCGCCGTCCTCGCCGTCATGGCCGCGACCGGGTGCCGCGTCGGGGCCGTCGCCCGGCTCAAGCTCAAGAGCTTCTTCTTCCACGACGGGCAGTGGCACGTGAGACTCGACGAAAAGAACAGCCACGAGCGGATCGTCCCGGTCAGGTACGACCTGCAGCGGTTCATGCTGGAGTACCGAGACGCCGCCGGGCTCGCGACGGCCCCGCCGGACGAGCCCGTCTTCCGAACCGCGATCGGGCGAACGGGGAAGCTCCGTGCATACGAGCCCCCAGTGACCCATCCAGACGGGAGCCTCATCTTCTCAGCCCGCGGAGCCATGAACGCAAACGAGATGGCCAAGATGCTCAAGCGGCGGCTCCACGACGCCGGACTACCCGGGCACTACTCGCCACACTCGTTCCGCGTCACCGTCGCGACCGACCTGCTCGACCAGGACGAGGACCTCGCCGACGTCCAGTACCTCCTTGGCCACACCTCGCCGCGGACGACCCTGCTCTACGACCGCAACAAGCGGCGGGTCACGCGGAACCTTGTCGACCGGATTCGCGTCAACTTGAACGACTCCGGCGACTGCTGAGACGAGCCGCCATCGACTATGATCGCTTGTTGTTTGGTGCGCGAGCCGAAGGCCGCCAATCCGTAGGGTCGATGACAGCGCGAGGCGACGCTCCGTGGAGTTGAGCGGATCAGTATCTGGGGGCAGCAACGATGACGAACGAGCTTTTCCGCAGAGGTGGTCCGCACAACATCCGCAAGACCGGCCGCGACCAGTACACCATGCAGATCAAGCTGCCCACCGATGCCGTCGGCATGACGGCCCGGGAGTGCACCGACCCGGCTTGCTCCCCCGGATCGTTCAAGATCAAGTACGGAACGGGCCTCACCGAGGAGCAGCCTGAGGCGTTCTGCCCGTATTGTCGGGCCACAGCCGATCCAGAGGACTTCGCGACGCGCGAACAGCTTCGCTACGCGAAGGACATCGCGATGAGTGAGGCACAGGACGGCATCGAGCGGATGCTGAAAGACGCCCTCGGGCTCGGACCGACCGGAAAGAAGAAGTTCGGTGGCGGTCTGGTCTCGATGGAGATGAGCTACAAGCCCGGTCGCCGCTCACCTGTCCGTCGTCCCTGGGAAGAGCAGCTGAGGCGCGACGTGACCTGTCCCAGGTGCACCTTGGAACACGCCGTGTACGGTCTGGCGGTGTGGTGCCCCGACTGCGGCGAGGACATCTTCGTCACCCACGTCGAGACAGAAAGTCAGGTCCTCCGCGCTATGCTCAACGACGTAGAGCGCCGCAGCGCCGAGCTCGGTCCCAGGGTGGCTGCCCGTGATATCGAAAACGGTCTGGAGGACGTGGTCTCGATCATGGAGGCCGCTCTGAAAGCAATGACGCGGCGACGGCTCCTTGTTGACGGAAACAGTGCCGAAGACGTGGACGCCACAATGGCGAAGAAGGTTCGCAACCGCTTCCAGAGCTACGACGGAGCCGTCGAGACGCTGTCCCAGCTCTTCTCACTGGACATCACCGGCGTGCTCGACCCGGCTGGGATCGACCGCTTCAAGCACACCCTCGAAAAGCGCCACCCGATCACGCACAATCTCGGAATCGTGGACCGGAAGTATCTGGAGAAGGTCCGAACCGGCGAAGCGGAAGGTCGGGACGTGAGCCTCGATGAAGACGAAGTGATCGCAGCGCTCGACACGGTTCTCGTGCTTGTCCGGGGCGTGCATAGCCACCTCTTCCCGACTGCGCCATGAACTTCGGCGACCGCATCCGCGTGAACGTGCGCAATGCCGATGACGCGGGCCGCACCCCGCACCTATGATCGCATATTGTTCGGCACTCGACACGAGATGCGGGGTGCTCGGGAGGGCATCGTGGACGGACACCAGCAGTTTCATGGCATCGATGACGGCAGCGGTCCGCCGGTGCTGTTCCTGCATGGCCTCATGTTCGATGCCGAGGTCTGGCGGCCGCAGGTTGACGAGCTGTCCGACCGCTATCGCTGCGTCGCGCCAGATTTCCCCGGACACGGAACGGCGCCGTTCGACATCACCGACACGAGCATGGACGGCTTGTCGCAGTGGACGCTTGAGCTCCTCGACCGCCTGGGCATCGAGTCCTGCCACCTCGTCGGGTTCTCGATGGGCGGCTTCGTCGGCTTGCGACTCGCTGCGACGCACCCGCACCGAGTGCGTTCGCTCTGCCTCGTCGCAAGCTGCGCCCTGGAAGAATCCGACGAGTTCCGCGAACAGCACTTGCGCAGAACGGTGCCGGCGATCCGGCGGGCAGACAATCGCGTTGTCCGATTCTTCATCCGCCGTACGGTCAGACGGCAGTTTTTCTGGAGGAAGTTCGTCAAGAACAACAAAATGACGGTGCGTTTCTGGCTCGACCGGCTCATGGACTTCGACCCCGAGACGATGGCTTGCTATACCGAGAGTGTGCTGCAACGAGAGCCGGTGTCCCCCGCGGAACTCGGGATCATCACTCAACCGGTTCTCTTCGTGTGGGGCGCAGAAGATGTCATACGCCACGATCCCAAGGAACGCGAGTCATTCCAAGAAAGCGTCCCGCGCACTGAATTCAAGGAGATTCCAGCGTGCGGCCACTCGGTGCCGATCGAGAAGCCCGCTGAACTGCTCGGCTATCTCGAATCACACCTCAGCCGCTCCACAGTGTCCACGGGTGAGATGTCCTGACCCTTGCTCGCAGCGACCTCGCCCGGCCCGAACGGCAGCACTTGTTTCCGTCGCATCCTGACGGCCTCGATGGGAACTGACTCGAACCCAGCCTCCCGCCGCCGCCTGTTCACCGCACGCCAGATGTTCAGCAGTTGCCTCCGGACGGGGGCGTACGGCTCGAACGGCACGCTCCGGAACGCCGCGAGCAACCAGTCCGCCCGCCGTTGTGCCGCACGCTCCACAAGAAACGCCTTGAGCTCGGCGTAACGCTGCGGCGCGATCGCCACGTGCGACCGGCCCGAGCGGTAGCCGATCGAGTACCCGCGGAACTTGACCGGGCTCCGCCTCGCGTCCCGGAACACGCTCGCCTCATCGTCAAAAAAACGGTGCCTCCCGTGAGTCGCGAGCAGCACGAAATCGTGCCCGTGCCGGAGCAACTGCACGCTCGCTCGCCCCGCCTTGCGACGCCTCGCACGCTGATACTTCGAGAGGTCGATCTCGTAGCGTTCGATGAGCTTGCGATCGACCTCCCGGGGGTCCTTGCGATCCGGAACACGTCCGGCGACATAGAACCAGTAGCCGTGCCGCAGGTACGACACGGCGAGTTGCTGCACGAACCCCTCCGGGCTGGTGGCTTCCGATCGATACACGCCTCCTCCATCCGATGATGCGGCTGTTCTGGGGCACAGCCGCGCAAGCCCGTTCGTTCCTTTGTTGCAACCTCCTTTCGCGCAACCGCGCTGCCGCGCCGCACTGGTTTCCCCAGTTGCGGTCGCTCATATCTATGTGGTTGCGCAGTTCGCGAACCGCACTGGCCAAGACCCCTTGGAGTGATCTCGTCCATCGGCGTTCCACCGCGTCTGGCCGCCCGTGCTCCCGCACGGGCCGACAGACGCTGCCTCGATGTCTCTCCCGAGACGACCGCGCCCGACCATCGGCCGCGGTCATGCTGTTGAGACGGGTTATTCCCGTCGCCGCTTTCGTCCTCGCGATGTGCCCGGCACCACCCGTCGGCACGCAAACGAGCCGCCACTGCCCTGCAGCGAACATCGCGACCTCCTGCCTGCGCACGCAGGCAGGCGATCCTTCTACTTGCGGCACACTCCCTCACTGCAGCGTTTCAAGCACCCGGACGACATCCCGCCGGAGGCGGGTCCGGGCACCGGCCATCACGCCGGCGGCCACAGTGATTCCGGGGTTAGACCAGAGCGTCATCCGACCGATCACGTCGCTAGGGGCGTCGCCCCAGCCCTGTGCCGTATGTCCGCGCTCCCGCGCGGCATAGTCGCCGCCGCTCTATAGCGGCGCTTTCGAGGGGCAGAAACCAGAAGCTCCCCTCTACCCATCAGCACACGGCGTTCGCGGTGTGGCTCCGTCTTCGATCGGACTGACCGGCAAGCCCTTGCGGGCCTTTCATGGTTGAGCTTTTCACCGCCGGGTGTTTCTCCCCGGTCGCCGAGCCGTGTCATCGGCCCGGTCGCGGCTGTCACCAGCCGCGAGCTCCCCACGCCGGCTGCGGTTGAACGAACCCTGTGGGCCCGAACCCCCGCGGGGGATTCGGTCGGCGCACCGCCGACCTCACCACCTTCGCTCTGACCGACCCGAGTTGCGATAGCAACCCGGGCGTGTCCCCCTCGCCCGGCTTCTGCAGATCCATCGGGTAGAACACCGGGATTGATGCCTCCGTGTTTCACGGATGCGTTTACTCCGATGAGCCCCCGCCGAACCGGACAAGCGCGTCTCCACGCATCCGGCTCTACGGGACGGCGCCGTGTCGGGTGATGAATCCCGACCCCTTTCGCGAGTTGGTAGCTCGGTACTCCGGGTGGCGCCGCCCGTCTCAACAGCAGCAGCAAGGTCTTGGAATCAAGACACTGCCCGCCACGTACCGTACGTGCGGTGGGCGTACAAGGGTTCGTCGTCACGAGTGCGATCCGCCTTTGAACAGCGGACATCAACCGCCAACCCGATTGACGGCGCAGCTGGTCCGGTGACGGCTGTAGCCAACCTCGCCGAGCTCCGTCGGGGTGAACCGACGACGTAGGCCACAGCCCAAGGATTGGGTGGAGTTCCACACGAGCAACGCGTCGGCGTCGCGTTCGACCCGCTCTGCGAACGGTGCGGCCGTCGTGTGGCGTTGCGCGATGGGCCGGCGAAGCCACCGGTCTTGTGCCGAGCGTGTGTCGCCGGGTTCCTCCCGGATCTGGTTCTCTGTTTCAGTCTTGGCACCCTGGCAGGGGCGGCTCGCCGTCAAGGGGGCCGAGTTGGCGTTCGCTGCGCTCCGCCGGCCCGCACCAACCCCCTTGACGGCATCGCCTTGCCCCCGCCGGACGGGAGCCACTGAAACGAACAACCCAAACGGGAGGAACCAACATGGCAACACAGAAACCACTCGAAACCATCCGGATCGGCCGCGTGCAGGCCGCCATCTGGAGCAACGACACCAAGCACGGCCCGAAGCTGAACGCGACGTTCGAGCGGATCTACCGCGACAACAACAGCTGGAAGAGCTCGTCCACGTACGGACGCGACAACCTGCTGCTGCTGGCCAAGGTCGCCGACCGCACCCACACACGCATCACCGAGCTCGAACTCGCGAACCGTTCCGGGTCCGACGACACGGAGCCGCCGTTCTAGGCACGAACCAACCGGCCGGCGGGTGCAGCCCGCCGCCGCACTACAGGAGTCCGACGATGACAACGAACTTCATGCAATCATTTCTCGACGACCTCATGGACCGGTCGCTTCAACGGGAACTCTGGCGTATCGGCAAAACCGACTACCGGGCGAACCCGATGCTGCACAAGAAGCTGGTCACCCAGGACGATGCCTACTACCTCGTCGCCCTTGAACGCACCCGACAATGGGAGCCTGACGTCCTCATCACAGTCTGCCCGACCTTTGAACTCGGGTACTTGCACCTGCCCATCACACCGCGACTCCGTGACGCGGCGACCGACCAGAGCTTCCGGCCACGAACCCTGCTCGAACTCGAAGCCGACCTCGGGCGTGAGCTGATCACGAGAGAGGAACTCGACTTGTAGCACCGCCATCGACACGCTGGCGGGTGCAGCCCGCCGGCCTCTTCGGAGATTCCACATGACAACACAACACCAACCGCTCACGTCGGACGCCACGACCCGGCCGCTCGATCCTGCCACCCGCCGATCGCTCGAACACCTGCTCGACTACCTCTGGGAGGACGAGCACAAGCACTGGCTCGAAAGCGAGCCGGGCGGGCACATCTTCGACGACCTCCTCCGCGTGCGCCGCTGGCTCGACCACGCCTGACCCAGCACTCCGGTTACGGCCGGGTATTCCTGACCGGAGGAACAGCCACCGCCTCCGGCGGTGCAACACATCGGCTCGCGGAGGACCGGATTCCCCACGGGACATCGGCGCCTCCGCTCGCATGGCAAGCCCGTGCCGGGCCTCCTCTCGCGTCCCTCCCTCCGGCCCGTCACTGGCCTTGCACGTCCCCGCCGCCCCGCATCCCACCGCGCCACCTCCAACCCCGCCGCGGCATCGGCCGCGGCCCCGTTCATTGTGCTCGGAGCCATGCTCCTCGCCCTCGCCGATGGGCTCCCCGGCTCGGATTCGCCCAAGGGAGATCCTCGTCCGGTCACGCCAGCGAGCTCTCGCGGTTCCCCAGCAGCGAAGCCGCTCAGGACACCGCTCGCCTCGCCCACCCCACCGAGCGGTCGCTCTTCCCGCTCCGCGGGAAACGCTCACCGCTCAAGACTGTCGAACCGGTCGGTCGAGCAAGTCCCGCCGGCCGTCCCGGCCGGCACGCGTTGCACTCGACACACCCGCCCGTGCTCCCCGCGGCTTCGAGCCTGTACGGCTCTACGCCTCTCTGTCCTCCTCGCCGCTTGGGCGGCTCGTCGTCCGGCGAGCCTTGGGGCTCGCCTGTCGCGGTCGCGGTTCCCGCTGCGCGGGATACCGCTCATCGCAACGACCGATGTGGAGCCCGCTCGGCAGCACACCGGTCGCCAGCCCTGGACGGGCTGTCACCCGCTGTGCATCCACCTCGCGGGCCCTAAATGTAAGGCCGCTCCTTCGGAGCGGCCACGTCAGTGACCGAGCGGCTGAGCGCCGCTCGGGACTAAAGATGAGTTGCTGTGGCGTTCTCCCTTCGATGCGATTGACCCGCCGCACCATACCCCGAGACACTCGGGTCGTCGACGCGGTTCTGCGAAGGCCGCGCGCGCCAACGGCGCGCAGCGCTCACCCCTGAGACGACGTGCTACCCCGCGAAGGCATTGCAATGCCTTCGCGCTTGCAATGGGCGTTCGCATGGGCAGAGTTCCAGCGTAAGAGCTGCAAACACCAGGCTTGCGGCCCAACACATGGAAGAGATCCGGCGCATGAAGAAGCCTTGCCCAAGTCGCGTCATGACACACCATGCGCGAGAGACCTCGCCTTCGCTTGTCTCAGCCGCGCTCGCTGCATCCGAGCGGCTGCTGGCCGAGACGCTGACCACCCGATTGCTCTGCATGACGGTCACCCAGGCCGAACGCCTGCTCTCACTCGTCGGCCGTGACACATGCCCCACCGCCACATCCGTCGTGAGAAAGCTGGAGCGCCGCGGAGTGCTCGTCTCCGGCTCTTTCGCGGTTCGGCTCACCGATCCCACAAGCCGCCCGCTGGCCGCGTGGCGTCCGAGCCAGCGACTACCAGACTTCGGCGCCGTGCTCCACGCCGCCAAGGCCCGGCGGGAGCGGCAACTCGTCACCGCGCAGTTCATCGCCACCACGCTCGCGGGCGCCAATCTCGTCGGCGGTGAGCCGGGCCGCCTGCCGCCGTCACACCAGACGACCCACGACGCACAACTCGCCGATGTCTATCTGTGGATGCTCGGGGCGCTCCCCACGCGGGCCGCGTCGTGGCGCTCAGAGACCGTGCTCGCCAAGGAACAAATCAAGCGACAAACCATGCCGCGAAACTGGCGGCAGCGTCGCGCGGTCCTCCGCGGCTCGCTCCCGGACGCGGCCGTGACCGACGGCAACACGCAGACCGCGATCGAGCTGGTCGGGGAGTACACGCGTGACAAGCTCATGAAGTTCCATGGAACTTGCGAGACCAACGGCTGGGGGTACGAACTGTGGTAGACCATGAGACGCCCAGGGGACCCTCGCGGGATGAGCGGATCCTGCGCCACATCGCCCGGTACCGCGTGAGCACACGCGAAGCGATCTCAAAAAGGTTCTTCGAGGGAGGCAACCCCGGCAACGTGATCCAGCGGCTGCTCCGAGAGGGACGCATCGTCTCGCGGCGTGGGCTCCCGGACAATGCGCGGTTCTATCAGATCGCACCGAAGGAAGCGATCGCCCGCGGCGTCCCGCTTAACCGAGCCAAGCCCTTCGGGCCGACGGCTTTGGCCACGCACCTCACCCTCCTCTGGTACTGCGCCCTGCATCCAGACGGCATCGACCGCGGCAGGATGGAGCGGAGCGACCTCCGTGAATTCTTCGAGGAAAGGGCACCCACCGGGGACCATTGCGTGGAGTGGACCGAACCCACACGCATCGTCAACCCGCTCGTCCCGCGCCTCACCACGCCTCCGCGAAAGGTCATCGCCCGTGTGGCCGAGCGAGCGGAGACTTCGGCGGCAATACCCAGGGTCAGATCGTTGTCGGCCTCCGGGCAATATGCTGTGGCCGTCCTTGCGTGCTCGGACGTCCAGATCGAACGATATAAGGAGGCGCTGCACCGCCATGAGCGAACACGACCCATCCCCGTCAGGGTGGACTTTTCCGGAGGCGTTCCGGCCATGGTTGGTGCCTAAGGGCGTCAGGCTGACGCCGACCGAGCGGTCGACCGGGGCGCTCAACCAGCCCGCCGAGCTCTACGAGGCCGCCAATCTGCTCCGCCCCGGCGAGCTGGTCTATCGGCGTCCCATCCACTACGCGCCGCCCTCCTCGGCTCGAGTGAATCTCGAACGCCTGCCGCCGGTCGAGCAGATGGCGGACATGCAGCTCGCCTACCGGGAGCAAACCCTCAGCACTCCATCCCTGATCCAGAGCGCACGCACGCATCTCAACACCATCCTGTACCTGACGCTCGGCCTCGCCGCCGGCGTCGGCGTGGTCAACAGGATCGTCCCAGCGGGTGTCGTCCCGATCATCGCCTCGGTCGTTTCGGTGTTGTGGCTGCTCTACATGCTCTACACGAAGACCATCACCGCGAGGCGAACGATCATCGCGGTCATCACGCCTATTGGCCTCGGCATTCTGATCGTGCTGTTGTCCTATCTGTTTGGGAACCGACTTCTTGGCACGCTCGCGGCCGCGGTGGTCGGGTTCGGTCTTCTCTACCGTTACGGGAGCGTGCTCCCGGACATCGCGATGCAGTGGCTCTATGCGCATCCCCGGCTGCGGCCCGAGACCCGAGGAACGCGGCCGAAAACCAAGGGCCTCGACTTCGTCTACCTCGCGAGTGTTCTGGGTATTGCTCTTGTCGTTGGGACGGTCAGCCCGCTCGTCGCGATGGTCGGCGTACTCATCCTGACGTGGTTCCGGACCGGGTTCGGTCCGACGCGTCGGACCGGGCTCGCCATCGCGTTGTCGTCTCTCGGGACCGCGCTCCATGTGAACGCAAACAGCTCGCTCGCGCCGGGTGTCTTCTACCCGAAGCATCCGAGGGTGCCGTTCCTGTCGCGAACGGGGCTCATCGTCGCGGCTGCCGCTGTCTACGCGCCGATCATTCTCATGCTCGCGCTCTCCCTCAGCGCGTTCCTCCCGGACACGGCCTGGTACCTGATCACCACCGAGAACGCGAGCCTCGACGCCTTCAACAGCCGGATGATCACCCGCTCCCCCGTGTGGTGGATCGAGGAAACGTACCGCCGCGCACGAGACGGCGAGGAAGGTCGCCTCTGGGCATTCGTCATCGCGCTCGCGATCGGCGCGACGTTCCCTCCGGTCGTGCTCGTCGGCGCCTATTGGCGGTCGATCACGCAGCTCTGGGAGACAAAGCGGCGCATCGAGTTCATCGAGCCCGACCTGGACGAGCCGGCCGACATCCTCGACGCCGGCGACCGCGTGGAGTGGCAGTGGTACATCGACCGGCTCAAGGACTCGCCCCATGCGGTCGCGGACCCTATCGACCCGGACGGGAAGCCGACCATCCGGGAACGCGACCACCTGTTTCTCGGCGTCCAGCCCCACTCGGCCTTCCCCGTGCTGCTCGACCGCCGCATCCTGTCCGAGCACACCTACATGGTCGGCGACAGCGGCTCGGGCAAGACCAGTCTCGGCATCATGCCGTTGCTGATGCAACTCATACCGCCGCGGAAAGCAGGCGAGGGCGACCCCGCCCACACCGAAACCGACCCGATCGTTATCCTCGACCTCAAGGGCGACAACGCGCTCTTCCACCTGGCCCGGACGCGGGCCGAGGTCCACGGCCGCGAGTTCCGGTTCTTCACGCCGGAGAAAGGCCGCGACTCGCACGTCTTCAACCCAATGGCCGACCTCCGGGGGAGCTCGACCGCCGGGCCGTCGGTCGCGCAGTTCGTGCAGTTGCTGCTGGATTCGCTCGGACTAAACCACGGCGAGGGTTACGGCCGCTCCTACTACTCCCGGCAGTCACGACGGCTGCTCCTCAAAGTGATCGAGGAGGCCAAGTCGCCGCCGGAGTCCATCGACGAGCTCATCGCCCTCGTGGAGGCCCGGGACGACGACGGCGTGATGCGCGACACGCTCGAACTCGTCGCCACGCTCTACTCCCTGAAGTTCTACAGGAACATCGCCGCATCGACTGTCTCGGTTGACCCGGGCGGTGTGATCCATATGCCGACCGTGCTGGAGCGTAGCCAAGTGGTCTACTTCTGGCTCCCCGCCGCGGTGGAGAGCGCGAGCGTGCGTGAGATCGGCAAGCTCGCGCTGTACAGCATGCTCGCCTCGGCCATCGCGAGGCAGCGTGACGGACTCCCCGCCCGCCAGGCCTATGTCTTCATCGACGAGTTTCAGCGGATCGCCGCCGAGAACTTCAAGATCATCCTCGAACAGGCCCGCAGCTTCGGCCTCGGCCTCGTGCTCGCGAATCAGAGCCTCGGCGACCTCCGAACCTCTTCGATCGACCTCCGCAGCGCCGTCCGGACGAACACGCGATACAAGCGGTACTTCAGCGTGTCCGACATCGGCGAGATGGATGACGTGTCGAAGGGGTCCGGGGAGGAAGTCCTCAAGATGCACGCGAAGTCGTACAGCCACTCCGAGGGCGTCAGCGGAGCAAACACGACTGTGTCGCAAACCGAGACTGTGTCCGATATCCTCTCGATCAAGAACATGCTCACGCCGGGCGATCTGCTCGAGATCGGCGACCACCCGCTCGATTCGGTCGTCCACATCACCCGCGGCTCCGGCTTGACCCAGTTCGGCGGCAGGCCCCTCCGGGTGCGCTGCACTTGGCCGATGCCAGAGTCTGCCTACGCAGAACTTCGTGGCATGTCGTGGCCCGTATGGAAGGACACACGACCCGAACAGCCTGACACAGGCGATGATGAACACGTGCAGGACGACTCGGCCGCGGAAGCCGAACAAGATCATCCGGAAGCAGCCGATGCACCGACGATCTCGGGCCCGACCGTTCGCAATACTGAATCCCCAGAACAACACGAGAAGACGGCGGCGTTGAAGCTTGAACAGCTTAAGAAGCGACAGGAAGACATGCAATGAACCGGATGCTCGGACCCGAAGCCGACCCGGATGCTGTGGCCGTTTCTCGCGTCGCCGACCGCATCGGATTGTTGTCCAAAGCGGGGCTTGCGCACCTTGGCGTCCCGTCCGCTGACCTCGCATCCCTGCGGCGTCACGCCGACGCCGAATCGGGCGTTGTCTACTACACAACCTCTCGGGCACCGCTCAGCGCGAAGCGTTTCCGACGGGCGTACGCGACGGAACAGGCGGTCTTCCGATCGGACGCGGAGCGACGGCTCATCCCGGAACACGACCTCCGTGAGGTGATCGGTCACATCCCGCACCTCGCCGCGTTGTGGCACGCGATTGTGCCTGTTTGTGTGTTCGACCGGGCCCAGGAGAAAGGCAGGTTGCTCATCGTTCGAGCCGGGACCGCACGCTCGCTCCAGGCCGCCGTGCGCGAGCTCGACCAGTACGTGGCCTCGGACGCCTTCCGACCGTGGTGGCATTTCATGGACTCGCAGCAGAACGGACTGTTGTACCTGTATCAGGGCCCGGACTGGGAGGTCACCGAACTCCAGCGATGGCTCGATCACCGCCCGCCGCTTGCAACCTGCGGTCGGCCGGCCATCGAGACGCCGGTGGCTGTGGAAGCGGCGGCCGCGCCGTCGCCGCCTCTTACTCGGTCTCCGACCCAACCCGCAGCACGGTGAAGTCGCCGCTTCGGTTGTCATCGCCCGGGGGTAACTCGCGGCCGCGGTCGCCGATATCGCTCCCGCGCCCCGCGCCGTAGGTCCAGCGGTACAAGGCAGGCAAAGCGTGCTCCTGCGACACACGTGTACCGCCGAACGGGCCCGAACGCTCGCTGGTCTCGGTCCAGTAGAAATACTGCCCGCCGTAGTCAGCGGCCTGACGCATGGAGTGGCTCGCGTCCGCAGTCGACGTGCGCCGTGTGGACCCGTCCATGAACGTGATATATGGTCGGGCGTCGGGGTGTGAATACGGGAGCGGCGGACCGCCGGTGTGGCGGTCCATCGCTTCGAAAAAGAGCGCCTTGTGCGAAGAACCAGTCAAAGGCTCAACTGCGGCCATGGGCGTAAACGCCCCATACGTGGGCACCCGGTACTCGTACAGTCCCTTGCCCTGCTCCATCATGGGCGGGTCGCGGAAGCCACTCGTGTTTCTGCCGTAGACGGTCGGGACCATCTCATACGTTGTGCGCAACTCCAGACACGTCTGCCCGCGTGTATCCGTGGCGCGCGTCGATTCCATCGGCGGCCTTGGGTGCTCGGAATCGTCGCGTCGCTCGGGCGCGCGGCCTCGGATCTCCGGGTGGCTCGGGCACACCGACCACTCCAGAATCCGCTCGGGGTCGGCATAGTCCATCAAAGGGAGATGCCAATGCGTCGCTTGGGGCAGCCAGTCGCTCGGAAGCTCCCGCGGCCGTACGCCCAACTGCCGCTCCAGCGCGCTGCTCACCCACTCGCGTGAGTACGCCAACGATTCATGCAACGGGATGGACCCGAGGTTCTGTGACGCGCTCCTTCTCCGGTCATACCAAGGCACCATCGGCAACTGCCCGCGGCGATCCGCGGCGTACTGGCTCGTCACCATGAACAACTCGTGCTGGTTCATCAGGCACCTGGCGGCCCGCTGCGCCTCGCGGGCGCCGCCCACCGATGGGGCGATAATGGCGAACACGCCGAGCCCGAAACCCAGGACGAGTGTCGCCAGCAGGTCGGCCCGTGCGAAACCTCCGCGTGTCATGCCAACATAGTACGCGAACGCCGCATCGCATCGCCCAAGAACTCGTGGGCAGGGGGTAGCACGGTTGACAGCCGCTGCAGCCCATGAGATACCCGGAGATGGCCGCGTCGGGGTTGTCTCCGGCAAAGCCCCACGGCAAGCGGGTACTTGTCGAGGGGTTGGGTCGAAAATCACATGAACGTGAGTGCGTGTCCGGTCCACTCTCGGGCGAGAAGCCCGAGGGTGAACCACTGCGCCGGCCAGAACCAGAACGGTGTCGACCTCTGGACCGTGATCT
>JRYH01001761.1_pt1 | contig 37142 bp, 34 predicted proteins | sample 235351 | NCBI WGS metagenome assembly JRYH01 (sample SAMN03074221, study PRJNA261480) | activated sludge metagenome | biome: Wastewater Treatment Plant; feature: Wastewater; material: Activated sludge; isolation source: activated biomass of a wastewater treatment plant treating wastewater... ...
TCATCGGCCGCAACTTCCTGGTAAAGATCAACGCCAATATCGGCAACTCCGCCGTCACTTCCTCCGTTGAGGAGGAGATCGACAAGATGGTGTGGGCCATCCGCTGGGGCGCCGATACGGTGATGGACCTTTCGACCGGGCGCAACATTCACACCACGCGCGAATGGATCATTCGCAACAGCCCGGTGCCGATCGGCACCGTGCCCATCTACCAGGCGTTGGAGAAAGTCGGCGGCGATCCCGTGAAGCTTTCGTGGGAGGTCTACCGCGACACGCTGATCGAGCAGTGCGAGCAGGGCGTCGACTATTTCACTATCCACGCCGGCGTGCGCCTGCGCTATGTGCCGCTCACCGCCGAGCGCGTCACCGGCATCGTCTCGCGCGGTGGCTCGATCATGGCCAAGTGGTGCCTTGCCCATCATCGCGAGAGTTTCCTCTACGAGCGCTTCGATGAGATCTGCGACATCATGCGGGCCTACGATGTCTCGTTCTCGCTCGGCGACGGCCTCCGGCCCGGCTCCATCGCCGACGCCAACGACCGCGCCCAGTTCGCCGAGCTCGAGACGCTGGGCGAGCTGACGCGCATCGCCTGGGACAAGGGCTGCCAGGTGATGATCGAGGGCCCTGGCCACGTGCCGATGCACAAGGTCAAGGTGAACGTCGAGAAGCAGCTTCAGGAATGCGGCGAGGCGCCGTTCTACACTCTCGGACCTCTCGTCACCGACATCGCGCCCGGCTACGACCACATCACGAGCGGCATCGGCGCGGCGATGATCGGCTGGTTCGGCACCGCAATGCTCTGCTACGTGACGCCGAAGGAGCATCTGGGGCTGCCTAACCGCGACGATGTGAAGACCGGCGTCATCACCTACAAGATCGCGGCGCATGCGGCCGATCTCGCGAAGGGCCATCCTGCCGCGCAGCTGCGCGACGACGCGCTCTCGCGCGCCCGCTTCGAGTTCCGCTGGTACGATCAGTTCAATCTGTCGCTCGATCCCGATACGGCCCGCGCGTTCCATGACGAGACGCTGCCTAAGGAAGCGCACAAGGTGGCGCACTTCTGCTCCATGTGCGGCCCCAAGTTCTGCTCCATGGAGATCACGCGCGAGGTTCGGGACTATGCATCGAAGCTGAACGAGCGCCAGCAGGGCATGCAGCACATGAGCGAGAAATTCCGCGATCTCGGCGCGGAGGTCTATGTGCCGAAAACCTGACGTTAAGCTCACGGAGCGGCTTGCCGGCAAGGGCGGCGAATCGGGTGTAGGATCGGGTGGTCTTCTCCGCAATTGCGAGGGCTCGTTCGATGAAGAGCGACCGTCTCCTTCTCCTGGGTGCCGCCATCCTCCTTGGTCTGCCACCTGCTGCTGGGCCCGCCCAAGCTGCCGGGGCTCAGGAGCTCTCGAAGGACATCATCGCCGTCCAGATCCGCAAGCAGGGTTACGAATGCAAGAACCCTGAAAGCGCGGAGCGCGACACCAAGGCTTCCAAGCCTGACGAGGCGGCCTGGATCCTGAAATGCGAGGGCGTCACCTACAAGGTTCAGCTCGTGCCGAAGCAGGCGGCCAAGGTGGAGCGGCTGCCGGAAGAAGCGCAGGACACGAAGCAGGAAGCCGCGCCGCCCGATGCCGGAGCCTCATCAGCCACTAAATAAAGTTCGCCGTCTCGTCGGTCTTTAATCAGCTGCGGCCGCTGCCTGGGGTTTCGCGATCTCCGCTTCGATGGCATTCACGACCCGCTCCGAATTCGGTGCCGTCTGCGAATAGAAAGACGTTACGAGGCGTCCGTCGCGGCCTACGAGATATTTGTGAAAGTTCCACTTGGGCGCGTTCAGCCAGCCGGACTCGTTCCGCGCCCACTTGTAGAACGGGTGCGCGCCGCTGCCCGAAACCACCGTCTTGTCCGCCAGCGGGAACGTGACGCCAAACATGCCCTCGCAGAACTCCTTGATCTCGCCGGCGGCCTTCGGCTCCTGCGCGCCGAAGTCGTTCGAAGGCACCCCGATCACAGCGAAGCCTTGCTCCTCGTATTCGGTATGCAACTCCTGAAGGGCGCGGTACTGCTTGGTGAAACCGCAGAAGGATGCCGTGTTCACCACCAGCAGCACCTTGCCGCGAAAGTCTGCGAGCGGCATCGGCTTGCCGTCGATGGACGTGAAGGAGAAGTCCCAGGCTGTGGTCGCGGTGCTCATGGTGTCTGCTCCGGCGGCAAAGGTCACCCCGCAGACGGCCATGATACTGACGAGCGCCGTCCTTGTGGCCTTGGCTAGCTTCATGCGAGCCTCCTCTTTTCCGGCCGAGCACCGGGATTCCTATCTCAGGGAGGCTCGGCGAAAGCGCGGGAGCGTCCGGATCTCCGGCGGGGTCAGATCGCCCCAACGAGCTTTGCAATTCATGGCGAAGCATGGCACGCTTCGGTCAGGTTTCAACAACTGAAAGGAGGTGATCCGATGTCGAGTGGGATCTTGAGGACGGCGATGTCGCGATCGCTCGGTTTCAAGGCGGATCTGCCTCTCGAGGCAGCCTGAAGCAGACGATAGCGGCACGACGCAACAATCGTCGGCAACGCCGCCCGAAAAACATCTCACGGGGGCTGCTCGAAGAGCGGCCCCTTTGTGTTTTCTACTGCAGGTCCGACCGGTGCACCGTTGGCAATCACACCTCGGCAAGCCGCAGCTTGAACCGGTCGAAATCATCGTAGCGGCCTATGGAGATGCGCGGGAGCGCGAAACGGTTCGCTCCGCGCCGCCAAAGCCGGCCCCCGAGCGCCATGGCCGAGACGAGCCCCGCGTCCGAGACGATGGCCTGCACGGCGGCCGTGTGATTGCCGTTGGGGTAGGCGAAATGCCGGACGGGCCTTCCGGTCCAGTCTTCGAGCAGCCTGCGCGACTTCCGAACGCTTGCTCGAGCGTCGGCAGAGGGAATCCGGTCGAGCAGACTGTGGCAATGACTGTGGGCCGCAATGGTGATCCAGTCGCTCTTCGCGAGTTCTTTCAATTGCGCAATCGATAGCGGCTGGAGGGGCTTGAACCGGCCTTCTCGACGGGGCGGCGCCTGTGCGATGACGGCAGAGGTAAGCGCCGGCCGATCTGCCGGCGGCGCGCGCTTCAGCGTCTCGAGAATTTGCGAGATGAGAGCCCATCGCGCGGGTCCAAGATCGCGTCCAACCCGCCACACGGGAAGTCCCGCTGCTGCAAGATCGATCGTGAAGGCCCCCTCTGCCTGTAGCGCGTTCATCACCGTATCGAACCAGTACGGCTGCCCGCTCTCGATCTCACCTGTCGCGATGTAGAGGGTGACCGGAATGCGCAGATCCTCGACGAGCGGCAGTACGCCGTCGAAAAGCCCCGTATCGCCATCATCGAACGTTACCACGGCGCGCGGACGTCCGCTCCGCGCGCCGTCATCCGCGAACGCCTCATCAAGGCTCACAATGTCATAGTGCGCACGGAGAAACTGCATCTGGCGCACGAAATCGCGCTGACGCACCGCGGTCCACACATCGATCTGCTCATGGTCCGGGCGCAGGGTATGGTAGCAGAGAACGGTGATCGGCCGTCCTCTTTGCGCGTGCGCCATAAGGAGCGCGTAGAGAGGATCGCTGGCCAGAATCCGTCTGGCAAGCTGTCGTGGTGCGATCGCTCCGTAGAGGTGCAGCGCGCGGCCCCCCGGTCGGGACCTGACGCGGAAATCGTCTTCTTCAAGGGCAGAAGCTAGCTCTGCCTGGCCCATCAAGGTGTCTCCGTAGACGGTTCCGTTAGAAACAGGCCCGCAAGCTTCCGGACCTCCGTGTCGATACTGTGCCGATCGCGGGCGCGCCGGTGAGCAGCGGCACCCATACAGGCGAGCTCATCCTTGGAGAGCCCCATGCTGTCTTCCATGACTCTTTCAAGAGCCTCCGCATCGCCGGATGGTACCAGCCAGCCCACCTCTCCCGGCACCACGAGCTCTGGAATGCCCGCGATATAGGTCGTGATGACCGGGCGGGCGAGCGCCATGGCCTCCATCAAAACAACCGGCAGGCCCTCCTGCAAGCTGGGTTGCACGATTGCATGGCTGGCGCGGATCTCCTCCCGCACTGTCTCGCCACCGATCCAGCCTGTGATGCGCACCCGATCCGTAAGCCTGAGATGGCGGATCCGGTGCTCGATCAAGCTTCGCAACGGCCCGTCGCCAGCCAGCACGAGACGCGCTTCGGGATAGCGTGCCGCGATGTGTGAAAAGGCATCGAGCAGGATCAGGTGTCCTTTCTCGGCGCTGAGACGCCCGATGCAAAGAAACCGCGGTGCGTCGGGGAAAGGGGTAGTGCCGGGCTCGGCGAAGGATGCGCCGTCGAGGCCGCAATGCACCACGTGGATCTTGGACCAGTCTTCGGGCGGTACATGCCGCAGGAGCTGGCTGCGGGTGTAGGAGCTGATGGCGACCGCGAACTTGGCGTGATGCACCTTCCGATCGAGATGCAGGTATTTTCCATCGTCGGCCTCATCGGCGCCGTGCACGGTGAAGCTGTAGGACGGCCCGCCGAGAAGATGGAGCAGCAAGGCGACCTCAGCCGAGTTCGTGCCGAAGTGGGCGTGCAGATGCTCGACCGGCGTCTCGCCAAGAAGCTCCTTCAGGCGGCAGGCGTGCGCCAGATAGACGAGATGATAGGGCAGCGGGCGGATCGAGCGCCTGGACATGCCGACCGCCGCCCGGAGCGCTCGAAAGAAACGCCGCGGCTCGGCTAGGCAGGCGCGCATGGCGGCGGCCGCAAGGGGCATCAGTCCGCCTTCGAGCAGATAGCGGGTGCGCGCGCGCTCGGCCCTGTCAAGCGGATCGACCAATTCGCCGTCCCATCCGCGGAGCGCAATCCGCTCCACGGTGAAGCCAAGCCGCTCTGCCGCCAGGATTTCGCGCCGGATGAAGGTGTGACTCACCTTCGGATACTGATTGACGAGATAAGCGACGCGGGGTCCGCCGCTGCCCGCTCCAGGCGCGGCGACAGCCTGCGGCGCCGGGCTTGTCAGCTCCCTCTGCAAGTCTTCGATCACGCTTCGCTTCCTGGAATCCAGCTGCCTCGGCAATTTAGGCAATAGTGCCTATTCTCATCAGCGGATAGAACATGATGCGATTGCTATTAACGCGGTTCGCCAATCCGACCCGCTGACAAAGAGAGTGACCGCAAGCCCATGCCGCTGCTTCGTTTCGACCTCATCGAAGGCCGCTCGGACGCCGAGATCCAGGCCCTGCTGGACGCCGCCCACCGCGCCATGCTGGCGGCTTTTGCAGTCCCCGAGCGCGACCGCTACCAGATCGTGCATGAGCACAAGCCTTCGCGCATGATCGTGGAGGATACGGGGCTTGGAATTCCGCGCACGGACAAGGTGGTTCTGCTTCAGGTCACGACGCGGCCGCGCGGGCGGGCCGCTAAGGAGCGTTTCTACCGGCTGCTGGTCGAGGAGCTCGAGCGGAGTTGCGCCATCCAGCCATCCGACGTCATGGTGTCGATCGTCGAGAACACGGACGAGGATTGGTCCTTCGGACATGGGCGCGGCCAGTTTCTGACCGGGGAGCTTCCCGGCGGGGGCAAGGGCTGAGGGCCGCCGCACCTCACGCTCCGGCGTAGAAATTTGTACCCGCTCACGCATTAACGACGAATTTCCTCCATCTCACCGCAATTGTGCCCATAGTGGCGTCAGTTGCGCGCGTATCAGGGGAGGTTAGCGTGTTCAGTCGCGGCTCAAGTTCCGATCCCGGCCTGCCGAAGCCACCGAGCCCGCCGAGTGGGCTGGAAAGCACGCCGATACCCGCCAATGGACGCGCATCGCCCTTCGGGGCCGCCTCGGTCATGGGCGCGTCGGTGATCGGCACGGACCTTACCATTCTTGGCGAGAAGATCACGATCATCTCGCAGAACCGCCTGCAGATCGACGGCGATATTCGCGGCGACGTCACCGGTAAGCAGGTCGTCATCGGCGAGGATGGCTCGGTCATCGGCACGGTGTGCGCCGAACAGATCGAGGTTCGAGGCGGGGTGCGGGGCGCCATCAAGGCGCAGTCCGTGACGCTTCACCCGACCTCGGTCGTCGAGGGGGATATTTTCCACCAGACCCTCGCCATTTCCGAGGGCGCCCAGTTCGACGGTCGCGTGCGCCGCGCGAAGGATCTCTCGGAGATCGCACCCAACCTCGACGTCAGCACCTATCCGGCGCCGGTTGCGCCTGTCACAACCGGCTGAACCGGCGGCCCAGGAAAACGTGTGAGCTTGGAGACGGTGTCCCCGTCTTCAAGCCGGCCGCACCTCGCGCTCCACTAGACTGCTTCGGGGGAGGGCTTGGCTCTCCGTCAGAACGGCCTGCGCCCGACGCTGTTGGCATCGATGCAGGCGATGTGGACGCGGTTGTCATGCCCGATGAACTGGCAGACGTTCCGCTTGAGGTTGGGGTTATTGCGAACGGCCGCCGCTGAAACCTTCATCCCATATTCGCGGGCCACCCGTGCCACCAGATCGTCCTGGCAATAGGGCGTTGCGATCGGGGAGCCGTTCACGATCTGGTTGCCGTTCACACAGCGTATGCGCGCCTCGGCCGGCCCGGCGGAGAGCGTCAGAATTGGGACGAGCACGAGGGCCAATGCTGCGCCGGCGTGACGGACCCTGGGAGGCCCCCGGCGGACGCGGTGAAAGGCACGGCGCTGTAGCATGGACAATCTCCGGAGGCGGTCTCGCAACTTCGTCATGGCTTCGTATCGAGGTATGCAGGCCGCCAAGGAAAAGCAACGAGAGAGGTAACACTCGAGATCCGCGGTTCCTCCTGGCACCGCATCGTATGACACAATATTGCCGTATTTACAGACGCTTCGACGACCTCTTTCATAACGTGTCTCCTGCGGCGCGCCGTCGCAGATATTGCGCTGCAGCATAAAAAGAGATGTAAAATCAAAGCGAGTCATAACGACGTCGAACGATGTTCAGCGTTGATCGTTGATTTCGCCCAATTCGGCTGATCTTGTGCGCGCCACCAGGACGGGGGGCTGCAAGGGACCCTCGGAATAGCAGAGTGACAGAACACGTTCTGGAGTTGCGCTGAGGCTCTTTTGGAGCACCGGTACCCCAACCAACTGCGTTGGTTGAAGATCCGTCGCACGGCGGGTGGTCGAGCTTCGTCCAAGGGGGAAGCGGCCACGAGGGAATCGGGCCGAGCCGCGGCACTGTCGCTCGCGAGGATGGAGATCAGTATGCGATTTTTCGCATTTGCAGCGTTTGCGGCGCTTTCTTTCGCCGTGATCGGCGCACACCCGGCGAGCGCCGGCAACAAGCACTGCAGCAAGGCGAGCGCCTGTGGCAAGACGGCGTCTCACCACACGTCGAAGAAGACGGCCCACAAGAAAGCCGCACACAAGCGCGGCCACGCCAATCGCTCTCACGCCACCAAGGGCATCGCGTCCTATTACTGGCAGGGTCAGAAGACCGCGTCTGGTGCGCGCTTCAATCCGAACGCCATGACGGCTGCCCACCGGACGCTGCCCTTCGGCACCAAGGTGCGCGTTACCAATCACAACAATGGCCGCTCGGTCACCGTGACGATCAACGATCGCGGACCGTTCATCAAAGGCCGGGTGATCGACCTCTCGAAGGCCGCCGCCGGCGTCATCGGCATGCATGGCTCGGGAGTCGCACCGGTGTCGATCGCCGTACTCGGCAGCGGTTGATCAAAGACGGTTCACGTCGCATTGGAGGCGGGTCGCTCAGCGGCCCGCCTTTTTTAATGGTCGAAGGCCGGGCTCGCGGAGGCGCTTTTCCGGCGGACGCTTGGGACGGCGGCAAAATCCCGTATATTGCGGAAAGTTGTTATCCGTGACGTGGATTGCCGCGATGAAACCCAAACCGACGAGCAAGGAACGCGTTGCGGCCATCGCCGTCATCCGCACCGCCATGGTCGAGAAAAAGCTGACCCAGGCCGGGCTCGCGGACGCGGCGGACTGCCACGAAAAAACCGTGCAGAACCTGCTTCATGGCAAGCCCGTGCGGGAACAGACGCTGTTCGACGTGGCAATGGTTCTGGGCCTCGACTACCAGCGCCTGAAAGAATCCTGGTTCGGCACGATGTCCACCGCCCAGCCGATGGAGCTCAAGGGCGAGGGCGGCGTGGTGGCTCCGGTCTACATGGGGGCCTATACGCGCGCCGCCGTGGACCATTACATCGGCAGCTATCTCACCATCCGCCCGGCGTTTGCGAAGTCCGACACGATCGTGGCCTACCGCACCGACATCATGTGGGATCCCGAATGGCCGAGCCTGCTCTTTGAAGAACGTGACCGACCGGACGCGCCGTTCTCTCACCGCGGCCGGCTCTACGTGCCCGCATCCTCCATGTACATCCATCTGGTCTCATTGACGAAAGGGGCCATGCGCATGGTCCTCGTCTCCCAGATCGACCAGACGGGAGAAATGCGCGGCCTGATCACCACGCTCAACAAGCAGCGCGCCGCGTTCACGCCGGTATCGTCTCCGATCGTCTACATGCGCCGCCAGGAGTTCAAGTCCCTGGCTTTCGGCGAGATCACCGCCAAGACTCCCGAATACGCGCTCTATAAGAGCCTCCTCGAGAACGCCTTGGATGAAGGCTACGCTCGCCTGGTCGCTCCGTAGCATCTCAATTTTCTAGAGCCGTTCCGCTTTAGGCGGAATCGGGGAACGGCTCTAACTTTTTGTTTGATCGTGCTTCTTTCCGGACACTTTAACTTGCATGGCTTCGCCCGGTCCTTCTCTTGCACGGCTCCGCCATGACCGGTTCCCACTTTTCCGGAAGCACTCTAGGCAGGCCTTACGCCACGGACCGGCTGGGCGTTTCGCCGGCCAGGATTTCCCGGCGGCCGGCATGGTTCGGAGCGCTGATGATGCCTTCGCTCTCCATGCGCTCGATCAGGTCGGCGGCGCGGTTGTAGCCGATGGAAAGGCGGCGCTGCACGTAGCTGGTGGACGCCTTACGGTCACGCAGGACGATGGCAACTGCGCGGTCATAGAGGCTCTCGCTATCGGCTCCGCTCGCTCCGCCTCCGCGTGAGTCGCCGCTCTCCTCGGGCGGCGCATCGATGTCTTCGACATAGCGCGGGGCACCCTGCGCGCGCAGATGCGCTGCCACTGCCTCGACCTCCTCGTCGGACACGAACGGCCCGTGGACGCGGAGAAGCTGGCCGGCGCCGGAGGTCATGAGCATGTCGCCCTGGCCAAGGAGCTGCTCGGCGCCCTGCTCGTTGAGGATGGTGCGGCTGTCGATCTTGGAGGCCACGCGGAAGCTGATGCGTGTCGGGAAGTTGGCCTTGATGGTGCCGGTGATGATGTCGACCGAGGGACGCTGCGTGGCCATGATCAGGTGGATGCCCGCGGCGCGTGCCTTCTGGGCGAGGCGCTGGACGGCGGTCTCGATATCCTTGCCGGCGGTGATCATGAGATCGGCGAACTCATCCACCACCACGACGATATAGGCCATCGGGGCGAGATCCATTTCCTCACGCTCGTAGACCGGCTGGCCGGTCTCGGGGTCGAAGCCAGTCTGCACCGTGCGCGCCAGGGGCTCGCCGCGCTGGGCGGCGGCACCCACGCGCGTGTTGAACGCCTCGATGTTGCGGACCGAGAGCTTGGCCATGCGCTTGTAGCGCTCTTCCATCTCCGCCACGACCCAGTTGAGCGCCGCCACCGCCTTCTGCGGATCGGTGACGACGGGGGTCAGAAGATGGGGAATGTCGTTGTAGACGCTGAGCTCCAGCATCTTCGGATCGATCATCAGGAAACGGCACTTCTCCGGCGGGTGCCGGAAGAGGATCGAGAGAATCATGGCGTTGACGCCCACCGACTTGCCCGAGCCCGTGGTTCCGGCAACGAGAAGGTGAGGCATACGCGCCAAGTCAGCGATGATCGGCTCGCCGCCGATGGAGCGGCCGAGCGCGAGGGGCAACACGCCATCGGCAGAGGCGAAGGCGGGGCTCTCGATGATCTCGCGCAGCCCGACCATATCGCGCTGGCTGTTGGGCAGCTCGATGCCGATCACGTTGCGGCCGGGGATCACGGCGACGCGGGCGCTGGTGGCGCTCATGGAACGGGCGATGTCGTCGGCAAGCGCCATGATGCGCGTCGCCTTCGTGCCGCGTGCAGGCTCGAGCTCGAACAGCGTCACGACGGGCCCCGGCTTCACGTCGCGCACCTCGCCCTTGACACCGAAGTCGGCAAGCACGTCTTCGAGCAGGCGCGCCGTGCCGCGCAGCACGGTTTGAGAAACCTCGCTGCCGGTCTTGGACGGCGGGCTCCGCTTCAGCATGGCAGGAGCCGGGCGCCGGAAAGCGGGTGCGGCACGGCGGGCTGCGACGGCGCGTAGCAGGCTTGTCTGGGCCCTGCGGGGAGCCGGCGGCTCGGGCGCCACGGCCTCCGCCGGGGAGGGCGCGGGCTCGGGCGGGGGAGTTGGCGCGCGGGTGGCGGGCGGTGCCTCCCGCGTTCCGCCGAGAAAACGCGGCAGTTCGTGCGGTGCAAGCGCGGGTTCGGGCGGAAGAGGGCGGGCGCCCGGCGGCGCGAACCGCTCCGCAATGGCGCGGCTCGAGATTTCGAGTGTCGGATCTACGGTGACCGGCACGTCGTCGACCGGGAACGCATCGGCCTCGTCCTGGCCGAACTCGTCTTCGAGATCCTCGTCGATTGGGGGCTCGCGGTAGGCGGACTGGCCCCGGCGCGGCATGCGCACGGGCTCGGGCGATGATTCCGAACGGCGCGCGAAGATGCCCGGAAGCACGGGTTCGACAGGGCCGCCGCGGACGCGGGCGCCGGCTCGCGCGGAACGTTCTCCGAGGGTGCGAAGGTTTCCAATGGCCGAGGCGAGCAGGCCGTGCCCTGCGGCCCCGCTCGTGGGCAGATGGTGTGCCTGGTTCCCGTTCCACGCGGCGGCACGGGCCGGGCGTCTTGGAAGCACATCCTCGCGCGTGACGCCGAGAGCGCGCACCAGCGACGACATGCCAAGCCCCGTGAGCAGGATGGCCGCGGCCGGGCGGGCCGTGTCGGTGCTGATGTAGCCGAGCATCGAGACCGCGGCATCGAAGATCACGTCGCCCAGAATTCCGCCGTAGCCGTGCTCGATTGGCCAGGAGGCGCTACCTGGAAAGGCGGAGACGGCGGCGGCCATGCCGAGCACGGCAAAGGGATAATAGGTGGCCTTCGCCCGCAGGCCTGCAACCTGACGCGAGAGGACGAGTTCGAAGCTCCAGATCATGAGCGGTAGAAGGGCTATGGCCGAGGCGAGGCCTAGCGTCTGCAGCAAGAGGTCGGCGATGATGGCGCCCGGCGCGCCGAGCGCGTTGCGGACCGCGCCGTTCGTGGCATGCGTGAGGCTGGGATCGGCGACCGACCAGGACACGAGGCTTGCCCATACGGCGGCAATGGCAAGGAGAAGCATGAGGCCGGATGTACGGCCGAGGGTGCCGATCAGGCGCGCTTCGAGGGCGGCCGGCATGAGGCGCTGGCGATCAAGCCCGGAAATAATCGGCCCTTTGGCGGACGGCATGGTGGCGAACGTCTCTTACGCAGATACATGAATGACCCGTTCGAGGGCTTTCCAGACGGGAAAGGCGTCGCGGAGAAGCGCCCGCGGAGGCGTGCTCGCGGATTGGTTCCCGGTACGCCTAGTCCGAGCCAGGAAGGCACCGGATATGACCTTGACCTGGAAACGTTTCCATAAGGTTAGTGGAACGTTGTCGGCGTTGCTGAGGTCACTCGTAGGAGCGTGCGGGAGGGCGCCGGAGACCGTACCTGGTCGCTCTTACCGCTCGGGCGCGGCATCGCGTTTTGTACTGTCGTAATTGGCGGCGGACGCGAGACCGATGGCCTGGTCAAGGCCGCGGGCGCCGCGCAGGTCCGCCTCGTCGATGTTCGCACCCGTGAAATCGGCGCCGGCCAGATTGGCACCCCGGAAATCCGCTTGCAGCAGGTTGGCGCCGCGCAGGTTCGCGTCTCGCAAGTCTGCGCCAGGAAAGCGCGCGTATTTCAAAAGTGCTTCGGGAAACTTCGCTTCCGTCAGAATGGCGCCCGTGAAGTTGGCGCTGATAAGGCTGGCGGGAGCGAAGAGCGCCTCCTCGCGCGTGGCGCCGCCGCCGAAGACGGCGCTCGTCAGGTCGGCATTCGAGAAGTCGGCCCGGTCGAGCCAGCCGTCGGAGCGGATGCGGACGAGCTTGGCGCCGACGAACTTGGGGGCTTCGGCGGTGACGACCTCGAGGCTGGTGAAGGTCGTCGGACGAAGGATCACGGCGTCCGTCAGGTCCGCGCCCGAGAAGTCCGCGGCCGTGATGGTGGCGCGGTTGAGGCGCGTTCCGACAAGTGAGGAGCCCGTAAGGTTGGCATGCGAGAGGTCGGCCCCGTAGAGGTCGGACCCGTCAAGCTCGGCGCCCTTGAAGTCCAACTCGGCAAGATCCATGCGCGTGAGGTTCAACCCTTTGAGATCGGGGCGGGCGCCTGGCTTCGCCGAAAAGATGCGGGCGACCACTTCGCGCGTGCTCAGCTGCTTGCCTTCGCTCTCCGGCGTGGTGGGAGCAGGGCCGGGCGCCGTGTAGCTCGGCAGACCGCCGGCGGAGGCACCCGTGGCGGCCGATACGGCGATCATGAAAACGGCGGCGGTGTCGGTCGCAATGCTCATGCTTCGCTTTCTCTTTGGAGCGCGTTCATGCTTGGTGAACACGCCTAAGCCTTTGCTTGGGAAGCTGGTTCACGTTCTGGTGGTTGCGTGCCGCCTCCACCGCGAACGATCAGGCTCCAGGTGATCCTGCCGTGTTTCAGCCCATCATGCCGAGGCCGCTTCGTCCTTCAAGAGTTTGTAATTGATGGAATCGAGCAGAGCTTCGAAGCTGGCGTCGATGATGTTCGGAGAGACGCCGACGGTGATCCAGCGTTTTCCCGTCGCGGTGTCGAGGCTTTCGACGAGCACTCGCGTCACCGCCTCGGTGCCCCCGGTGAGGATGCGCACCTTGTAATCCACCAGCTCGATGCTCTCGATATATTTTTGATAGCGCCCAAGATCCTTGCGCAGCGCGCGGTCGAGCGCGTTCACGGGGCCGTTGCCCTCACCGACGGACCAGATGGGCTCCGGCTCGCCGTCGATGAACACCTTGACGGTGGCTTCCGACACCGTGACCAGCTTGCCCATGGCGTTGTGGCGGCGCTCGACCATCACACGGAAGCTGTTGACCGCGAAATAATGCGGCACTTCGGCGAGGTGGCGCCGGGCCAGCAGCTCGAAGGACGCTTCTGCAGATTCGTAGGCGTATCCGGCCGATTCCCGCGCCTTCACCGCATCGAGCAGCGCCTGGATGCGGGGATCGTCCTTGTCGGCGGCGATGCCGAGGGTTTCGAGGGCGGCCATCACGTTGGAGCGGCCAGCCTGCTTCGAGACCAGGAGGCGGCGCGTGTTGCCGACGGTTTCCGGGGGAACGTGCTCGTAGGTATCGGGATCCTTCAGGATGGCGGAGGCGTGAATGCCGGCCTTGGTGGCGAAGGCGCTCTCGCCGACGTAGGGCGCATGCCGATCGGGCGCCGCATTCAGAAGCTCGTCGAGCACGCGGCTTGCGTGAGTCAGCGTGCGCAGCCGCTCGGGCGTTACGCCTGTCTCGAACCGGTCCGCGAAATCCGCCTTCAATAGAAGCGTCGGGATGATCGAGGTCATGCTGGCGTTGCCGCAGCGCTCGCCGAGGCCGTTGAGCGTGCCCTGGATCTGGCGGCAGCCTTGGCGTACGGCAGCCAACGTGTTGGCGACGGCGTTGTCGGTATCGTTGTGGGTGTGAATGCCGAGATGAGCCCCCGGCACGTGCGTGACCACCTCGGCGACGATGCGCTCGACCTCGTGCGGCAGGGTGCCGCCGTTGGTGTCGCAGAGCACGACCCAGCGGGCGCCGGCCTCGTAGGCCGTGCGGGCGACGGCCAGCGTGTAGGCCGGGTTGGCCTTGTAGCCGTCGAAGAAGTGCTCGCAGTCCAGCATGGCCTCGCGGCCGGATGCGACGACGGCCTTGACGCTCTCGGCGATGGCCTCGAGGTTTTCCTCGTTCGAAATGCCGAGCGCGACCCGCACATGATAGTCGGACGCCTTGGCAACCATGCAGATGCTGTCGGCAGCGGAGGCGAGCAGGGCCTGGAGGCCCGGATCGTTCGAGACCGAGCGCCCAGCCCGCTTGATCATGCCGAACGCCGTAAAACGGGCATTTTTGAAGGCGGGCCTGGTTTTGAAAAACTCGGAATCCGTGTCGTTGGCGCCGGGATAGCCGCCTTCGACGTAATCAATGCCAAGATCGTCGAGAAGCCCTGAGACGCGGCGCTTGTCCTCGAGCGAGAAGTCGACGCCCGTGGTCTGTGCACCGTCGCGGAGCGTGGTGTCAAAGAGATAGAGGCGTTCCTTGCTCATCGGTCCTGGCTTTCGTCGGGTCGGCTGTCCGAGCGGCTGTGCGTTCTGCCGGCCGCTCTGCAGCACGATCAAGCGTCTTGGGCAGCCCCCAGCTTCTTCTTCATCGTCGTGTTGGGCAGCCAAAGGTCATCGCGCGGCACCATGTTCCGCTGGGTGGCTTCATAGCCGCGGGCTTCGAAGAACGGCTCCGCCGTGTCGCTCGCCTCGACGGTGATCTCCTTGGCGCCGCGGCCCTGCGCAAGCCGCTCGATGGCGTCAGCGAGCGCCGTCCCCACGCCCTGGCCGGCGAAGTAGGGATGGACGTAGAGCATATCGAAGACGGTGTTGTCCTTGAGAGACGCGAAGCCGGCGTATTCGCCTTCGACCTGGACGACGAGCGTCGTCATGGAGCCGAGCCTGTTTGCGAAGGCTTCCGCGTCGGCAGCGGCGGCCGCCCAGGCGAGGCGCTGGTCGTCGTTGTAGTCGTCCGCCGTCAGCTCCTCGATCGATTGGGCATAGAGGTCGCGCAGCGCCATGGTGTCGGGGATGAGGAACGGACGGAGCGGATAGGAGGTGGTCATCATCGTCTACTGCCAGATGTAGCCGTTCTCGACGGCGAGATAGACGGCGAGGACCAGGATGGCGATTTTGATCGCGATGTAGATCCGCCAGTGCCGCGGGAACGGGAGGTCCTTCTTCCAGTTGCTCATCTGGTTGTTCTTTCGTCTGATCCATAGAGGCCGACATCGCGGACAATCATGTCCATGACCGATAGCGTGTCCGCCAAGACGTCATTGTTCCAGAAACGCAAGACACGATAACCGTTTGCTTCGAGCCATCGGGTTCGCGCGGCGTCGCTTCTCATCGTCTTCGGCTCGCCATGCTGGCCGCCATCCAGCTCGATCACAAGTTTCGCGCCGTGATCGGCAAAATCGGCAATGCAGCGACCTATCGGCGCCTGTTGCCGGAAATGGAATCCTTGGCGATTGAGCTCACGAAGCTCGCGCCAGAGGCTGCGCTCCGCCTGGGTTTTCTCTCGCCGAAGCCGTCTGGCGCGCTCGCTCATGATGTTGGTCATGATGCGAATTCCAAAAACGCGCGGCTATTCCCCTCCCCCTTGTGGGGAGGGGTTAGAGGTGGGGGGGCTCCTGAACGCCGGCGTTTGGGCCTCCCCCCCTCCCGGCCTCCCCCACAAGGGGGGAGGAGAAGTAAGGCCGGCGGGCTCATCGGGCGATCTCCCAGGAGGTGGTGATCTCGCCGGTGCTGGGGTCCTTGGCGTCCTTCAAGGCGACGCCCATGGCGGCAAGCTCGTCGCGCAGACGGTCGCTCTCCTTGAAATCTTTGGCCTTGCGTGCGGCGAGGCGGGCGGCGACGAGAGCGTCCACCTGGTCCGCATCCACGCTGGCGACTTCGACGCCGACGTTCAGCGCGTCGCGCGTCTCGCCGCCGTAAAGCCCCATGAACTCGAGGGTCGCGCGCAGCTCGGCCGCCGTTTCCGCGTTGCGCTTCGCGGACTTCGCGAGGCCATGGATGATCGACAGGGCACTCGGCGTGTTGAGGTCGTCGGAGAGTGCCGCCACGACATCGGCGTTCGGGGCGTCGGCCGGCTCCACCTCAGCGATGAGGGCGGCGAAGTCCGAGAGGGTCGCGCGGGCCTGTAGCAGGCGCTCGGCGGTCCAGTCGATGGGCTGGCGGTAGTGCGTGCCGAGCATGGCGAAGCGGATGACGCGGCCGTGCCACTGGTTGGCGCCGAAGGTCTTTGTCGCCAAAAGATCGTGGATGGTGATGAAGTTGCCGAGCGATTTCGACATCTTCTCGCCTTCCACCTGCAGGAAGCCGTTGTGCATCCAGACGTTTGCCATCACCGGCAGCCCGTGGGCGCAGCGCGATTGCGCGATCTCGTTCTCATGGTGGGGGAAGACGAGGTCGATGCCGCCGCCGTGGATGTCAAAGGTGGGGCCGAGATGCTTCTCGGCCATGGCCGAGCACTCGATGTGCCAGCCGGGGCGGCCAGGCGTGGCGATGCCAGCCGGCGAGGGCCAAGCCGGCTCGCCCGGCTTCGAAGGCTTCCACAGCACGAAGTCCATCGCGCCCTTCTTGTAAGGTGCGACCTCGACGCGGGCGCCGGCTTCCATCTCCTCGAGCGAGCGGTTGGAGAGGCGGCCGTAATCCGGCATCGATGACACGTCGAACAGCGCATGGCCCTCGGCCACGTACGCATGGCCGCGCGTGATCAGCGCCTCGATGAGCCGCGTCATCTCCTCGATGTGCTCGGTGGCGCGGGGCTCGACCGTGGGCGGCAGGACGCCGAGGGCGCCGATGTCGTCGTGGAACTGGCGCTCGGTGGCTCCGGTCACGCGGCGGATGGCCTCGTTCAGCGGCATATCGGGGAAATCCGCCGCCGCGCGGGCGTTGATCTTGTCGTCGACGTCCGTGATGTTGCGGACATAGGTGACGTGCCCGGCGCCGTAGACGTGGCGCAGGAGGCGGAACAGCATGTCGAAGACGATCACCGGGCGCGCGTTGCCGATGTGGGCATAGTCGTAGACGGTCGGGCCGCAGACGTACATGCGCACGTTCGCCGGATCGATGGGCGTGAACGGCTCCTTGCGCCGTGAGAGCGTATTATAGAGCGTGAGCGACACGCTTCCTCCTCATGCTTGCCTTGTGGCCTGCGAAAGCCCGAACGCGAGCCGGGACTCCGGCCGGCGGGCGATTCTCTGTCTTGTCATGAGGCAAAGAACGAGGCCGCGCGCCAGCCGATGGACTAGCTCGAAATGCTAATGGTGCCGCAAATCGTGACGGCAGGATTGCGCAGGGTCGTTCTCATGGCCGCTGTTATGCGGGCGGGCACGCAAGCCGTCAAGCGGGGCCGTATGGCCGAGGGGCGCTTCTTGGCTGCGGCGATGACGCCAGGTGATAGGGCGCTCGGGGCAGGGCGCCGCATTTCTCCCGCATTGACCCCGTAATCCCGCCCCACATAGTATGGTGAATACGTTGACCTGATGCGGGGTACGTTGGCCCCCCGATGATCGATGGGGTCCATGGCACGAACCGGCAGAGGCGCTTTCCAGCGCCGGATTTCCGATCTCGCGACGAAGGCGAAAGCGCGCGGAGTGCTTGGCGTCGCAAGCGCGATCCTGATCGCGGCCGGCGCTGCGGCTCCGGCGCTCGCGCAGGGCTGGTGGCCGTTTGGCGGCGACGAGGAGGAGGCCCCGAGGCAGCGGGCGCCGGTTCCAAGCGAATCCATCTACGACGATCCCTATGGGGAAAGGCCGCAGACGCGCCGGCCCAATTCCATATGCCTCGAGCTCGAGCAGCGGCTCGTGCAGGAGGGACAGCGGGGAGGCGAGGCGCGCAACGTCATTCCGAGGATCGAGGACGATCTGGGACAGGCGCAGCAGGCCTACCGCTCGCAGAAGCAGCAGCTCGATCGCGGCGATTGCTACGAATATTTCCTTTTCTCGAAAACGCTGAAGCGTACGCGGCGCTGCGTCGATCTCGCCAATCAGGCGGACAACTCGCGGCGGCGCATCGACGACCTCGAGGTTCAGCTCTCTCAAGTTCAAGGCTCCTCGGGACGCAACTATAGGGACGAGATCATCCGCGAGCTGGCACGGAACAACTGCGGCGCGAGCTACCAACAGCAGGCGCGGCGGCAGGAAGGCGGATTCTCGGGCTTTTGGGACGACGGGGAGAGCAGCGGGTATAGCGGCGGCGGTGGTGGCTCGCGCTTCGGGGCGCTTCCTTATGCGACCTATCGCACCGTCTGCGTCCGCCTTTGTGACGGCTACTATTTCCCGGTGAGCTTCTCGACGCTGCCGAACCATTTCCAGCGCGATGAGGACGTCTGCCAGTCCAAGTGCGCGGCGCCAGCGGCACTCTATTATCATCAGAACCCGGGCGCAGGCATGGAGCAGGCCGTCGCCGCGCGCGATAATTCGCCGTACAAGCAACTCAAGACGGCGTTCCGCTATCGCAAGGAGTATGTCAACGGGTGCTCCTGCAAGGTCGCGGAGTACCAGCCCGAGCCCGGCGCCGTGGTGCATCAGAGCGCGGGCGGCCAGGATGGTGCATGGACATCTGGAGCGCCAGCTGGCTCCCCGGGCGGCGGGGCTCAGCCGCCGCCGGCGGCGCCTGCGCAGGAGTCCTATGATGACGGCGGTAGCTATGACGATGGTAGCGCGGGCGAAGCGCTACCCTGGGCGACGTCGCCGCAATAGTCACCTGTTGCAGCCGGCAAGCGGCAAGCCCCTCGGACGGTCAGGCTCCGGGCACTCTAGAGCCGTTCCGGTTTAAGTGGAACCGGGGAACGGCTCTAAGTTTTTGTTTCTTCGTGCTTCTTTCCGAAAAACCGGTTTCCACTTTTCCGGAGGCACTCTAGCCCCGGCGGCCGAGAAGGCGGGCTTCGGCGCGGGTGCGGCCGATCAGCGGCAGCAGGGCCTTGAGCTCAGGGCCGGAGTCGCGGCCGGTCAGTGCGAGGCGCAACGGGTGAAAGAGGGCGCGCCCCTTGAGGCCGGTCGCCTTCGCCACCTCGGCCGTGAAGGCGCTCCAGGTGGCCTCGTCCCAGGGCTCCGGCGGCAGCAGAGCGGCAGCCTTCGCCGTCATATCGGAATTTTCGATCACAGGCTCGATCTCGCCCGCCGTCACCTGCCACCACTCGCGCGCGTCGGCGAGGACCGTCACGTTGCCGCGCACAGCTTCCCAGAACGCAGCCCCGCCCGTGATGCCGAGGGCCGCGAGCTTGTCCGCCACGTCAGCGAAAGTGCGTTTGTGAAGCAGCTTGGCGTTGAGCGCCTTGAGCTCGACCGGATCGAAGCGCCCCGGGGCGGTCGAGATCTTCCTTAGATCGAAGAGAGCGGCCAACTCGTCGATGTGTCCGTGGGGCTCGATGGCGTCGGAGGTGCCGAGCAGGGCCGCGTGGGAGAGAACCGCCATCGGCTCGAGGCCCTCGTTGCGGAAGGTCTCGATCGAGAGCGTGCCGAGGCGCTTCGAGAGAGCGTGGCCGTCGGCGCCGATCAGGAGGCTATGGTGGGCGAGGGCCGGGGGCGTGGCGCCAAGCGCCTCGAAGATCGCGAGCTGCACGCCTGAGTTGGTCACGTGATCCTCGCCACGCACGATGTGTGTGATGGCGAAATCGATATCGTCGACGACGCCGGCGAACGTGTAGAGCGGCGTTCCATCCTCCCGGATCAGCACCGGGTCTGAAAGCGAGCCGAGGTCGACGGTCTGGTCGCCGCGGATGAGGTCATTCCAGGAGACGATGGTGGAGAGCGGGGCAAGGCCGCTCGCACTGTCGGTGTTGGGCAGCCGGAAGCGCCAGTGCGGACGGCGGCCCTCGGCCTCGAGCTTGGCCCGCTCCTCGGCGGTGAGCTTGAGCCCGGCGCGGTCGTAGATCGGGGGCAGGCCGCGGGCGAGCTGGCGCTTTCTCTTGCGGTCGAGCTCCTCTCCACTTTCGTAGCAAGGATAGAGGCGTCCGGCTGCCTTGAGCGTTTCCGCGACTTCGGCATAGCGGGCGAGGCGCGCGGACTGGTGCTCCTCGCGCTGCCAGTCGAGGCCGAGCCAGTGGAGATCGGCGCGGATACCCTCGGCGAACGCCTCGGTCGAGCGCTCGCGGTCCGTGTCGTCGAGGCGGAGGATGAAGGTGCCGCCCGCTTTCATCGCAAGCAGATAATTGAGGATGGCGGTGCGGATGTTGCCGATGTGGAGCTTGCCCGTGGGGCTCGGCGCGAAGCGGACGGTCGTGGTCATGGATTTTGGGCTCAGGGCTATCGGCGAAGGGCAGTTTGGCGTCACCCTATAAGGGAGGCCCGGAAATTGCAGCCCCTTCCGCCAGCAGGATACGGCAAAGCAGCAACGGCTTGCTGCGCCAAGGGCTTTCGGAATGCTCATTTCGAGCCATGCATTAGGCGATTGGTAAGAATGCTTGCCTAGCTTCGACCTCAACACAAGTCTGGGGCGGGGAAGTTGAATGCGCGTTGTGAAGTCGGTTCCGGTCGAGGATTTCGAGTTCCGCGGCAGCATCAAGGATAGCGATGTGAGCCGGCTAAAAAAGGTCTTCGGGGAGGATCCCCACATTCACGAGAACGAGGCGGAGGCGCTGCTCCGGCTCAATCGCTCCTGCCCCATCCAGGCGCCGTCCTGGAGCGGGTTCCTCGTGGATGCCATTGCGGACTACATCCTCAACCAGAGTGGGCCGGAAGGCTATATCACGGCCGAGAAGAGCAGCTGGCTGATCGGCAAACTGGCGAGCGACGGATGGATCGCGAACTGTGCGGAGTTCGACCTCCTCGTCGCCATTCTCGGCCGCGCGCGCTGGTTCCCGCTGAGTCTTGCCACCTTCGCGCTCGAGCAGGTGGCAGGGGCGGTGATCCACGGCTTCGGGCCGCTTCGTGCCGGCCAGGGCCCGCTGCAGGCGCCGGGCGCCGTGCCCGGCACCATCGGGGAAACCGAAATCGCGCTTCTCCGCTCGATCCTCAACGCCTTCGGCGGCGACAGCGCCTTGCCGCTGACGCGGCCCGAAATGGAAATCCTGTCCGGCGTAAATAAAGCCATTGCCGCGCGCCCCGCGCCGGCTGCATGGACGGATCTCTTTGCCAAGGTCACGGCCAACGTCATTCTTCACGAGCATGGCTATGCGGTGCCGCCGCGCGCGGTGGCGCTGCGCCCCGCGGTTCCCGCCGAGGGCACGCTTCCCATGGGCGAGCAGGTGGCGTTCTCGCTCGGCACGTTGCGGGGCGACTATCACCTGCAGACTGGCGAGGAGCGGGCGCTCGCCCGGCTCGAGCGGCAGCGGATTGAGATCGTCACCGGTGAGGAGATCGCGACGGAGGAAACCGGCTGGCTCACGGAGCGGCTGAGGAGCAGCCGCCAGCCGTCGGCGATCGAGGCTCAGGTCATGGCCCATCTCGAGCGGGAGTGCCTGATCGGGGAGCCTCTCGACGAAGCCGGGCACGGCTGGGGCGGACACGCGGCCTGACCCAAGGGCCCGAGACCGAGCTGAATTCGAACCGCAAAGCGCCTGGCGAGACCCTCGCCGGGCGCAATTCATCGCGGTTTACGCCCTTGTCGGGTTTAGTTTAGAAGTGCGACATCAAACGCATTTCCTGACATCCAGACAGGGCGCCAAGGGTCAATGTTCCAGAAAATCCTTATTGCGAACCGCGGCGAGATTGCCTGCCGCGTGATCAAGACCGCGCGCAAGATGGGCATCAAGACGGTCGCCGTCTATTCCGATGCGGACCGCGATGCGCTGCATGTCGAGATGGCGGACGAGGCGGTTCATCTCGGCCCCGCGCCGGCGGCTCAGTCCTATCTCCTCATCGACAAGATCGTCGAAGCCTGCCGGCAGACCGGAGCCGAAGCCGTGCACCCGGGCTATGGCTTCTTATCGGAGCGCGAGGCTTTCCCGATCGCGCTCGAGAAGGCCGGCATCGTGTTCATCGGCCCGAATCCCAAGGCGATCGCTGCCATGGGAGACAAGATCGAGAGCAAGAAGGCGGCGGCCAAGGCCAAGGTCTCGACGGTGCCCGGCTACATGGGCGAGATCGCCGACGCCAAGCATGCGGTGAAGATCGCGGAGGAAATCGGCTACCCGGTGATGATGAAGGCCTCCGCCGGCGGCGGCGGCAAGGGCATGCGCATCGCCTACTCGCGCAAGGAGGTGGAGGAGGGCTTCCCGCTCGCCCGCTCCGAGGCCAAGGCGTCGTTCGGCGATGATCGCATGTTCATCGAGAAGTTCATCGTTGATCCGCGCCATATTGAGATCCAACTCATCGGCGACAAGCACGGCCATGTGATCTACCTCGGCGAGCGGGAATGCTCGATCCAGCGGCGCAACCAGAAAGTCATCGAGGAGGCCCCGTCGCCGCTTCTCGACGAGAAGACGCGGCGTGCCATGGGCGAGCAGGCGGTCGCGCTGGCGAAGGCGGTTGGCTACGATTCGGCCGGCACGGTCGAGTTCGTGGCGGGGCAGGACAAGAGCTTCTACTTCCTCGAGATGAACACGCGGCTGCAGGTGGAGCATCCGGTCACGGAGCTCGTCACGGGGCTCGACCTCGTCGAACTGATGATCCGCTCGGCAGCCGGCGAGACGCTTCCGCTCAAGCAGTCGGACGTCAAGCTTAGCGGTTGGGCGATCGAAAGCCGCGTCTACGCGGAGGACCCGTTCCGCAATTTCCTGCCCTCGATCGGGCGCCTCGTGAAATACCGCCCGCCGGAGGAGGGGATCCAGGACGGCATCACGGTGCGCAACGATACCGGCGTCCAGGAAGGCGGCGAGATCTCGATGTACTATGATCCGATGATCGCCAAGCTCGTTACCCATGGGCCGACGCGGATTGCCGCCATTGATGCGCAGGCCGAGGCGCTCGATGCTTTCTATATCGACGGCATCCAGCACAACATCCCGTTCGTGACTGCGCTGATGCATCATCCGCGCTGGCGTGAAGGACGGCTTTCCACAGGATTCATCGCGGAGGAATATCCCGAGGGCTTCCAAACTCGCCGTGCTGAGGGCGAGGAGCTTTCGGTACTCGTGTCCGTGGCGGCGGCCATCGATCATCTGAACAACGTGCGCCGGAGGAAGATCAGCGGACAGATGCCGAACGGCGTGGTCGAGTTTGCCAAGCGCCGGGTTGTCGATGTCGGGGGCCAGCAGCAGACGGTTGAAGTCGCAGGCGTCGACGGCAGCCAGCTCAACATGAGCTTCATCGGCGCAGACGGAGCGGCCGAGCAATCCGTGTCGGTAAGCTCAGCATGGGCGCCGGGCGATCCGGTGTGGCATGGCGAGGTGGCGGGCAAGCGTGTTGCCGTGCAGGTGCGCCCCATCCTCAACGGCGCCGTCCTCTCCTACCGAGGGATCCAGAGTCCGGTCTACGTGTATACCGAGCGCGAGGCGGAGCTGGCGGCGCTGATGCCGGTGAAGGCCGCGGCGGACATGTCGAAGTTCCTCCTCTGCCCGATGCCCGGGCTCGTCAAGGCTATCCACACGAGCGAAGGCCAGGAAGTGAAGGCGGGTGATGCCCTGGCCGTGGTCGAGGCCATGAAGATGGAGAACATCCTCCGGGCCGAGCGCGACGGGACGGTGAAGAAAGTCAATGCGAAGCCAGGAGACAGCCTGGCGGTCGATGCGGTAATTCTCGAGTTCGCGTGAGCGTCACGCTCCGGCTTTTTGGAGGCAACGATGAGTGACTCCGCCCGCAGCGCGCATGTACGGATCGACGGCCGGGTCCAAGGGGTCGGCTACCGGCTCTGGACGCAGCGGACAGCCGAAGCGCTCGGCCTCAGCGGCTGGGTGAGGAATCGGCGCGACGGCTCGGTGGAAGCCGTGTTCCATGGCCGGGATGCGGACATCGCCGCGATGATCGCGCAGTGCCGGTCGGGGCCCTACGGGGCGCGCGTCTCGCGGATCGACGTCCTGGGCGAGCCCGACGGGACCTTCGACGGTTTCGAAGTTCGTGAGACGCTTTAGAGTCGCTCCGCTTTACGCGGAATCTGCGAACGGCTCTAAGTTCTGTGTTTCTGCTAGAGTGCTTCCGGAAAAGTGGGAACCGGTTTTCGGATAAGAAGCACGAACAAAGAAAAGCCTAGAGCCGTTCCCCATCTCCACTTAAATCGGAACGACTCTAGAGCGTGCGTCCACGCGGCGACGCAAGTCCTATCGAATTTGGCGATGGAACTCACCCGAGGCGGGCGGCGGCGGAGCGCAGGCCTTCAATCACCTGGTCATATGTCTCCTCGTCGCGGGTTTCGGGGTAGACCATGTAGACCGGATAGACGAAGCGGCGGGCGCGCTTCGGCTGGCGGAGGCGCCCGCGGGCCACATGCGGCTTCACGATGCGGGACGGGAAATAGGCCGACGCCTCATTGGCGAGCAGGTACTCGATGCTGATCGAGCCGAGGTCGAGATAAAGACCCGGGTTGGTGAGTTCGGGATAGGCCGCGGCGTGGTCCTGCTGAAAATCAGGCCCCCAATCGACGAAGATATAGTCGCTCGGCGTTCGCCGGCCCATGAGCCTAGCGCTGGTCACGAGCACGAACTCCTCGTCGAAAAGATGCTCAACCACGTGGCCGGGCGGCTGAATCGGCCGGTACATCACGGCGAGATCCAGCGTGCCCTCGATGAGCCGCTGGGTGAGGACGGCCGGGGACGCCGAGACGGCGGAGACCGCAATGTCGGGGCTGTCGGCACGCAGGCGCGCCACCCATTTCAGGAGAAAGCCCTGCCAGAGGCCGAGCGTGGCTCCGACGGCGAGGTGATCGCGATGCTGGTTCGAGAGACTCACCTCGAGCTGTGCGCGCTGCCAGACGCGGACGAGGGCGAGGGCATGTTTCCTGAACTGCTCGCCCGCCGAGGTCAGGCCCGCGCCTGACTTCGAGCGCACGAACAACGGACGCCCGAGCAGCTCCTCGAGCCCCTTGATGCGGGCGGAGACCGTGGATTGGGTGATGTTGAGCTTGTCGGCTGCCTCGATGAAGCTGCCCGTCTCGGCGACCATCAGGAACGTGCGTGCGAGATTGATGTCCATGAGCCGCTCATGACGCTGCGAAACGCGTGAGGGCTATCTATCGAAAACTTCGATAGCAGTCACCGGAAAAATCCGTTTGATGGGAGGGGTGATTCTGCCCACATTGAAAAACGGCTCGACTCGCGTCGCGCCGTTTCGGCTCGGCCCGCGCCGAGTGTTCAATGGAAGGACGAACGAAGATGGCTAAAGCTGCTGCTAAGAAGCCCGCTGCGAAGAAGGCTGCCAAGAAGCCCGCGGCGAAGAAGAAGAAGTAACGAGTTTCTGTTTCGGGCTCTCGGAGCTGGTCGTGCTTACCGGTCGCATCGTCCGCGGGATCCTGATCGCAGCCTTTCTTTCACCCTCGGCCATTCATTCGGCTTCGATAACAAATCGGGATGATGCGGACCACACGGTCACCATCATCGAGGGATCCTCCCAGGAACAGCATGTTCTCAAGCCGGGCGAGGCTCTGGGCGGGATCTGCGAGAAAGGGTGCTTGATCCGGCTCGACGGCAATAAGGATGACCCATTCGAGCTTCAGGGCTCGGACGTCACGTCGATCGAGGACGGGCAGCTCTACGACGATGGGCCGGAGGTGCCGTCGGAACTGGGTTCGGATCCAACGGATCGGACTCCCGATGTCCAGCCTTCTCAACCCGGACCACGTCCGTAGCCGAGGCTCGTTGCAGTGTAGAGAAACCCGACCCCTTCATTGCGGGTCGGGTTTTCTTTTTTTCTGCCGTGCCACCGGTCTCAAGCGGAAGGGACCGCTCGGTAATTGGAATCGGATCGATGAGATACGGGTGGCTTGCTGCCGGGTTGCGAGACTACGGTAGAGCTTCGCGATCGCTGGCTGAAGAGCAAGCTTGCGCCCTTTCACGGGCGAGGGGTGCGCCGTATTTGAGAAATACCGCCAAGCCCTGGCGTTCTCCGATCCGCCACCGAGGCCGGTGAGCCGGGAAGGGGATTGCTGAGAAATGTCTCAGGCTTCCAGTCATCCCGACACGGGCCAGGATCGAAGAGGGATGAGGGCCCTCTGCCCAATAAGGTCAAAATGGTGCGGTCGAGAAGACTCGAACTTCCACGGGTTGCCCCGCTACCACCTCAAGGTAGTGCGTCTACCAATTCCGCCACGACCGCATCATGACCTTCCGAAGCGCCCCATATACCCAACACATGACAGGGGAACAAGGGGGCGCGAGGCACTTGCCTCCGGAGCACGCCGAACTATCAGGAGGGGCCGGGGAAAGCAAGCTGGAAAAGCGCAATCGCCCGTGACGGCATCGCGCCTTTTCACGCCTCGCGGCGGCGGCTAGAACCGTGTCCATGATAGATACCGATAGAAATACCGTTGAGTGGGCGGTGAGCCGCGGCTACGTCGAGCACCCGGACGCGGTCGCCGTCATGGAAGAGCGCGCCGCTGCCATCCGCCACGATCAGGCCCCCGAGCTCATATGGCTCCTCGAGCACCCGCCGCTCTATACGGCAGGCACGAGCGCCCGCGAGGAAGACCTGAGGGACCCCGGCCGCTTTCCCATCTTTCCGACTGGTCGCGGCGGCCAGTACACCTACCACGGCCCCGGCCAGCGCATCGCGTACGTGATGCTCGACGTTAAGCGCCGCTTCGGCACCGACGTCCGCGCTTTCATCGCGACGCTGGAAGCCTGGATCATCACGAGCCTCGGCGAATTCGGCGTGACCGGCGAAATCCGGTGCGGACGTGTGGGTGTCTGGGTCGTGCCTCCCACTTCGGGCGAGCCCGAGCGCAAGATCGCAGCCATCGGCATCCGCATCCGCCACGGCGTGAGCTTTCATGGCGTAAGCCTCAACGTGGCGCCCGATCTCGCTCACTACGAGGGCATCGTTCCCTGCGGTATCTCAGATCGCGGCGTGACGAGCCTCGCGGATCTCGGACGGACGGCGACGATGGAAGATGTCGATCATTGCCTGCGCCGCAGCTTCGAACAGGCCTTCTCGGCGAAGACGACGCTGGTTCCTTCTCCCATCGCGGCACTCGAAGCACAGACGCCGCACGGGTGAAGCGGCAGGCAAACGGCTTGTAAGCCATCGGTCGCCACGGCAAACCTCGGCCGAAGCAGCGAAACTGTCTGCGGGGGGATACAGGCCGGCGACGCAAAGCCGTGAGGAAGATCTGCGCCTTTACAGCGGAGAAGCGTTGAGGCTACGCTAAGACCTATATTTTTTTCAACTTGGTTGAGCTGTGCGCGCAAGTATTTTCATCGCTGCTTTCGGAATTCTGTGTCTGCTGATCGGGGCGGGTTATTGGCTAAGTCTCGAGGACGGCGCCCTCCAAGAGGATACAACCGTCAAGCCTGCTGAAAACGGTCTTGCAGTGTCCGCTCAGAGCGAAAGCGATCTCGAGCTCAAACCTCAGCTTTACTGCGTGTTTTTTCGCTACACGAAACAGCAGCCCAGACTGGAATTTCTATTCAACGTCGATCGCGAGGACCGGCTTCGTTTCCGGCAGCTTTACCTTATCGAGCTGGATGGGCCTCGCCGCACGGTGGACGCAAAAGAGCCGCCATTTCCGGAATGGTCGTTCGATGCCACCGGTAACCCCGCGCGGCTGAACTCAGAAATTACCGTGTTCGATAACAGCGCCGCCGGATCTCACACGCAGCCCATCGCCATCGAGCTCTACGATTATCAGCCGGAGACGGCAGCGCGGTTGGATTTCGAAGCGGGGCTGAAAAGCGCCCATTACCAGCCGTTGCCGGGCCAGTGCACTAATATCCAGGTGCGGCGGCACTGACGTGGTTTGGGAGGGCGGAGAACTGGATCCAAGGCCAGCCTTCGGTTCAAGCTCGAGCGCGTTCACTCTTTATCGGAATCGATTGCGCGACGTGGACACGCTCTAAGTTTTTATTTGAGAGACTGATTCACGCTCTCGGTGAATGCGTGTCCGCATCCGCCTCAAACGATCAGGCTCTAGGCCCGTTCGCCTTGTCCGGCGGGCGGAGCTCCTCGATCCACGAGCTAACCGCTTCTTTACCCTCTCCGTGGCGCCGGGCCCGGTGTCAACCATTCATAGAGTGCAGTGGCTCTAGGATGGCGGCATCAGACCGTTCTCTCCGGGGGTTCCATGCGCAGCAGCCGCTCTCGTCCTGTGGGTCGCTGCCGACCGGTGGCCGCCACGCTCTGTCGTTTCCGAAGCGACGCGCAGGGCGCCACGGCGGTCGAGCTCAGTCTTGTCATCCTGCCCTTTCTTGCGCTCGCGATGGGCATCATCACCATCGGAATGCAGCATTACGTGTCCCATTCGCTCGAACACGGGATCGAGGCTGCGTCGCGCAAGATCAAGACGGGCGAAGCGCAGAAGGCGGGCCTCACGGTCGCGGATTTTCGCGAGCTGTTCTGCGATGCTGCAGGGCGGTTGATCGCCTGCGACAAGCGCCTCCAGATCCACATCAAGACCAGCGATACGTTCGCGGAGCTCTCGCCCCTTACGGCGTGCGTGACCGACGGCAACCTCACGCCTTCGGCGGCGAGCGGTGGCGACGCGGTCGGCGCCCATGCGGGCGGAAAAAGCCAGCGTGTCGTCGTCAGCGCCTGCTACCAATGGGATATGGGGCTCGGACTGTGGCAGACGGTCTGGAATTTTCTCTCTCCCATGCCGACCGTTGAGCGCCGGCCGGTGCTTTCGGCGGTTACCGCGTTTCAGACGGAGCCCTATGAATGAGCGTACGGAAGGCAACCGTGGATGAAGATCGCGGTGCGGTCGGACGGCTGAGGGCGCTGCTCATGGGGCCGGCCGTTGCGTGCCGCAGGCGCATGGATCTTGCGATGAGGCGGCTCGGGCGCGATGCCCGCGGCGCCATCGCTGTCGAATTCGCCCTCATTGCCCCTGTGCTGCTCCTAATGCTGCTCGGTGCGGTGGAGGTTACGCGTGCGGTCTCGATCGACAGCCGTCTCGCCGCCATCGGGAGCGCCATCGCAGACCTCGTCGCGCGCGATCAACTCGACGAGAAGGACTATCCCCGAGGCCTCTCAGCCGAGGACATCACGGCCATCTACGATATTGCCGAGCTGATGATGAGCCCCTTCGACGCCAGCCGCCTCCGTATTTCGATCGTTCCGGTCCGCGCCAGCATGAGCGATAATGGACGCGTCAAGCCGGTGGTCTATTCCAAGATTGAGGACCGGCCGACATATAACGGCGGCGCCGTATACGCCCGATGCGCGGCCTATCCTTTGCCGGACAACTTCCTCAAGGAAGGGGATACGCTCATCGTCGTCGAGGCGAGCTACGAATTTTCGCCGCTGTTCGGCAGCTCGATCATCGGCTCTAGGACCTGGACCGAGAAGGCATTCGCCAGCCCACGCGGAGGATGCGTCGAGATCAAGGCCCGGAGCGAAACCGAGAAGACGTGCATAAAGACCTGCAACTCCTGACGGTGCGGCTGCGCGATACAGTCAGCATGCGGCCGTAGCTATGCTCGGAGGGCTCGCCGCAGGGGGGACCTGAATTCCCGATTAAGTTTTGTTGAGCAAAGACTTAAATCCGTTCTGGATGATCCCTTGAAATGGAGTGGCGGCCGGCGCGGCCGGCCGGTGGGAGCACCTGCAGAGATATGGGAACGAAGCCGCGCTTCGCCCGTTCGAGGTTCTGGGAGTTGTGTGCGCTGTGCGGCGCGCGGTGCGCAAATGGCATGCAGGCCGCTGTGAAGAGGCGGAGTTTGGCATTCGAACCAGCTTATCTTGCACCCGAATTCGTGCGCGAGAGAACCAATGGGACGTCGATCCCTTCACACCGCCGAAGAGCTGCGGGAGCTGATCATCACTGCCTCGACCAACCTCATAAGGGAGGCTGGACTCGAAGGGCTCTCGGCGCGCGAAATTGCACGACGGATCAACTATTCTCCAGGCACGCTCTACAATTCCTTTGAAAACCTCGACGATCTCCTCCTGACCATCGAGGGGCGGCTCTTGGACGAGCTGCTCGCGGCACTTTCCGCCGTGCCGTGGGGAGGCCCTCCAGCGGACAGGGTGCAGAAGCTTGCCAACTGCTATCTCACCTTCGCAGTGAGCAACGCGAAGCTCTGGAGCCTCATTTCCGAACATCATCTCCCGGCATCCCGGGGTGTTCCCGAAAGCTATCGCCGCAAGCTCGAGGCCCTGGTCGAGACGATCGAAAGTGCGTTGCAGCCGCTCGTTCCGGACCGAAGCCCGGATGCGGCCAAGCGCTCGGCGCGCGCCCTATGGGCGAGCGTGCACGGCATTGCTTCGCTCTCGGCGACGGACAAGCTCTCGATCCTCGCGCCGGAAGAGGCGGGCGCGATCGTCGACGACCTCGTGCTGACCTATCTCAACGGGCTCCAGAGCCGTGCGCTCGGGCGCACAGGATAGCGGGTTGCCCCAGCTTCAAAGCCCCGGCCCGGCCAGCGCCACCGCGTTTCTTCTCGATCGAAGGAAGTGCTCAAGGGGACGGCGCGGCCGGCTCCGGTGCATCTTGGGGGATCGTGCCGGTGGTGATGTCGCGGGACGCCGGCGGGGTTTCGGCCACCAGGCTCGGCAGCTTTACGATACCGAACCACCGCTCGCGGGGGAGGAGATCGGCGCTCAATCCGGCCCACATGTCACGGGAGGAGAGGCCGGATACGAACGCGTTTGGCGATGGGGCAAGCCAGACGGCGAGGGCCAGCGCCGCCGCCATGCCGGCAGTGGCGTACGGGTGGCGGCGATCGAATAGCTTCAGCGCCGTGCCGAAGGAGTTCTTGAGGCGCCGGTCGGCAACGTCGACTGCGTAGATCTCGTCCAGCGCAAGATGCACCAGAAAGCCGATGAGCATGAAGCCTGCCGCCAGCCAGGCGACGCCGGCGTGACGCTCGAGCACGTTGCCGAACACGACGGCCGTCGCGGCCGCGGAGAAAAGCCCCGCGATGATGGAATGCCAAGTGCCGCGGTGAACCGCCATGTTATGGAAGATGGCGTGCAGCCCGTACCTGACGAGCACCAGCGTGCCGAGCCAGAGCAGCCATAGCTCGGCGATCGAATAGCGGTCGGCAACGGAGAACAGGACCGCGAACGAGAAGAAAATGGCGAGGCCGGCGAACATGGCCCGGCTGGGACGGCTCTCCTTGAGATCGATGTCGGGAAGCACGGATCCGAGGACGCCCGCGAGCGTGACCGGAATGAGGTTTTCCGGCGCGATGACGTCCGCCGCGAGCGTGAGAGTTGCCAAGGATCCCGATACGATCGTGCCGGCGGCGATATGCGTCGTGAAATTGGCCATGGACTCGTGCTTTCTGATGGCAGTGCCATGCGCCGCAGCGGGGGATGTGCCGGCCGCGGGCCCTCCGTTCTTCGGAGCAGATTCGTTCGTCCTGAGGGAGGCGCGCCCCGCTGATCGATGTGGATAACCGGCAGGATGACGGGAGCGTGCCGCAGCCGATCACACTGCGATGGCGCAGCCGGCCCATCTCTGGCAGAAGGCAGTGCAACGGCCCCGTGGGGGCATCCTCGAGGGAAAGGTCCCAGACGCGTGTCAGCTCCGCCGGCTCCATCCCGCGCCAACAGATCGCTCAGGCTCATCGGTGCGGGCAGCATCGCCGTGGCGCTCGCGGTGATGGCGCTCAAATATGCCGCCTACCTGGTCACGGGCAGCGTCGCGCTTTATTCGGACGCGCTCGAAAGCGTCGTCAATCTGGTGACGGCGATGGCGGCGCTTCTTGCCATCCATGTCAGCTCGCAGCCGGCCGACAGGAAGCATCCCTTCGGACATCATAAGGCCGAGTATCTTTCGGCGGTGCTCGAAGGAGTGCTGATCGTCGTCGCGGCGCTCTTGATCATGCGCGAAGCCTACGATGCTTTTATCAGGCCGCGTGCGATCGAGGCATTCGGGCTCGGCGCTGCGCTCAGCGCGCTCGCCACCGTATTGAACGGGGGCTGGTCCGCCTTCTTGATCCGGGAGGGGCGCAAGCTCCGATCGCCAGCGCTCGTCGCCGACGGCTGGCACCTTCTCTCCGATGTCGTGACCTCGGTTGGCGTGATCGCCGGCGTTCTGCTGGTTGCGGCCACCGGGCTCACCGTGCTCGACCCGCTGCTCGCCGTAGCGGTTGCGGGCTATATCCTTTGGAGCGGTTCGAAAATCGTACTCGCGTCCCTCAGCGGTCTGCTCGACGAGGCAGCGGACAGCGAGATCCAGGCCCGTATCCGCGCCGCTATCTTGCGTAATGGCGACGGAGCGCTCGAGGTGCATGACGTGCGCACGCGGCAGGCTGGACGCGCGACGTTCATCGAGTTTCATCTCGTCGTGCCGGGCGCCATGTCGGTGGAGGCCGCGCACGAGATCTGCGATCGGCTGGAGGCGGCGCTCGAGGCCGAGATCGAGGGTTCGGAGATCGTCATCCATGTGGAGCCCGAGCATAAGGCCAAGAACCGGGCCAAGGGCACGATCCGGCTGTAGAGCCGTTCGCAGCGCCACGGCACGCGCACCGGCACAGCCGCCGTGATCATCAGATGCAGAGACGGTCGGGGGGAGCGGCAACACCAGCCAGTTCCGGTGTGGAAACTGGCGTGGATCCCGGCCTTCGCCGGGAAGACGGCGTTGGAGACGAGCCGCTTGCCTCTTTTAGAGCCGTTCCAGTTTAGGTGGAATCAGGGAACGGCTCTAAGTTTTTGTTTGATCGTGCTTCTTCTCGGACACTCTAACTTGCATGGCTTTGCCATGACCGGTTCCCACTTTTCCGGAAGCACTCTAGGCGACGTGCTGGCGGCCGACATTGGACCGTCGTCTCGTCGCTGCCCCGTTGAGGTTTCTCAGACCCCGTCTCTTCCTCGAGAGGAAACGAGAACGCGCCCGTCGACAGATCCCTCGATGACAGACTATCGGCCAGGTGGACTGTCAACGCGGCTCTGGAAGCGCGTCCGGTCTTATCGGAGCGGTTCGGCCGGCCCGCTCAAGCGATGCTGGCCCAGAGGTCATAGTCGTCGGCGGTGTGGACGCGGGCCGTCACAATGTCGCCGGGACGCAACGCTTGGCCGCCATCGAGGAAGACGCTGCCGTCGATCTCGGGTGCGTCCCACTTGGAGCGGCACAGCGCGCCATCCTCATCGACCTCATCGACCATTACGTCGATCTTGGTGCCGACGCGCGCCGCGAGGATCTCCCGGGAGACCTCCTGCTGGGCGGCCATGAAGCGGTGCCACCGCTCTTCCTTCACCTCTTCGGGAATGGCGCCGGGCAGATCGTTCGCCAGCGCGCCAGCCACGGCCTCGTACTTGAAACAGCCGACGCGGTTGAGCTTCGCCTCGCGCAGCCACTCTAGGAGTAGCTCGAAATCCTCCTCGGTCTCGCCCGGAAAGCCCACGATGAAGGTCGAGCGGAGGGCGAGATCGGGACAGACCTTGCGCCAGGCGGCGATGCGCTCGGCCGTCTTTTCCTGGTGGGCGGGGCGGCGCATGGCGCGCAGCACGGCGGGCGAGGCGTGCTGAAAGGGAATGTCGAGGTAAGGCAGGATCTTTCCGTCCGCCATCAGCGGGATCACGTCATCCACGTGCGGATAGGGATAGACGTAATGGAGCCGTATCCAGGCGCCGAGCTCGCCAAGCGCCGTCGCAAGATCGAGGAGGCGGGCCTTCAACGGCGCGCCTTTCCAGGAGCTTTCAGCGTATCGGAGATCGAGACCGTAGGCGCTCGTATCCTGGCTGATGACAAGGAGCTCTTTGACGCCGGCTTTCACGAGGCGCTCGGCTTCCGCCATGACGTGATTGGCGGGGCGGCTCGCGAGATCGCCGCGCAAGCTCGGGATGATGCAGAACGAGCAGCGATTGTTGCAGCCTTCGGAAATCTTAAGATACGCGTAATGGCGCGGCGTGAGGCGCAGGCCCTCGGGAGGGACGAGGTCGAGGTAGGGATCGTGCAGGGGCGGCACGGCCTCGTGCACGGCGCTCACCACCTGCTCGTATTGGTGCGGCCCGGTGACGGCGAGCACGCCCGGATGCACCTCGCGGATGCGGCCTTCCTCCACTCCCATGCAGCCGGTGACGATGACCCGGCCGTTCTCGGCCAGGGCTTCTCCGATGGCGTCGAGGCTTTCCCGCTTGGCGCTGTCGAGGAAGCCACACGTGTTGACCACGACGACGTCGGCGCCGGCGTAGTCGGGCGCGACGTGGTAGCCTTCGGCGCGCAGCTTGGTGATGATGCGCTCACTGTCGACGAGCGCTTTCGGACAACCGAGGGAAACGAAGCCGACCTTGGGTGTGGCTTTCGGTGCGCTGGCGAATGCGGTCTGGTCGGAGCTGGCCGAGGCTTTGGCGGTCATGGGGGCCCTTGTCGCGGAAAAGCGGCCTTCTAGCACAGGTTGGCGGTCCGTAAAGGGGAGGCGGGCCGCAGGGCTGCACGCGGGCGGGAACTTTTTCTCGTGAAGCCCCATCCAATGGGCGATGTCGGGCGGCTTGGAGCCAGCAAAATGGAAAATCTGCAGGCCAAGGGCGGGGGCGAGCGGACGGATCCTGAACTCGTCGCAGGCGTCCTTGCTAGAAACGAGGCCTCGGTCAGGGCTCTGATTCAGAAATACAATCGGAGACTCTATCGCGTCGCGCGCAGCGTGATCGGCGACGATGCGGAGGCCGAGGACGTGCTGCAGGACGCTTATGTGCATGCGTTTGCGGCGCTCGGCAGCTATCGGGGGGACGCGAGCCTCGCGACGTGGCTGACGCGGATAGTGGTCAACGAGGCTTTGCAGCGGCTGCGCCACCGCAAGACCCATTCCTTCCAGGCCTTAATGCCGGCCGGCCGGCGGGTGCCGGCGGAGGTCATCCCATTCCCCGTACAGGCCGGCTCGTCAAATCCGGAGATCACCATGGCGCAACGCGAAATCTGTGTGTTGGTGGAACAGGCCATCGATCGTCTGCCACAGGAGTTCAGGACGGTTCTGGTAGCGCGAACGATCGAGGGCATGAGCACCGAAGAGACGGCGGCGGCGCTGGGTCTCAAAGCGGAAACCGTGAAAACGCGCCTTCATCGGGCCCGGCAGATGCTGCGCGCGACTCTCGACGAGCACCTCGAAGCGCACTTCGCGCATCTCTTTCCATTTGGCGGGATGCGCTGTGAGCGCATGGCAGATTCCGTCCTCGCACGACTGCGGTCCTAGGGCTGTTTGAGCGGGCATCTTCACCCATTCGAGCGGCTCCCCTGAATGGGATCTCCTCTCGGCGGGAACCTTTCAGTACAGGGCGCATCCAATCTGTGTGACTGCAATTCAGGCATCCATGTGGTGCCCCGGCACGGAGATTGATATGCGGATCTTTTTAGCTACGGCGCTCGTTAGCGGGCTTCTCTTTTCTGTCGGAGCGGCGGTTGCCGCGGACAAGCTGTCCGATGCGCAGATCGCCCACATTGCCTACACGGCGGGCGAGATCGACATCAAGGCGGCCGACCAGGCGCTCGAGAAATCGAAGGCGGAGAATGTTCGCAGCTTCGCCAACGACATGGTGCGCGACCATAAGGCCGTGAACGACAAGGCGCTGGCGCTGGTCAAGAAGCTCAATGTCACGCCCGAAGACAACGACACGAGCAAAGCGCTGCTCAAGCAGGCCGATGAGAAGCATGCCGAGCTCGCGAAGCTGTCGGGTGATGCCTTCGACAAGGCCTATGTCGAGAACGAAGTTGCCTTCCATAAGACGGTGCTAGCCGCACTCAAGGACACCCTCATTCCATCGACGAGCAACGCAGAGCTAAAGGCGTTGCTGGAGACGGGTCTCAAGATCTTCGAGGGACATCTGCAGCATGCCGAGCACATTGCTTCGAAATAGATGGAGGCGTCATGCGTGCTTTGATCTTCGGCCCCCTACTGGCAGCAGGTAGCCTTTGCCTCACGCTGGCGGGACCGGCGGCGGCCGGTGAGGTGATTGTGGTGAAGATCACCGACCTCGTGTTTTCGCCCGCGGCCGTGAAGGCCAAGGCCGGCGACACGATCGAGTGGGTCAACGAGGATCTCTTCGACCACACCGCGACCGCAAACGATGAGAGCTTCGATCTTGCCATCCCGGTGGGCCAGTCCGCGCGGCTCGAGGTGAAGCAGCCGGGTGCGGTTCCCTATTACTGCCGCATCCATCCCAACATGAAAGGAACGATCGATATCGAGTGATCCGGGGCCCGCCACTCCGGGTGGTGCGGCTTCGAGAGAATTTGCGATTTGAACAGACGTGTGTGCCGGTCAGGACTTTGTCTTGACGTAGCTACCCGGTGCGTCCTCGATGACGCCGAGTGTCTGGCCGGGTTCGCGGGGGCTCGTCCATTCGCCCGCGTGCCGCGCGATCCAGTTTGCCCAATACGGCCACCAGGAGCCCGGATGCTCCTTAGCCATGCCGATCCATTCTTCGAGCGTTTCGGCTGCGGCCTTGTTGGCGGTCCAGTGCTGATACTTCATCCTGTCCGGCGGGTTGATGACGCCGGCGATGTGCCCCGAGCCAGCGAGGACGAACTCCACGGGGCCGCCAAGCAGCTTCGAGCCGATGAAGACCGACTTGGCAGGCGCGATGTGGTCGTCCCTGGTGGCGAGCTCGAACGTTGGGAGCTTCACCTTCTTGAGATCGAGCTTGACGCCGGCAAGCGTCATCTCACCCTTTGCCAGCCGGTTCTCATTGTAAAATTCCTTCAGATAGAAGCCGTGGTTGGCGGCCGGCATCCGCGTTGAATCCTGATTCCAGTAGAGCAGGTCGAACGGGAAGGGCTTTCTGCCGAGCAGGTAGTTGTTGACGATGTAGGGCCAGATCAGGTCGCGGGGGCGCATCATGTTAAACACGTTCGCCATGCGCGAGCCGTCGAGATAGCCGCGCTCGGCCATCATCTCTTCGAGAGAAGCGAGCTGGGCGTCGTTCGTGAAAAGGAGGAGATCTCCCGCCTTCGAGAAGTCGAGCTGCGTGGTGAGGAATGTCACGGAGTTGAAAACGGCTTCGCCGCGGGCAGCGAGATAGGCCAGCGTCGCGCCGAGAAGCGTGCCGCCCACGCAATAGCCGACGACGTTCGATGTTGCGGAGCCCGTCTCGCGGCGCACCGCGTCGGCCGCGGTCAGCACGCCTTCGAGCATGTAGTCCTCGAAGGTCTTGTGGGCGAGGCGCTCGTCTGGGTTCACCCATGAGATCACGAACACCGTGAGGCCCTGATCGACGGCGAACTTGAGAAAGCTCTTCGGCGGCGTGAGGTCGAGGATATAATATTTGTTGATCCACGGCGGGATGACGAGGAGCGGCCTTTCGCGCACCTTGTCGGTCGTCGGCGCGTACTGGAT
>JRYH01000676.1_pt1 | contig 37036 bp, 35 predicted proteins | sample 235351 | NCBI WGS metagenome assembly JRYH01 (sample SAMN03074221, study PRJNA261480) | activated sludge metagenome | biome: Wastewater Treatment Plant; feature: Wastewater; material: Activated sludge; isolation source: activated biomass of a wastewater treatment plant treating wastewater... ...
GATCGAGGGCGGGTCCGCCCAGACTCATTGGGTCTCTGCAACCCGCTCGTCATTGAACCCGTGATGACGTCAGCCAACCTTGTCCATCGCCTCGCGAACTGACGTCGCCAGAGGCGAATGTTTATCTTGACCAATCACCTAGCGAGTGTCGGTCCGGCCGAACGGCGCGGAGTCTCATTGGATGCGCCAGAGCGGGATCGCCGTTCCGATGAGGTGCTTGACGTGAACGGGGCCGAAATAGCGGCTGTCGAAGCTCGCCGGATGCTCGGCGAGCAGGAACAGCTCGCTGCTCCTGAGGGTGCGGCAGCCTCGCCAAGGGGGCAGTGGTTCGCTTTCGGTCCTGGCACGCGCGGCCAGGCGGCTCCGCACGAACACGTCGGCGCCGAAGCGGCAAACGCGATCGAGTGCGCTGGCGGCGACCGGCTTTAGCAGCAGCGCCGATCGCGGCAGGTACCCGCGCCGGTGCGCGACCTCGGAGAGGTCTTCCGGCAGGCGAACCAGGGCCAACTCACCAACTTCCGGTCGCCAATGGACAATGCCGTAGAGGCCGATCGCCACACTAGGGGACGCGTTCCAGACCACATACACGGTGGCACGCCGAGGTGCCGGGGCTATCAGCAGGATGAGGGCGATTGCCATGCCGGCAATGGGCGATTTCCTCATGGCTTGCGTCCCGACGACGACTGCCGGCGGGCGCGCTCAGACCACTCGAGCAACTCCTTGCGGTGATAGAAGACGCGGCCGCCGTGCTTGCGGAACGGTGGTCCGGTGCCCTGCCAGCGCATATTCTCGAGCGTATGCGCCTTGAGCCGAAGCAGCGCGGCGGCTTCCTCGGTGGTGAGCAGCGGCAATCTTTTCAACGTGGCCATGCCGTGGGCTCCCGGATGATGTGTTGGAACTTCCGGGAAGACTTGCGGCAAGGGAACTGCCTGGGGAGTGTCGTTCCGCGATCGGCTCAAACGACACCGAGCCGCAAGAGGTCGAGATAGCCGCCATCGCGAAGCTCCTTACCCTTGGCGTAGGCGCGGCAGATTCGATCCTTCATCCATCGACTTGCGCCAACCCATTCGGCCAGAACTCGCTCCGCACCATAGATAACGACCGCGATGTCACGATAGCTTGCCCCGACACACTTGCCGTCGAGAGCGATCAGCGCGTCGCGGAGTAGCAACCGCTTTCGCGTACGGTACAGATCGCTGGTGGGCCGTAGCAGCAGGTGGGCAAGATTGGCGACCGCCTTGGCGTATGCATCTGGAGCCGACAGCCTGTTCACAAGGGTAAGGTCGACCGGTGCCCTGGCCAGTGGGCAGCCCCGGCACCTGAGCGTCACGGCCGCGGTGGAGTCGCGGAGGATAACGAGTTCCTCGCCGCCCGGTCCCCGTATGACGTGCCTGACCGAGGTCAGACAAGCCAACGACAGATCAGCTTCCGATGCATCGATGGCGCGTCTCGCGACGGCGTCCAAGAGCGGAGCCGCCGCGCAGGGACACCAGCAGAGCGGCGCTTCGCAAGCTGGCAGCGAGGGGTCAACGAAAGGAATGCAGGTCCCAGACACCAGGCCGCAAGCTGCGCCTTCGCATGCGCACGAGGTTCATCTGGCAGCGGGTGCGGTATTGGCGCGCACAGCCGCGACGGCTAAGCTGGTAGTCGCGCTGGTAGGGACAATGCCGGCGCAGAAACTCCCAGGCCAGATCACTGGGGCAAAGGCTCAGGATGTAGTCATAGGTGCCGCGGGAAGGCGGCCAGGGCGGACCGACATAGTACCGACTGCGTTCCATAGCCCGAGGCTAGGATCGAGAATCCTAACAAGAGGTATCCGTGTACGGTGCATTGGTCCATGTGTCGCAGCAACGTTGCTCCATGTCTTCTCGACTGTCCTGGCGCTTTGCAGTGATATGGGAAAGCATTCTTGAAACGATGCTCGAAAAGGTGTTGCGCGAGCTTGAGTGTCGGTTGTTTGGCTGCGCGGCGGAGCAAATCGGCGGGGCTGCAAATTTCGGATCTGGAATGTTGTCAACAATTCCCACTCGTTCCTGACAGAAATCCCCTCTGGGTCGGCTCGTTTTCACTATCGCCTATAGGCCTATCGTGTGGTTGAACAGATCTGCGTCCTGGAGGGAATAGGCATGGGTAGGCGTCGGTTTGGCTTCGAGCCTTGTCGCAGGTCTTCGGCGATATTGGGCCGCTAAGCTGGGCGTCATCATAACGGACCTCTGCGTCGGGCGGCACTGCATTCATTCGGGGCTTGCCCATCAAGGAGGCAACTCGCGGATCAGTCTTTAAAACGGCCCTGCATCGCTTTTGAGACTTGCGAAGGTTCGCTTGTCGCAGTGCTGCGCGACGTTCAAGCACACGACTTGGAGCCTCGGATTCTGCAACACTGAATGCGCCTCCCGAGATGATCACTGCTTCATTCGCCCGCCTAGCGGGCACTGCCAAATGCCGGCCGTCGCGCGTCTGTTGGCGCGGCTGTTGAAGGAAGCCGAGCGCAATAGGTACGACTTCGGCGCGCGAAGCGTTTCGCAAGAGGGGTGCGATGATGCTACCCGCCGAATACGTCGCGATCGCGCGAGAGGCTATCCGTGCGTCGTGCCGGAGACCGGAACTTTCTCTATATGCTCTTGCGCATGCTGGTAAGTCGTCGAGTTCGGCGTCTCGACGATGCAACTCGAGACGAGGTTGCGTGGCAACGGTGCGGACCTGGCCGGTCATCCGGAGCGAGAGGAGAAGGAGATTACGGCAAGGCGCGCCGTGCTCGGCGAAGCCGGCCTCTCCGACCTGCAAGGGTGACGGGCGCTGGACGCTCGCGCATCGCAAAATCAATGCTCTGCGCCCACGTGCACGGTCCGGGAAACTCGCGTGGCCCGTGTGTTGGCGGCGAGGCGCCTCGAGGTCGTTTTCGACGGAACAGTATAGGACAGAAAACTCAACATCGGCTCCAGGGAAATTGCCGATTGATAGAACTCAGTGATCTCTGATGGCCCTTCTGCTCAGTACCCTACCCGTTCTGTCTACCATCGTAGCGCTCTCGCTTGGCGTCCGTTCGATCCATGCCGCGCTTCTCGGTGTCGGAGCGGCCGCATTGGCGATCCTGGTGGCCTTCCCTTTTCCGTGGGAAAGCATCTTCCCAGCGGTGATGCGCTGGAGTCCCATCGTGGTCGAAGTTCTGATGATCGTCGGCGGTGGTCTGCTGCTGTCCGAAGTCTTGCGTCACGCGGGCGGAGAAGCCGAGCTGGCAGGCTGGATACGCGGCCGGGCCGGCCAGGGCGTCGGCGCGGTGCTGCTCGTCGTACACGGCATCACACCATTTGCGGAATCGCTGACGGGCTTCGGCATCGGCGTCACAATCGGTATTCCGCTGTTGTGGCATTACGACCTGCCAGCTCGGAAAGTGGCAATGATCGGTTTGCTCGGCCTGTGTGCGGTACCATGGGGCTCGATGGGCCCCGGGACACTGATCGCCGCGATCATGTCTGGCGTGTCGTTCCACGAGCTGGGCGTCGCATCGGCGATCATCAGCGCCATTCCGTTCCTTGTGACAGGGGTGGTCGCGGCGTGGCTTGTCGCACCTGGCGACGGGCGCGTGGCCGCTGTTCTGCAGGGAGCGCTCTCGGGAATTATTCTGACGATCTCCGTCACGGCAACCAATGCCCTTTTCGGTACTCCGCCTGCAGGCGCGCTCGGCGCATTGGTGCTGATCGTCCTTCATCTCGCGCGTGTGAAGCGGCACGGCAACGCTCCGCCCTTGCGGCGCGTCGGGCGCAAGGCGTTGTCGAGCTATGCGGTCCTCTTAGGTGGCGTGCTGGCTGCGGGCTGGATCGTAGAAGCCGCCGGACTGTCCGGGCACTGGCGCTATGTCGCCTCGCCCGCTCTTTGGTTGTTCGTCGCTGCCATCGTCTTTGCAGGTGGGCTGCCGGCGAAGGAAGCAAGCCGTCGCGCCTGGGCGTCTTGGGCGCAGGTTGCGCCGGTGACGGGCTTGTTCATTATGCTTGGAGTCTTGATGGCCGTGTCCGGCATGGCGGCCTTTCTGGCGCGGACATTGGCAGAAGCCGGCATGGCCTATCTGGTGGCCGCGCCCTTCGTCGGCGCGATCGGCGGGTTCGTCACCGGCTCCAACACCGGAGCCAATGCGATGTTCGCCGCGACACAGGCGGAGATCGCCCGCTCGCTTGGCGAGGACGTGCTTTGGTTCATGGCGATTCACAATGTTGCCGCCGCCTTCCTGTTGATGGCGTCGCCGGGCAAGGTCGAGTTGGCAATCCAATTGTCGCCGGCCGAGGCTGCGGAACATCGCCGATGGGTTCAGATGTCGGCCTTGCTGGTGGCGCTTGCCGTCGTCATCGTGTTGGCCGTTCTCAACGTCATCCTGACGTTTGTGTAATCCCCTGATCGCAAGGAGTTGTGGCCTTGCGCTTCCCGGCCGAAGGTGTGGTCGGCCTTCTTGCCTGCGTGCGCTTGGTCGGACTCGAGAGATGAATTCTTGGTCGGCACCAAAGCGATGTGGGCTTTTGGACCTATGCCGTCGCGAGTTGAGAAGCTACCCAAGCGAGGTTGAGCACATCTCTGGTGCGTGCTTGAATGGGGGCGAGCTGATGGGTGTTATCCCAGCTCAGGATCGGGGGGACATCTCCAAAGCGATTCCGCCCGGTGGCCTCGGGGCTCGTCTTGCCTGAGCTGGCCCGATGGTGATTGCGAGGTCGAAGTCGGCGCTTGGCGGAAGCATAGACTGACAGACATCTATCGCTCGGAAATGGAGATTTTTATACCTATGAATAATTGACAGAAAGGGCACGCACAAGCGTGCGTGCCCAATTTGCCCCCGGCAACGGCTGGTGCAGTTTGTCGTCGGTGCGGTGTTTCACCAATACCTTTGCGGTATTTGGCGTGTTGTCCTGACGAGGGGAAAGTTCGACTTCGCAACCCGCCTCTGGAAGGTCATTGGAACCAATGAAGCGATCATCAGACGCCTTCGTGCGCGTGCGCGGGGCGCGGCTCCACAATCTGAAAGCCATCGACCTCGACTTTCCCCGTAACGCGCTTGTCGCCTTCACCGGCATCTCGGGCTCGGGCAAGTCGTCGCTCGCCTTCGGCACCCTATATGCGGAGGCGCAGCGTCGCTATCTCGAATCTGTCGCGCCCTATGCGCGGCGGCTGTTCCAGCAGCTACCCGCCCCCGAGGTCGACCGGATCGAAGGGCTTCCACCCGCGGTCGCCCTGAGGCAGCAGGGCGCGCCGTCGACACGCTCGTCGGTGGGAAGTTCTACCGGGCTCTCGAACCGGCTGCGCATGCTGTTTTCACGAACTGGCGCCTACCCGCCGTCGCAGCCGCATCTCGATGCGGAATGCTTCTCGCCCAATACTCCGGAAGGTGCGTGCCCGGCATGCCACGGCCTCGGCCGCGTTATCGAGGCGACCGAGGCTTCCATGGTGCCCGACGACCGGCTGACGATCCGCGAGCGAGCGATTGCCGCCTGGCCGCCCGCCTGGCACGGCCAGAACCTTCGCGACATCCTTGTCTCACTCGGCTTCGACATCGACCGACCTTGGCGGGACCTGCCGAAAAAGGATCGAAACTGGATACTCTTCACCGAGGAACAACCGGTTGTCCCAGTTTATGCCGGCCTCTCGCCGGCGAAAACCCGTAAGGCTCGGGCTGCCGGCGCGACGCCGAGCTACCAGGGCACCTTCATCGGGGCTCGGCGCTATGTGCTGCAAACCCTCGCAACCTCACAGAGCGCCACGGTGAGGAGACGCGTTTCCCGCTATGTCACGCAGTCACTCTGTCCAGGCTGCGGCGGCCGCCGATTGCGTCCGGAGGCGCTCTCGGTGACGCTCGCGGGACGCGACATTGCGCAAATGTCGTCTCTTCCGGTCGACAGTCTCGCCGATCTGCTGCGCGATCTGATCGAGGGCGCGCGCCGCGAAAGCGCCTCCGTCATCGACTGGACGGAACATCCGGAGAAGGCTATCGCGGCCGAGCGCATCATTGCGGATATGCTGCAGCGCACGGAGGTACTGGCCGAGCTTGGTCTTGGCTACCTGTCGCTCGATCGGGAGACGCCGACGCTCTCGCCCGGGGAATATCAGCGGGTGCGGCTCGCCGCACAGCTGTCTTCCGAACTGTTCGGGGTCGTCTACGTCCTGGATGAGCCGTCCGCAGGCCTGCATCCCGCCGATACCGGTGCGCTTATTGGTGTCCTGCGCCGCCTCAAGGAGGCCGGCAACACGGTGGCGGTTGTGGAGCATAATCCTATCGTCATCCGAAGCGCGGACTGGATCGTCGACGTCGGTCCCGGCGCCGGGGCGGACGGCGGCCTCATCCTCCATAGCGGCCCGCTTGATGGTCTCGCAAAGGTCGCGACTTCGCACACCGCCGCCAGCCTATTCGGTGGCGCTGGCGTTCCGAGCCGGACGCCCCGCGCGGCCACGGCATGGCTTCGGCTGCGGAACGTCTCATGCAACAACCTAAACGGCGTCGATGTCGACATACCTCTCGGCGTCATGACGGCCGTCACGGGCGTGTCAGGGTCCGGCAAGTCCAGCCTCGTGGCCGGTGCCCTCGTCGAGCTGGTGATGGACCTTATCGGGCGGACACAGCCTGCAGGTGCCGTTGTTGACGATGATGCGGCGCCGCGCGCCCGTGTGAAGGGGCGTATCGAGGGCGTCCCCGCAGCGTTGCGTCGTCTCGTGGTCATCGATCAGAAGCCGATCGGCCGCACGCCCCGTTCCAATCTTGCGACCTATACGGGCCTCCTCGATCATGTGCGCAAGCGGTTTGCCGCGACCGACCTGGCGCGCGCGAGGGGATACAGCGCCGGGCGGTTCTCGTTCAATCTGGCCGAGGGGCGATGCCCGGCCTGCGAGGGGGAGGGCGCGATCGTGGTCGAGCTTCTCTTCATGCCGAGTGTGTATGCGCGGTGTCCGACTTGCAAAGGCGCTCGTTATAATCCCGAAACGTTGGAGGTAACCCATCGCGGGCGGTCGATCGCGGATGTCCTGGCGATGACCGTGGCAGAGGCCCGCGACTTCTTTGACGACGATCCCCCTGTGTCGCGATGCCTCGACCTTCTGGGCGAAATCGGTCTCGACTATCTTATGCTGGGTCAGCCGGCGACGGAGCTTTCCGGCGGGGAGGCCCAACGCGTCAAGCTCGCGACGGAGCTGCAATCGCCGCTGCGGGCCGGCGGCCTTTACGTCTTGGACGAACCGAGCTCCGGCCTGCACCCGTACGACACTGCCCGGCTCATTGCGCAACTCGCTCGTCTCGTCGATTCAGGAAACAGCGTCGTCCTGGTCGAGCATGACATGTCGATCGTTGCTAGCAGCGATTGGGTCATCGATCTCGGTCCCGGAGCCGGGCATCAGGGAGGCAACGTCGTCGCGAGCGGCAGGCCGCAGGATGTCGCGCGCGCCGATGGTGGCCCGACCGCGCGCTATCTGTCGCAAGTGCTGTCCTGTGCGGACTCCGCAGGTCATGCGCGGGGCGAAAAACGTCGCCGGCGGCGATCAAATTCCGGGCAGATACCAAAAATCTAGGCCGCGCCGCGACGGGAAAGCCGATACGGCTGGGGCATCGGGATTCAAAATCAAGGGCTTGCGCGTGCACGCCGTTGCATCCTCAAGCCGTGGTCGCGGGCTAGGTCGATTTATGCTCGATCGGCGAGACCGAACACCGGCAAGAGGGAGCCAAGCCTGGCCCGCGTAGAACGGTCACCGTTGCCATCGGCTCGCAACTGCCCTTGCTCATTCTGGGATTACGGCCGACGCCTATGCATAAACGTTCGCGCAGCAAGGGCCAAGGTCGCCCCTTCCGGTTGACCAACTCTCCCGATCGGATATTATCAACCAGTTGGTTGAAAAGATGCCTGTTCGGCCGGGTATGGGCGTTAGTCAATAACGATGTTTCCACGACCAAAGCGCTTGTTGTCGACGATCACCCGATTGTCCTGGAATGCTGCAAGCATGTTTTGCTAGGCGCGGGGTCCAGAGCGTCAGTTTGGCTACCACCCTTGGCGAAGGCTTCCGCCTCTATCAGGCGCTCAAGCCCGATGTTCTCATAACCGACCTTTCAGTGAGGTCCGACGCGCTTGATGGTGTTTCCTTCATCCGGCGGTTGCGCACTCATGATGAGCAGACACCGGTCCTCGTCTTTTCGATGCATCAGGATGTGACGGTCGCTTTTCGTGCAATTGAAGCAGGCGCGAGCGGGTATCTGTTGAAGGACGCGCAACCGGAGGAGTTCTTGGAGGCGTTCCAGACGGTGCGACAAGGCGGATCCTACATCAGCCGCGCTGTGGCGTCCGAGATTGCGCTTGCGGAAGTGGACGCCATGGCAGATCCCACGCGCACATCGACAAATCGCGAATTGCACGTGCTGTCACGGATTGCCGAAGGAAATTCCTATAGCGTCATCGCAGACGAGCTTCATGTGTCCTACAAAGCGGTGGCTCATACAGTGTCGGCGATCAAGGCCAAGCTCAACGCGAGAAGCTTGGCCGATCTCATGCGTATCTGCATTGTCAACCTGCCTTACGAAAGCGAGCGGCGTGGCGCCTGGGCGCTGTGCAGCGATGCTGGTTTGCAATGTGGGTTAGAAGCTTGACCGCAATGTGGACCCGGATGGAGCGCCACGTCTGCAGGAGCAATGGAGAGTAAGCCTCGCAGGATTTTGCCGACGCCAGGCATCGACAAGAGTTCGATGGTGCGGCCCTGGAATCTGCCCCGGCCCTAAAAACGAGGGCAGTGCAGACGACCTCGCCGGCATGAGCGTTCATAACTTCTCCCAACGCTCATCCCCCGGCGAGGTGGTCAACCTCGCAAGGTGCCACGCAGCATCATGGTTGGTCCCACTCGGCGACCGGCGCTACGGACGGCTCCATCAAAGGGAGCTGCTGCTTACCCACGCTCAATCTCGAAGGGAAGGCGTTCGAGCGCGGCTGCCACCTGCTGCTTTTGCCGGACCGGGAAGTGAAAGAATGGGCCGTGGCGGCTCTGCGCGGCAGATTTCGAGCAGCTCCGCAAGTGCGTAGATAGCGCGTAGACTTGAGAACTCCTGGAAGAGGTCCCACAACGGGGCCAAAGTGCGGACTGCGGGCACGACGTCGATCGGCGGTCGTTTGCCTCGGTCGCCAATACCTGCAATCTGGATTATGAAGAATATCCAGTTTATATGGTTTAGAATGGTCCAGCATAAAAAAGGCGGCCGCCAGCGGATCGGAGCGCGGCAAATCTACGACTCTCTCCGAGATCAGATCTCGGACGGCGTGTACGAGGCGGACGGGCTTCTTCCTTCCTCGCGGGCGCTTGCCAGTGAGCTCGGCGTGTCCCGCACAACGGTGACCGTAGCCTACGAGCAGCTGGCGGCCGAGGGATTCATCGATATTCGGCAGGGCGTACGGCCGCGGGTGGTGCTCACAACGGCGAGCCCGAAGCCGAGCGTTGCGTCGCCCGGCTGGACGAGTCCGATACGTCTTTCGGCCTATGGTGAGCGACTGAGGAAGCTGCCCGTCCCTGCCGTCGCATCGCCGCGCAACCTGATCGCGGATTTCCAATATGGAGATCTTGCGGCTTCTGACTTCCCGACTTTGCACTGGAAGCGCGCAATCGTGGCTGCGCTTGCACAGCGCCCGGCACGATTGATGTATGACGATCCGCGAGGCACGTACGCGTTGCGCGCGGCCTTGCAGCGCTATCTTTGGCGAGCACGGATGCTGCGATGCGATCTCGAGCAGATTGTCGTGGTCAACGGCTCGCAGCAGGCTCTGGACCTGTGCGCGAGGCTTCTTCTCGACCGCGGCGATCGGTTTGTCATCGAGGATCCGTGCTATGCAATCGCCAGACATACCTTTTCGGCAACGGGTGCCAGGGCGGTCCCGGTCGCCGTCGATCAGGACGGCTTGGATCCGGCGCTCCTCGGCAAGACCAAAGCACGGCTGGCCTATGTGACGCCGTCGCATCAATTTCCGCTGGGCCGGGTGATGTCCGTAGGCAGGCGCTACCAGCTTCTGGAGTGGGCGCGCAAGAGCAACGCATACGTTGTCGAGGACGACTACGACAGCGAATACCGGTACGATATCAAGCCTGTTCCACCCCTGTACGCGCTTGGAGACGGCGGCAACGTCATCTATGTCGGGACGGTATCCAAGACGCTCTCTCCCACGCTTAGGATCGGGTATCTTGTGGTTCCGCATGCGCTCGAGGCGGTGTTCGCGACTGGCAAGCATGTCGTCGACCGGCATACGCCCCTGCTGGAGCAGGCCGCGCTGACGACGATGCTCGAGCGCGGAACCTACGACGCGCATGTTCGCAAGATTCGCCGGCGCAATGGTGAGCGCCGGGCGACGCTGCTCAACGCCCTGCGTCATACATTTGGGGACAAGATTTCCATCGAGGGTGCGGATGCGGGCTTGCATATTGTTGCGTGGCTCAGGGACGTTCCGTTGTCGATGGAATCCAAACTCACCAAGCGTGCTCTTGATAGGGGCGTGCGCATTCACTCCGTGGCGCCGCTGTATGACGCCGCCGCAGCGATCAAGAACAAGCCAGACCACGTCGGTCTCGTCATGGGCTATGCCAGTCTGGATACGCGCCGCATTGAGCGCGGCGTTCATCTCCTTGCTGAGGCCGTCAACGGCCTTCGCGGTTGACCCGGCGCCGCTGAGCCATATCTCTCAGACGGTGTGGCTCGTTACACGGAGGAGGCGAGGCCGATCCAAATTCTTGTCTCTGGTATTGCGGTCGCCGTAGAAGGGGCGTCCCGCGGCCCTTTTCAGGGCGGTCGCCGATATCCTACTGCGTCAACCCTTGCAGCCATTCCGCGAGCATTTTTCGCGCGGCTTCCCGTAGAGGCGGTCCAAATCTCTCTGCTGCGACGCGCAGGCCGCGCGGATCGATGCCGGCAAATGACAGCTCCGAGGCGTGACCAACCAACCAGCGCTCGATATCAGCGCCGGCGTTGATCTCAGGATGGAATTGGAGGCCTAGGATATTGCTGCCGAGTGCAAAGCCTGAGTTGCGCACAGCGCCGTCGATGCCAGGTTCACCGCTGCGTCAGGAATTGCAAAAGCGTCGCCAGTGCCAATGCAAGACAGGAGCACCGTGAAGATGTCGAAGCGGGCCAGTTCGTCCGGCATCGGTCAAGGCTAACTCGGAGAAGCCGATTTCCTTGCTGCCAGTCGGTCCAACCTTCGCGCCGAGGACTGACGCGATGAGTTGCGCTCCAAGGCAGATGCCGAGCGTTGGGCGATGCTGAGCGACCCGCGCCTGCAAGAGGTGCTGCTCTTCAACAAGAAAGGGGTAGGTGTCAGTTTCGTAGACGCCAATCGGTCCACCGAGAACGATCAACAGATCCACGGATTCCGGGCCCGCCGTCCGGAGATCGCTTATACGGAGGTCGCAGTAGTGGATCTTGTAGCCGGCATCCACCAGTACGGCTTCGAAAGTTCCGAGGTCTTCAAAATGAACGTGCCGTATGGCAACCGCTGTGTTCATCTCCGCTTCAACCGAGCTGGGGAAAGAATGGTGACAAGTCCCTCCGCCTATCGCTTGACGACATTAGGCCAGTAGTCGGTGTCAGGCGTTGGCCGCCTACCGAATATCGCTTGCCCTACGCGCACCACGTCTGCGCCATCCTTGATCGCCTGCTCGAAGTCGCTCGACATGCCCATGGACAATTCCTTGATCGCTGGGTTTCGCTTGACCGCTTCATCCCGCAGGCGGCGCAAGAGACGAAAGCACGGTCGGATCCTTTCCGTGTCTTGGCTGAGGGGCGCTATCGTCATCAATCCCCTCGGCCGCAGATGTGGGAACTGATGCAACGTCTCGATGAAGGGTAGCAATGCATCCGGCTCCAGCCCGAACTTGCTTTCTTCACCTGACGTGTTGACCTGAACATAGACATCCAGGAGGCGGCTCTCCCGTTCGAGGCGGGTGTTGAGGAGATCGGCAAGCCGAAGGCTGTCGAGCGCGTGAAACGCCGACGCGAAGCGCGTGAGATACTTGACCTTGTTGGTTTGCAAGTGTCCGACGATGGTCCATTCGACCGGGAGAGCGCCGAGCACGCGGCGTTTGCCCGCTGCCTCCTGAATCCTGTTCTCGCCGAAATTGCGGATACCCGCATCAAAAGCCAAGCGCAGGATGTGCGCTGGGACCGTCTTGGTGATCGGAAGGAGTCTGACCGAACGGGGATCGCGGCCGGCGCGCCGGCAGGCGGAGACAATCCGCTCTTCGACTTTGACAAGATTGGCTTTGAACGTGTTCAGAGGATCCGGCCCGAAGCGTTGGATGTCGTGGAGCGAAAGGTGGAGGTTGCCGGCGGTCGTGCTCATGATCCTTGAAACCTTCGGTTACCTCTCAAGCGGCACTGGCGTCGAGCTTAGCGGCACATTCTGGCATATAAGAATATCCAGTTTAGAATGGACATCGTAATCCAGTTTGACGTGCGTCGGGAACCGCGAGCTTGCAGGCAGCTAGGCTTGGCTTCTGCCGGAAGCAGCCTGCTCTGCGCCTTCGTCATGCCCCCGCGAAGGAAGTGACAGCCAGGTCGCACAGAAATGTGGTGGTCAATTCAAAGGCCGGGCATTGAACTGAGATATCTGCAGCAGCCAGTCGGCGAATACGGCGCGACCGGCGTTGCGTAAGGCAAGGCCGTATTGGCGTGCCTGGTGGCGAAGGTCCGCCGGTCTAATGCTTGCCGCCGCGAGTTCCGCAGCCCTGCCAATCAACCATGGCTCAAGGTCGTAGCTGGTATGGCCTCGAGGTGAAATTGCAGAGCAAGCACGTTGGAGGCGAATGAGAACGCTTGGTGGCCCGCGGCCGTGGAGGCAAGGAGCTGCGCCTGCGACGGCACTTCGAACGCGTCCCACTGCCAATGCAGAACGGGTACGTCTTGAAGATGGTGTAAAACGCTTGTTCTGCCAGCGTCAGTCAAGGCAAGCGTTTTGAACGCGATCTCAGCTTTCCCAGCCGGCGCAACTCTGCTTCCAAGTGCCATCGCGATCAGTTGTGCGCCAAGACCGATGCCCAGCAGCGGCTTATGCGCCTTCAGGCGGGCCTTGATGAGGCTGAGCTCCCTTGCAAGGAAGGGGTAGCGGTCGGAATGACTGGCCCTGATTGGGCCACCAAGGATGACAAGGAGATCGGCATCGGAGGGGTCGATAAATGCCACATCCTGAACCGCTACGTCGAAATAGCGAAGCGTATAGCCTTTGTCGGCGAGCTCGCGCTCGAGGGTACCTAGGGATTCGAAGTGCACGTGTCGAACTGCCAGCGCGAGCTTTCTCATCTTTTCTTAGCATCGGCGTGCCGCCGCTCGTGTTGATCAGTGCCGTCGATCAGCGTGCAAAGCCCGCGTGGCACTCGGGCCTTCTACGGGTTGGCTCGATGTGTAGTTTCCCCATTTTCCTGCGGAGACTTTCGCTTTTGGCGAGCAGCCGATGCTTTACGGATAGCTCGGTCATTCCTTTGGAAAGAGATCGAAGTTCGACCACGACGACGGAGGGGCCGCATCTCATGGCCCGATTGGGTCCGGCGTATTCCCAAGAGAACGCTATGCGTCGTTCCTTGATGATCTCGAGATACGTGCCAGTGTACGAGAAGGGCTCACCATCGCTATGCGAGCCTTCCACCCTGAAGTCCCCGCCGTTTTGCACGTCGAGTGTCAGCGCTTTGATGGTGTCGCCGTCGTCGGTAAGCCACCAGGCGAGCAACTCCGGCTGTATCCAACTTGCGTACGCGTCAGCCAGGGGCGCCCGCAGCTTGCGCACCACTCTGATCGAAAGGTCAGGAGAATTACGTCGCGTGGCCATCTGGCTTCATCGTCCTCCGTCTGCTCGAAGCATCTCGTCAGACCGCTACGAATTGGTGCTGCGTCCGCCGTTCGGTATTGAGCATTCTTCGCGGAGCGCCACGGCCACAACGATAACGTGCTGCTGGACCATGAGAAACGTCCAGTTTCTTCGTTGTTCTGGTGGTCCAGTTAGCCGTATCGATTTGGAGAGTCACGTCACACGAAGTCCCAGTCTTCTCGTGGACAATGGACCGCGAGTCTGTCTTGTTGCCTGGCCTTCGCGGAGCGCTCGGGTGCGTTCCGGTTTGGGTGTGCCTTGGGCCCGCGCATCGACCGATCGCATGCCGGCGACGAGCACGACTGCCTGGCCATAGATGTCCTTGGAACCGGCGCAGGCGTGGAGCAGCGCAGCTTGGGGATTTCGCTAGGTGCGCCGTGCGCGATCTTTGATCGTCGCCGGGACAGCCGGCGGCGAAGAGCAGCGCGTCGATCTTGTTGGCGACCGGCCTGCAACTGCCGCGCGCGATCCTCGAATGACTGATCTCCTCGAGGCAGATTTCGATATTGATCACACGCCGCCAGGCGCCGTTATTTGAGGACGGTGAACCCTTGATCCTCGAACACTTTCTTGGCTTGGGCTGACTGCAGATACGCGAGAAACTCCTTGGCGGCCGGATTGCTCGAGACGGCCGTCAAAGCCACCGGGTAAACGATTGGAGGATGGCTGTCGGCCGGAAACGTATCAACGACTTTTACCGAAGGATCGCTTTTCGCGTCCGTTCCATAGACGATACCGAGCGGAGCTTCTCCGCGGGAGACGTAGGTCAGAGCGACGCGCACGTTCTCCGCAGCCGCAACCTTGCTGGAGACTTGGCCCCAGACGCCTAGGGAGGTGAGCGCAGCCTTGCCGTAAATCCCCGCCGGGACCGCTTTCGGATCGCCCATCGCCAACCTGCCATCGCCGAGCGCCTTGGCGAGCTCGAAGCCCTTGGCAATCTTCAGGTCGATTACCTTGTCCTTGGGTGCCACCAGGACCAGCGTGTTACCCAGCAAAGATTTGGCGAGGTAGTCCATCCACTTCAGGTCCGCAGAGATGAACATGTCGGCGGGTGCACCGGATTCAATCTGTTTGGCCAATGCTGAGGTTGCGGCAAACGAAAGCGTCGGCTTCGCGCTGCCCTTGGCCGCCCAGTTCTTGGCAATGGTGTCGAGCACATTCTTGAGGCTGGCCGCAGCGAAAACGACGACCGGTTTGGAACCCTGAGTGGCCGCAGCTTTCGGACTTGTCACTTCCTGCGCGGTGGCGCCATTAAGACCCATAAGGGCAAGCGTTGCCAGTGAAATCAGGGAGCGTCGTCTCGATAGGTTGAACATTGTGCGGCCGCCATAATGTCGGATGTCTTCACGGCAGCAGACGCCGCTCGTTCCTTCTTGAGACCCAGATCTTCTAGCGAAGATCGCTCTTTTAAGGACGTTGCGCGGGATGAGCTTCATAGCCACCTCCAGGGCCCGGACATTGGATCCATGTTTCTTCGAATGCCGGGAAAGGGATTTTTTCAGAACTTGATGATTGCGCCGGCCTGCACGAGGTCGAGATCCTCGATCGGCGCATCGGCTACAGGGCCAGAGGCGACACCGCCGACGATCTCGCGCACGGCGAGGTCAGCCTCGACATGCCGGTAGGAGAGGTAGATCACCATGGCCGCGGCATCGAACCCTTGCGCGATGCCTGCTCCATAGACATTGAGGCCCGTATCCCAGATGGCCGCCGACGAGCCGGCAAACGGGTTGACGGCGTCGCCTGCTGCGAGCGTGCGGTTCATCGCGCCGCCCTCGTAATCATAATACTCGCCGTAGATTGTCGTCTTGCCGAGGGTGTTGAACTTCTTCTCGATGCCGGCCTGAACGGCCCAGAAGCGGTCCTTGTTGTCCGGGTTGGTGCCGACAAAGATATCGGCGCCCGACAGCACGTCGTCCTTCTTCTGGTCAGTGCCGGCATTGACGAATAGGCCGCTCGCCACATGGATGACGCTGAGCGAGGCGCCGACCTGATGGCAGTCCTCGTCGCGGGGTGCACCGCCGCCACGCGCCGGGCATTCCATCTTTGTCTCGGGGCCGTCGTTCATCTGCAGGAAGCCGATGCCGGCCGCCAGCTTGAAGCCGCCCATCTCGCCCGCATAGCGAAGCGCGATATCCCAGTAATCATCTTCGCCCCAGGAGGCAGAGGCGGTGAAGCCGGCGATCTCGGGGCTTTCGTATTTCACCGCATTCTGGCGGCGGTCGCCGTCGCCGGGCTGATCGCCCGAATCGCCGAGCAGGTTGCGATAGCTGCGAGCCGAGAGCCCACCGTCGACAGCCGAGCGCAGGAAAAGACCAAGGCCCGTATCCTCAACGTCCGAGTACTTGGAGAAATCCTTGGTCTGCGTGAGGTTGATCTCGGTGATGGCGTCCGTTGCCGACGCCTGTTGACCGACCGAGCTGGCACCGAACGTCTTGCTCTTCAGGTACCAGTAGCTGTCGCGCAGGTCCAAGCCGACGTCCGTGGGATTGTCGTCGCCTTTGTCGTTGTCCTGCGTGAAGCGCTTCGAGTTCGCAGTGCGGATGCCGATCTCGATGCGATAGCCTGCTTCCCAATCGGAGTTGATCTTGGCCTTGCCGCGGAAGCCGAAGCGGGTACGAGCATTGTCGTTGGTGACGACATAGGCGTTGTCCTCGTCGCCATCGTCCCAGAAAATGATCGACTAGTTCACGTGACCATAGACTTCGAGCGAGACCTTACGGTTGCCCTTGCGGGCGGTCGTGGCTTCGAGCTCGGCAATGCGTTCCTCGAGGTCGGCGCAGCAATCTCCTCCGAGATCGGCCGCGCCACTCTGGTCCGGCAAAGCCTCCACAGCGGCAACGCCTGCCATGAGCGACATGATCGTATGAACTTTCATCACCACAGCCCCCAACAAGCCAACTCAAACGTCGATATATTCGTAACGATACAGCGACAGTACGCTCTGGGGTCGAGTCTAAAAAGCGCCATAGCCGTTGGTGGCGATGGAGCCAATTCTTTCGGCAAGTATGTTGTCAGACCGCCACGTATGCTGGTGTCGTTGGTGAGCTAAGCGAACGGCATCGGGGCATAGAAGAGCCAACGAAGGGCCGTGCGAGACCAGCGTTGCCGATCACCCGGTCTGGAAGTCGCCGGGCTGAGGCGGCGCGAGAGGGGTGAACCTGCATCGGTCGGGCTTGACGTCGAGCAGCGGCGTCTCGTCGAGGCAGTCCAGTCCGCGGACGAGGAGGGTCGCACCCTCGATGCCGGCGAGCACGACCATGGCCGTGCCGATCGGGTTCGGCCTGACCGGCGAGCGCAGCGAGAAGGTGCCGCGCACGGTTCCGTCGTTCGCCGGGCTTTGCAGCACGAGGTCGCGCCGCGAGTGATGCAGCCAGTAGAGAATCTCCAGGCGCTCGTACTGCGCAACGCCGTCGAGCGCCCTTTGCCACGGCTCGAAGATCTCGATCCGGCAGATGGGGCCGTCGGGCCGCCCCTGCCTCGGTGTTTCGAGCCGGGACGACCACGGCGTCCGGATGGTGCCGATGAACACCAGACCGGCATCGGTGGCAGGCGGCGGCACGACGGTCAGCTCGCCCGCCCGGACTTCGCTTCCGCGCACCATGTCAGTCGACCGCCACCATCACGTCGGACGCCTTGATGACGGCGTAAGCGTCCTTGCCGACGGCGATCCTAAGCTCGTCCACGGCAAGGTTGGTGATCGACGCCGTGACGATGGCGCCGTTGCCGATGTCGATCTTGAGATGGGCCGTCGTCGCGCCCTTGGTGACCTCGACGACCTTGCCCTTGAGCGTGTTGCGCGCGCTGATCTTCATTGTTGGGTCTCCCTGTTGCTGAGGGTTGGAGCGCAGACGTTTCTACCGGCCTGCTCGAGATAGGCGACGGCTACGTCGACACCGTAGAGCCGCCGCAGTGCGTCCGGCGTCACCACGTCGTCGGGCGCGCCGTGCGCGATGACATGGCCGGCCTTCATGAGCGCCACCCGGTGGGCGCAGGCGAACGCTTGACCGGGATCGTGGGTGGAGAACACGATGGCGAGACCGCCGTCGGAAAGCGCCCGGATACGTTCCAGCACACGCGCCTGGTTGCCGAAATCCAGGCTTGCCGTCGGCTCGTCCATCACGATCAAGGCAGGCTCCTGGGCGAGCGCTCGCGCGAGCAGGCTCATCTGCCGCTCGCCGCCGGAGATCTCCGTGAACAAGCGCTCTCCGAGGCGGGAGATGCCGAGCGCTTCCAGGGCGCCATGCGCCGCGGCGACATCGTATGCGGAGGGCGACGCGAACGTGCCGACGCGGCTGGCGCGGCTGGCGCGGCTGGCGCGGCCCATGAGCACCATCTCGATCACCGTGAAAGGAAACGTCGCGGGTTGTGCCTGCGGCACATAGGCGACGCGCTTGGCGAATTCGGTGCGGGTGAACGACGCGACGGTCTGTCCATCCAGCTCGAGCTGTCCGCCGAGCGGCGGCAGAAGGCCGAGCAAGGCCCTGAACAGGGTGGTCTTGCCGCAGCCGTTCGGCCCGAGAAGACACAGCACTTCGCCGGACGAGACGGCGAGGGTGATCCCGCGCCCCACCGGCACGCTGCGATACCCGATAGCGAGATCGACCGCGTTCAGCATCATCGCCATCCGAAACGGGCTGTCATCAGGAGCCAGAGGAAGAACGGCGCCCCGATGGTGGCCGTCAGAATGCCGAGCGGCACCTCGATCGCGGCCATCGAGCGGGCGAGAGTGTCCACAGCAACGAGGTAGCCGCCGCCGAGCATCAGCGATGCGGGCAGGAGGCGCGAGAAGCTCGGGCCGGCGAGCATGCGGGCGATATGCGGCACGAGCAAGCCGACCCAGCCGACGATGCCGGACACCGACACTGCGGCAGCTGTCAGAAGGGTCGCCGCGGCGATGAAAAGGAGACGAAGCTTGCCCGTATCGATGCCGAGCGCACGCGCTTCCTCGTCGTCGAGCGTCATGAGGTTCATGCGCCAGCGTAGCAGCACCAGCGGCAGCAGGCCCAACGCCATCGCCGGAAGGATGGAGAGGAGGTCGCCGCGCGTCACGTTGGCCAGCGATCCGAGCAGCCAGAACGTGATGGCGGGAAGCTGATTGTAGGGATCGGCCAACACCTTGAGCAGCGAGATGCCCGCTCCGAGCAAAGCGCCGATGGCGACGCCCGCGAGCACCAGCACGAGCACCGGATCGCGGCTGCGGACCGCGGATCCCAGGAGGTAGACGAGGCCGACGGCGAGAAGGCCGCCGGCAAAGGCCAGGCCCTGGATCAGAACGACGGAGCCGGAGAGAAAGATCCCGATTACCGCCCCCAGGCTCGCCCCTGCCGAAACGCCGAGGATGTCGGGAGACACCAGAGAATTGCGGAACAGGCCTTGGTAGACGGCGCCCGATGCGGCGAGAGCGGCGCCGATCAGCAACCCGGCGGCCACGCGCGGCAGGCGAACGTTCCAGATGACGGCCGCGGCCGTCTCGCTTGCCGCGTTGTCGATGCCGAACAGTCCGGCGAGGAGGATGCGCAGGATGTCGCCCGGGCCGACGGCATACTTCCCGGTGCCGAGTGCGATCACCAAGACGGCGACGAGCAGGGCGGCCGCGGCTGCGAAGCCCCGCAACGGCGCAAGCGCCGGGTGTCGGATGTCCGTCATCGATAGCCCTGCACGTCGGCGAGCAGGACATCGAGATCGGCGTCGGAAAGCTCGACGTGGTAGAAGAGCCGGTAGAACGCGCGCGCCTCTTGCCTCAGGTCGCCGTGCAGCGTATCGGGGTAGAGAACGGCCGCAAGCCAGAACACCGACATCAGCCGATTGATGCCGGGGGGCGAGTCGAACCAGCCGAAGGGCAGCGTCGGTGCACGATGAACGCGGCCGTTGTGCACGGCGGCGATGCTAGCCCAGAGCGTATCGTGCTGCACCGAGCGTTGGAACGTCGGATCGAGCGTGATGATGACGTCGGGGTTCCAGGACAGGACCTGCTCGAGCGAGACATTGGCAAGTCCGCCGCTGCCGGCCGATTCGGCGACGTTGATCGCGCCGACCGCATCGAGGACCTCCATGTTGATCGAGCCCGCGAGCCCCGTCTCGAGCCCGTTGGGGTCGCGACCGTAGTAGACGCGAGGCCTCTTCTCGCGCGGGACGGCGGCTATCTCGCGCTCGAGCCGCGCCATGGCGTCCTCCGCGTATCGGACGAGGTGTTCCGTGCGCTCGCGATCGCCGATGAGATCTCCGACCTTGCGCAAGGTCTGAGCGCTGCCTTTGAAGCGCCCGTCGATCAGAATGTAGGGAATGCCGGTCTGCGTCTGGACGCGGTCGGCGAGCGACGCGTAGGTCGCATTGACCGATCCCACGTCGATGATCAGGTCGGGCTTGAGAGAGAGCACGGCCTCGACGTTTGCCGTGCCGCCCCGCCCTGTGATCCGACCGTGCGCGGGGAGGCTGCGGAAGGGCTCGGCGATGAACGGCTTTTGGGCCTCGGTCGGCGCCGTCACCCAGCCCACCATCTTGTCCGGCGCCAGCACATAAAGCAGCACCGAGGCGGGAGGGCCTGCCGCCATGACCCGCTCGATGCGGGCCGGAATCTCGATCGTTCTGCCGGCATCGTCGACGAACCTGTTGCCCGAGGGGGCGGACAAGGCCGAGGCCGTCAGGATCAGCAGAGAGAGCGCAAAGGCCGACAAGCGTCGCATCATTCGGGCAATCCTGATCGTCACGGGATACGGAGGCTGGCTGCGCGCATGGTTCGGATCGGGAAATTCTCCGGTGCCGTGCCGCCGGCCAAACGAATTCCGCGATAGCCGGTTATATCCGAATATGCCCATCGACCCCAACGGCCCGCGGCTCGATGATCAGCGCATAATAAATCTATCCAATAGCGCGGCAACGATCAGAGGTCAGGGTGAACGATGCGACCTGCATCGCGGGGGGTCTGTTATTCAGGGCGGAGCACGGCGATGCGGGGCTTCGTCGCATCGCCGAGGAAAGCTCGATCAGAAATTGATCAGAGCTCCGCCGACAACCGTATTGAAGTCGTCGATGTCATTCAGACCTGCAACACCATCAACCTCGCCCGAGAGATTGCGATATTTGAGCCAGAGAGACATCGCGGCGGCGTCGATCTCCTGAACAACGCCGAGGCCCCAGCGATCGAGTTCCGAACTTGTTGCTCCGGCGTCGATGAGGCTATCACCCGTCATATCGGAATACCGGGCATATTCACCCCAGAGGACGGTATGCCCGAGGGGAACCCATTTTTGCCGGATGCCGGCCTTGACGTACCAGTGATGGTCGTCTGCGATGGGATTCCCACCTGGAGTGAGATGATCGGTAGCTTCTGTTCCATAAGCACCATACGCAAACAGGCCTGTCGGTACGTGCTGCAGGTAGGCACCGACTTGGAAATAGCTCGCATCGCGATGTGGAACCGGGACAAACAGATTTTCGTCGGTGTTCTCTGAATAAGCCACCGCGGCCGCAAGTTTGAAGCTTTGAAATTCGCCACTGTAGCGGGCGGCTACATCCCAGAAGTCGTCTTCGCCCCAGGTCGCCGACACAGAGAAACCGGAGAATGTCGGCGAGTCATAGCGAACCGCATTTGACGGCAAACCATTGCAGTCGCCGCCGATGCCGAGGTTCGAATGGTGACAGTTCGCCAAGCTGCCCCATGTAAATGAGGTTCGGACGCCATCATTGTTCAGGAAAAAGCTGGACCCTTCGAACAGGACGAAGTTGCTGGGAAGAAGCGAGCCGGAGCCATCGATAAGGATGGTGGCGTTATCCGATGCCGGCGAGAGTTTGCCGAGGGAGATCTTGCCCAATGAATCGCTGCTCAGGAACCAGTAGGTCTGCAATGCCGAGACGCTACCGTTGAACAATGCATTGTCGTTGTCTTGGTTCACGAGCACAGGCTCTGCCGTCGAGCTTATGATCTGTAAAACGTAGCCTGCGTTGAACCCGGGTGAGATTTGAGTCTGGCCGCTGAATTTGACGTGGCTATTGATGTCACTGCTCAGATCGGTCAGGTAGGCGTTCGATTCGACGCCGTCATCCCACCACTGCAGTTGCTGCGTGACCCAGCCCGAGATCGTCAGCGACACCTTGCGGTTGCCCTTGCGCGCAGTCGTTGCTTCAAGCTCCGCGATGCGCTCTTCGAGATCGGCGCAGCAATCACCGCCCAGATCCGCTGCTGACGCGCTGATCGTCGACGCCGCAACCAGTAGGCCTCCGACAAGGGGAACCCATCCAATTGAATGCATATCCTTCTCCAATCGTGCTGTGGCAGGTTTGGAGCCGTCACTGCGCGAGACAAACGTGAATCTCCGGCAACGAAAGAATGATCTTTTACAATATTTGAAAACAGCTAAGTGTCGAAGCGCAGAGTTTCGGTCTTGGCCTGAAGGAGAAGATCCATTCTGGCCCTATAGAAGTTGACACTTGGCATGGTGCGAATGCTTTCACAGGCCCAGATCTATTGCATACCTTTGATAATCAGCAGCGATGCCTCCCTCAATGAGCGGTGGAAGCTCCAGCCTTGCTTGTGGGCGCGTTCGTACAAACGCGCCCAACTTTGCTTAGCCAATGCTATCCGCGGACGAGCACGATGCGTGAGCCCCGCGTAAATGCACCTGCTTCGGTGAGGTTAAGCGGCGTAAGTTCGGCCCATGGCCTGAACCAATTTATCTGACACGTATCCGAGAACTCCGCCAATGATCATCGATACGCCGATATTGAGAAATGGGTTGTTGGCGATATCGGCAGCGTAGATGTTCGCTCCCGGTTTTAGAAGCGCGAATGCGGCAACGCCAGAATAACCGTAAACCGCTGCCGGGATGACTGACAACGAAGGAATGTTCGCGCCCAAAATGAAAATTGCGACGGTCAGCCCGACACAGATTGCTGCGCCAGCGGGCCCGCCTCCGACAGCCGGAATAAGCATAAAGCAGATTGCCGCCAGCCCACCACCCCAAAGCCCGCCAAAGACCGCATGTCTTAGACCTGCTCCGTCGCCACCACAGTGATAGTAACATCCCCAGGTGATGAAGGCGGCCCATATCTGCAAGCCGAGCGAGCCAAGCGGCTCGAGAAACAACCAGGTCACAGCTGCTCCCATGATGCTGATTACTAGTGCGAGCCGATTAACGAGATTCATTGTTCGCTCCTTTTGACTTTAGAAAGCTGCTCAAGTCGCGCCGCCGGCTTTTTTCACAAGCGGAGTTCGCCTTGCCATGCCATCGCTGTCGATGTTCGACGGAATGTCGCAGTCAAGCCAAGGGCCAAACGAGCGATCATTTCTGGACTGAGGATTTAAAGCCATTCTGGCTACATAGAGATCCTTTCTCCATATAAACAAGGCCGTTGCTGAAGCAACGGCCTAAGTTCATCGACGGGTCATGTCGACGGGAGAAGGAAGAAACGGAAACCACGAAGCTTACGGTTGAAACAATAGTCGGTGTGAGCCTACCGAGAAAGATCCAAAGGCGACGGTTCTTATGACTCCATCGCTTAAGCACTCTGCTGGCGCGGAAACACAGCATAAGGGGTGAATTCACGCCGCATATCGTGGAGCAATTCGTGAAGCCGACAGATGGCGGTCTCTATGCTTTTCTCCTGGATCGAGCTGTAACCCAGCACCAGCGAATCGCGATTGGAGGTGCCGTCGAAATCGTAAGCCGCACCACTATCCAGCCCATAGACGCCGACGCCTCTGAGACGGGCGCGCTGTTGCACGACACGGGCGTCAGGAGATCCGGGCGGTAGGCGCCACACGACATGCAGGCCGGCCTCGGCCCCAGTAATCTCGGTGCTTCCGAAATATCGACCGAGGCTTGCCAGCAAGCAATCTCTGCGGCTCTTGTACAGTTTGCGCGCGCGACGAAGATGGCGATCGTAGAGCCCGCTCTCGATAAACTCCGCCAACACGGCCTGCTCCAGCCAGGCCTGGCCGTGGTTCATTTGCGACTTAACGATTCTTGCCGGATCCGCGAGACCCTGGGGGACCACCGCAAAACCGACTCGCAAACCCGCACCCAATGATTTGGAGAAGGTTCCCAGATAGAAAACACGCTGACCATTGTCGAGTCCGGCTAAAGCCGTCACGGGACGACCATCATAGCGAAAGTGACAATCGTAGTCGTCTTCAATGATGATGCTGTTGGTGTCGTTGGCCCATTTTAAGAGCTGCAACCGCCGCTCCAGCGAGAGGGTCGTCCCCGTCGGGTATTGATGAGACGGCGTGACGAACACAACGCCACCTGTGTCGCGCGGCAGCATCTCGACCACGAATCCGTTTTGATCCACGGGGATCGGATGCAGGCTTGCCCCCATGCTTCGGAAAAGGAATGCGGCTCCCTGATAGCAAGGGTTCTCGATGAAGAACGGATGATGTTGTGTATTGAGCAGCCTACAAATCAAATTGAGGCCATCCTGCGATCCGCTGGTGACGATGATCTGCTCCGGCGAGACCAGCATGCCGCGTGTTCGGCCGAGATGGCTGGCAAGCGCAATCCTCAGGTCGGAGAGGCCTGCCGGATCTCCGTATTCGGTGAGGTTGGGTCCTGCCGCAGAAATCTTACGCAGCAGGAGTCGCCGCCAGGTATCGACCGGAAAGGAGTCCGGATCCGAGCGCCCGATCCAGAAATCGATGATGGGATTTGCGACATCGGGTCTTGTCACGCTCGGCGGATGGCCGGAGAAACAGAGCAGCGGCGACGGTAGATCGAGCTTGGGGCCGTTCGTCGAACCGGATCTCACATCGGCGCTAAGCGACTCGTCCGGCAACGCGCGACTGACGAACGTCCCAGCTCGCCCTCGCGACTCGATATAGCCCTCGGCTGCCAAGCGATCGTACGCCAACGAGATGGTGTTGCGTGAGATGTTGAGCTGTTCTGCGAGTTGGCGCGTTGGCGGCAAGCTCATGCCGGGCCGGAGGCGGCCACTCAGAATATGGCTGCGAATTTGCTCGAACGCCTGCTCCTGCAGCGTCTCGCTGGCATTCTTGTTAAACCTCAAATCGAGTTCCAACGTATGTCCTCCTCGGGACGCACTTGGACTAGCTCTGACACCCCTGGAGATAAGCCAGGAGAGATCCTCGCCGGCACTTCCACTATAACAGTTTTATGTGCGCGGAGCATACTATATCGGCAGGCATATTTTAGATGCTCGCTAACCACCGGTTACGTTCATATGGCGCGAGATCGAGGGGTCGGAGAGGCGGCGATCGATGACGAAATCATGGCCGCGCGGCTTGTCGAGGATAGCAGCATCAATGGTGTGCTGCAGGAGACGATCAGTTGGATCCGCTCTGAGCGGCCCCCGCAGGTCGAACGCATTGTCTTGGCCGAGGCAGGAATAGATCGTGCCTGTACAGCTCACCCGGACGCGATTGCAACTTTCGCAGAAGTTATGCGTCAGGGGCGTGATGAAGCCCAGCCGTCGTCCTGTTTCGCGGACCAGAACATACCGGGCGGGACCACCGGTCGAGAAATCGTCTTCGTCGAACGTGAACCTGGACATCAGTCGCGCCCGCACGATCGAAAGCGGCAGATATTGGTCAGCGCGATGTACGCCGATGTCGCCCATCGGCATGGATTCGATCAGCGTCATGTCGGCGTTGCGTCGATGAGCAAACAGCAGAAGATCTTCCAGCTCGTCTTCATTGACTCCCCTGAGAGCGACCACATTGAGTTTGACCGAGAGGCCCGCGGCCTGTGCCTCGTCTAGCCCTTTCAATGTCGCTTTCAGATCTCCCCACCGGGTTATCTGCCGGTAGCGATCCTCGTCGAGGCTGTCCAAAGAGACGTTGACCCGGCGCACGCCCAAAGCGGCCAGCTCACACGCATGCTTGGCAAGTTGAGTTCCATTGGTGGTAAGCGTCAACTCGGTAAGCGCGCCGCTCTCGAGGTGTCGCGAAAGCTTTCGGAATAGATCCATGACATTGCGCCGAACGAGCGGCTCTCCGCCCGTCAAGCGAATCTTGCGGATACCGCGCCTCACGAAGGCTGAGCAAAGCCTGTCGAGCTCGTCCAGGGAGAGCAGATCCCGTTTGGGCAGGAAGCTCATCTGCTCCGACATGCAATAGACGCATCTCAGGTCGCACCGGTCTGTCACCGAGACGCGCAGATAGGTGATTGTCCTGCCGAACGTGTCCACGAGGGCTGCGGACGGTTCGGCCTTACTTCCTGACGAGGTGGGGTCCACCGCGTTCGGCGGATGGATCAATGGCCGCGTCGGGACCTCCGAGGACGTGACGCGCATCATGACACCAATGACAGCATTTCTTCGATTCGCGTGAACTTCTCGCGCGGCTTGCCTCTGCTGGTTCCCCGTTCGACCTCGGCCGCGTCGATATCAAACCAGTCAGCGAGGCCAACAACCCTTGCGCAGCGGCGTTCGATGATGGGGGCAACGCCTTTCAGGCCCGGCGCGTATCTTGGCGGGTGCTTCGCAAGATCAGTCAGTAGCGACTCGACAGTTTCAAGGCTGTCCGCCCTGTTGGTTCCAATAATGCCGCTCGGTCCGCGCTTCAGCCAGCCTGTCACATAGAGACCAGGGAGCACGCTCTCGCCGTCAACGATGCGGCCGGCGGCATTCGGCAAGACTCCTCGCATCGGGTCGAAGGGCAATCCCGGTATAGGCACCCCCTTGTAGCCGATGCTGCGAAAAACCAATCCGCAGGTCAGCTCCTCGAAGCAGTTGGTGGCCATGGCACTTTGCCGAAACGGTTCGCCAGTCAGCCTATTCCGAACAAGCGACAGCTTCTCGACCCTGTCTCGGCCCTGCACCGCGAACGGGCTCGCAAGGAATCGAAAATGGATCCTGCGCAAGCCGCTCTGCGGGGCGTTTGCGGCGATTGCCCGGAAGAGCTCCATGTTCTTTTGCGCAATCACGTTGGTATTGCTGGCCAATTCCGTTTCGCAAGCCGACGTCAGTCGCAGTTGCTCGGGATCCACCGTAGCAACGGTGCCGGTGAGGCCGGTGAGCTCTCGCAATTCCTTGGATGTAAATTTTGCTTGCGCTGGTCCGCGCCGGCCGATGATGTGGACCTCGCGAACCCTGCTCTGGGAAAGCGCGTCGAGCGCGTGCTCGGCGATATCACTGGTCTTGAGCTCGTCGACGGGACGGGTCAGGATTCGACAGACGTCCACGGCCACATTGCCTTGCCCGATGATCGCAACGACCTCTTGCTGCAAATCGAATACACGATCGCGATAGTCCGGATGGCCGTTGTACCATCCGACAAACTCCGTTGCGGTGTGGCTTCCGTCCAGATCCTCGCCCGGGATATCCATGCGCCGATCCTTTTGGGCGCCGCACGCGAAGATGATCGCATGGTAGGCTGCCTTCAGCTCCTCAATCGTGACATCAATCCCGATCGTGACGTTGCCGAGGAAGCCGAATTCGGGTGTTCGTGCGATGCGTTCGAAGACCTGGATCGGTTGCTTGAGCTTCTGATGATCGGGCGCGACACCGCTTCGAACCAGTCCGTAAGGCGTTGGCAGGCGTTCAAACATATCGACTCGGACCGGCAACTCGGATCTCAGAAGCGCCTCAGCGGCGTAAAATCCGCTTGGACCGCTTCCGACGATGGCAACGTGGATGCTTTCACTCGTGTCCATGTGTGGATCCCCTTAAGGCTGCGTCTAAAAGCCGAGCTCTGCACGCCGCGCGGCGGCTGTCGGCAGAGGCTCTTGGCGCGCCCGGATGACAGGCAATTGAACCGCTCGCTCCGCGTTGATGGCGATCCACTCGGACATTTCGTCCGGCAGGTTGATATCCTCGTAGATTGCGCGAACCGGACAGGCATCCACGCAAGCGCTGCAATCTACGCAGACGTTGGGATCGATGTAGAGCTGGTCGTCGCCGGCGTGAAAGCACTCGACGGGGCAGTGCGAAACGCATTCCGTGAAACGGCAAGCTCTGCAGTTGTCAGTCACGACGTGGGGCATAGATAGTCTCTTTCTCTTGTTTCACCCGAGACTGTGCACGGGTGGGTCCTCCCGTGAGCAAAGGAGGGGCCGCACGCCTTTGCGACCCCTCCTACTCGATCTTCTGCCTACGCGGCGTCGGCCTCGATCAGATTCTCGGCGGCGATCACCTCGACGAGGTTGTCGGAATAAACGCCGGCGTTGCCGAGATTGGCGTGGCGCGTCGACGTAGTTGAGTTGACGGCACTGCCGGTACGATTGTGGCCAGGCCAGTGACCCAGGTTCGTCATGACCATGCCGACCATGACATCCTCTGAGATCTTGGCCTTGGCCTCGAAGTCTCCGCGCTCGTTGAACACCTTGACGTAGCTGCCGGGCGTGATGCCGCGTGAAGCCGCGTCTTTGGGATTGATCACGAGGAACTGCTCACCCTGCCGCTTCCGGTGCACCGGCTCGTTGCCGTATTGCGAGTTCAAGAATGACTGCGGCTTGAGAGAGATCAGGTTCAGCGGATAGCGGGCCGCATGATCGGGACTGTACTGCGGGGATTCGCCCGGCGGAATGAAGTTGGGCACCGGGTCAACGAAGCCACCCGGTTGCATTTCGGTGTACCCGGAACGCCAAACCCCTTCGACGAAATTACCCTTCTCAGCGAGACTGGCCTTAAACTCGCACTTGCCCGACGGCGTCTTGAAGTTGCCTTCCGCATGCGGCGTCCGCTCCGATGGCGAGCCCACATTGAGCCGCATCCACCCGACCTCCTTGAGCTTATCGAGCGTAATGCCTTCAAACGCCGGCGCATCCCAATGATAGCTCCCCAACACCATCTCCTCGTCGGTGAGTGAGAAGTGAGGATCATTGAAGCCCATCGTTCTTGCCAGGCGACGGAACAGCTCCGCGTTCGTAATGCACTCCCCAGGAGGCGGAATCGCCGGTTGGTTGAGATGGGCGTAAAGGTGCCCCCACGTCACCATGAGGTCGAACGATTCGCCTTGCATCGCAGACGGCAGAATAATGTCCGAGTACTTGGCCGTATCGGTGATGAAGAGCTCGCTCGTGACCATGAAGAGGTCTTCTCGTTTCAAGCCCTCAACGATCTTCCCTGCGCTCGGCGCTTGCGACACCGGGTTGGAATTGTAGACAAACAACGACATGATCGGAGGATCCAGCGCGAGCTCTCCGGTCAATGCCTCTCCGAGCTCCAACTCGTTCACAACGCGCGTGCCGGGTTTGATCCAGTCAGGACGGCACATGAAGTCGAAGTTGAAGGGGAACTCCCAGATCGGCATCTCTACGGCGCCTCCGCCGACGTGCCGCCATGCGCCAGTCAATGCGGGCAGCATCGTGATCAGTCTGACGGCGTCGCCACCGCCCGGACTGCGCTCGAGAGCCACGCCTTCGCGGATGGCTGCGGGCTGCGTGGTTGCGTATTCGCGGGCCAGCTTGCGGATGTCATCGGCGGGGATGCCGGTGATCTCTTCGACGCGCTCAGGAGGATACTCAGCGGCGCGCGCCTGAAGATCGTAATAGCCGACTGTGTACTTTTCGACATAGTCGTGATCGACGAGATTTTCCTCCCACATCATGACGTGCATCATGCCAAGAGCCAAAGCACCGTCAGTACCCGGACGAATCTGGATGTGCCAGTCGGCCTGCTTAGCGGTCTTGCTCTTGACAGGGTCGATGACGACGATCTTGGCGCCTTTGCTGCGCGCTTCGAGAATGAAGGGCCATGCATGGAGATTGGTGTTCACCATGTTCATGCCCCACACGATGATGTATTTCGCGTAGGCAAGACTTTCGACGTCGAGACCACCGGTCGGTCCGACCGTCATCAGCCAGGCGGTCGAGGAGCCGGATTCACAGTATGTTTTCTCGGAGACGGTGGATCCAAGACGATTAAAGAAGGCATCTCCGGAGGTCAGGCCGTTGATCGTGCCTTGGTGTCCGAGATACGCATGCGGCATGATCGCCTGGGAACCGTACTGGTCGATGATCCTTGTCCATTCGCGCCGTATGGTCTCGAGCGCCTCGTCCCAGCTGATGCGTGTAAATTGCCCCGAACCCTTCGGCCCCACCCGCTTCATCGGATAGAGCAGGCGGTCCGGGTGATAGTGATGGTCGGCAAAATTCTTGAGCTTGGGACAGAGGCCGCCGCGAGTCAGCGGATGGTTGGGGTCGCCCGTCACCTCGACGAGCTTGCCATCCTTGACGTGATAGAGGAACGCGCAGGTATCTGGACAATCTTGAGGGCAGGCGCCCCTCACGATCTTCTCTTCGCTCGCATGGGCTGTCATAGGCGTCTCCTTACTGGTTAAGTCGCGCGCCAAAGCGCGACGCCATGTCGCTAGGCTAGAAACGGTGGAGAGACGCAGAAAGAGCCAGTTAGGTCGTTTTTATTGGTTCCAAAGTATAAATTAATAGGCTGAAGTGTTGCGCATAGGTTAGTTGCACGCCGGATAGTCAAACCCGTCGTGCAACTTGCCTATTTGATGATCAATTGGCAGCGGCGTACGGATGTCTTGCCGACGATCTGCGAGAGGTGGCCTCGGCCACGGTCGGCTCTCCGGCGACCGCCCTCGCAATCGCCTCTTTGACGGCCCGGTAGTTGAACTCCTGAATCTTGGCGTCGTCGCTGGCTTCCCAATGGATGAAGACACCGACGCAGATGAAGAGGTTGGGAGCCTCCTCCGGAGGGATGACGCCTTCTGCCACCGAGTCCTGAACGGCCTTGGCGACACCATATTGCGCTGGGCCGAACATTTGGACTGCCTGCTTGGCGTCTTTGATCGTGACCTTGTTGTAGAGCAGGGTGCTCGGCTTGCACGCCAAGTTCGGCTCCAGAACTGCCAAGAGCGACGTGAAGCCATCCTTGTTGTTGGTCAAGCTGTTGGCGAATGCGGTTTCAGCCGGCGAGCCGCGCGGCCCTATGAGCAGGTCGATATGCGCGACCTCATTGCCGTCGCCAACCAGGGATTCGCCAACTCTGAGTTCCGTGATCTTAGCCATGACTGTCCTCTGAATGCTTGATGCCGGGATCGACACAGGCAAGACAGTATGGCGCTCTTTGGCTCCTTAGAAGGTCCACCATCCAACAATTCCATAGAGCCAAACCAGATACGATAACGGCGACCGATGCAGTGAGACGTTTGCGGCGCGCCGGTGCAGGGGCGGGGATGCCCGCCGATGGCAAGGCTCTAGCGATGGCGGCAAGTGCTCGTCAGCTCTGCTATGCGCTGATTGATGGGGTTATCGAGAACGTCTCGCGGAGCGGCCGCTTCGAAGGTGCGGTTTGAGCCAAGGTGGCCACGGTCCAGGCTGCAGGCTCATAAGCGCGTAGCGACAGCTGCATGGTAGCGAGTCGGATCATGGCGGGTGGCGAGCTCATCTTAGCGGGTGATAACGCTGCGGAAGCGCTTCATCAGATTGCGCTCGCGGTGGCGCCGGTTGCTGAAGTCGTGCATCGAGTGCGGCGATTGCCGATAGAAGCGCCACCTGGCGGCGAGCAATCCGGAAGCAAGCTTTGCAGCGGGCTGCAACCCGTCGACGGCCTCGATGGTGGTCGAGGCCGTGATGAGAGTGCTGGTGAGATTGATCCTCACGTGCGCCGTGGTGGCGCCCGTCCAGATGTCTTGAGGATTTTGCCCGTGTACGTCTCTCGCGCTGATTTTCATGGCGTCTTTTCGCCGGGAGTTAAGATCGTCGTAGAGAGCATTAGACTCTGGGTTGTGAAACAAGGGATCAGAACTTCAAGCGCGCGGTGGCGAAGAATTGTCGGCCGGGCTCGGGAAAGCCTTCCGCGAGCGCGTAGTTCTCGTCGGTCAAGTTTGCGCCTCCGACCGCGGCAGAGAAGTTGTCGTTGAAATTGTACTCGGCCTGGACGTTGACCAGCGCATAGCTGCCGGTCTCGATGTAGGTCCGCGTGGTGCCGCTGGTCACGATGCTGTTGCGATCGGAGGCGAGCGCCAGGCTCGGCGTGATGGTGAGGTTCGGCAGCGCCTGCCAGGCGAGATAGAGGAACGCCTCGTGGTCTGGCGTACCTTCCGGCTTGGTGCCGGCGTGACATAATCGTACTCGCGCTGGAGATAGGTGTAGTTGCCGCCGATGCGAAGGCCCGGCGCGATGTCCCAATCGACCGACACCTCGAAGCCGAAGTGCTCGCCGCTGACGTTCTGCAACTGACCGCTGACCGAGCCATTGTTGTTGATGATATAAGCTTGCTGGATTGCGTCTTTCAGGTCCGCATAGAAGATCGCACCCGAGACGCGAGCCTGGCGGAACAGGGTCTCGGTGGCGCCGAGCTCGTAGTTCGTCGCGCGCTCCGGAGCGAGGTCCGGATTGGGCACTTGGTAGCCGAAGCGTGTGCTGTAGCGCTCGAAGACGGTAGCGAAGCGTGTGCGACTTGAGACGGTCGCGTGTACGTCGCCCGTGTCGGAGAAGCGGTAGACGGCGCCGCCCTGGTAGTTCCAGGCATCCGCCGTTGTCACCTCATTCTGGACTACGACGCCGCCGCTAAAGTCCTCGGCCTTTTTGACGTCCTGGTAGTCGTAGCTGGCGCCGGCGATGAAATCGAGGCGCTTCGAGGCGTGGAACGTGTTCTCGACGGCGAACGACCAGGTGTCCTCTACGTTTGACTGCCAGGGCTCGACGAAGGCGTTCACTGGATCGTCGGGGCGGCCAAAATTGCGCTCGCTGTGGTCGTCGCGGCGATAGTGGATCGCAGCCTTGAGCGAGTTCATGGGAATGAGCTCGGTGCCCATCTCGACGAAGCCACCGTAGGCGAAGTCCTCATAGTCGCTGTCGAAGGTGTAGGGGAACGTCTGGCTCGAATAGGGCTCGCGCGTCGCCGACGGGACATCGAACGAACTCAGGCGGTTCTCGAAAATATTGTAATAAACGTTCGTCTTCATATACGACGCCTCTCCGATGGCTGTCTTGGACAGCCAGGAGATGCTCGAGATGTCCCAGTAGGGCCAGTTCCAGTAGCGCTGGGTCTGGAGCTGCTCTTTGGCGACGTGCAGGGGCGCGTTCTTCTCGCCGCTCTGGGTCGTGAAGTTGATCGAGTATTCGTCGGTCGCGTTCGGCGTCAGGCCGATCTTGGCGTTGATGCGCCAGTCGCGGAAATCGGAATAGTCGCGGTCGCCACCTTGCTCGTAGGGAAAGAAGGGATTGAACGGCGCGGAAGGTGTCGCCGGCTTGAAATCTTCGGACAGGTTGAACTGATCCTGGTCGACGATGGTGTCGGAGAGCTGGGCGTAATAGCCCTTCTGACGCGTTCCCGCGTAGGCGTAGCTGCTCCACTGGTTCATATCGTCGAGGGTGCCGTTCATGACGACGCCCGAGCGGGCCTCGGCCTCAAACTCCTTGGTGGGTTTGCGGCTGACGAGGTTGATGGCGCCGCCCATCCCGCCGGGGCCGTTCAGCACCGAGACGTAACCCTTCTGGATCTGCACCTCGGCGAGGTCCGGCGTCAGGAAGCGGTTCATGTCGAGGCGGTTGTCGGCCGGCAGGTAGACGCGCACGCCGTCGATTGAGAGTGGCACGCGGAAGCGGTCGAAGCCGCGCACGAAGATGTCTCCCTCGTTGCGCCGGCCGCCGGCGGAGTGCGACGTCACGCCGGGCGCGATGTCGACCGCGTCGCGCAGCGACTGCTTGTTATAGGTCCACATGGCCTCGTTGGTGATCGTGGTGCCGCCGATCATGTCGACCTGGCCGAGCGTGAAGGCGCCGATGGCGGGGCCTTCGCCGATGTAGCCGGTGTCTCCGGAGCCTGCCGTGTCACCAGCGACGATGGCGCTGCCGCTTCCGGCGGACGGCCTTTTCTTGACCGTGCGACGGCGGACGATCGGTTCGGTGGGGGCTTGCACGACGATGGGGGGAGCGGCGTTGCCTCGTCGGCTGTCACATCGCCACCGGCGGTGGCTACAGTTGCGTCTTGCGCTAGTGCGGACGAGATCGCAACACAAAGACCTGCGGCAGTGGTGATGGCGGTGAATACGCTTCTGGACATTTTTGAATCCCCCCCAAGAAGCAGTGGTGTGGCTTGGCGGCCGCTTATCATTGCAACCAGCGCGTTCGCTATATCTCTTTAGATACAACGAACGGCGCAGGCTATGGGGCGGTTCGATGTCCGAGAAGATCCACGATCAATCTATTTCATGGAGCCAAACCAGACACAATTGATCGGCAGGGGCCAAGCAGATGAGTGCGGGAGCGGCGGCTTTCGTGCTGCGCGCAAAACAGGATGGGCGCGCCCGATGGGACGCGCCCGCTTTATGCCGGTAGTGATAGGGACGTTATTCGTGCGTGTGGAAGATCTTGTTTACGATCACCCACTTGCCGTCAATCTTGAGTAGATTGAAGATGTCGGTGAAACGGTGCTTTTGCCAATTGTCGACCTCGATCCGCACATTGGCAGCCGATCCGGCGACGTCGACTTTTACAATACGCGGCGTCACCTGCGGCGCAGGGCCGATGGAATCAGCCCAATCGTAGATGAGTTTCATCGGGCCGGCTACGAGCGTGTCGCCGAGGTAGCCGTAGACCGTCGCATCCTTATGGAAGGACGGCTTCATTGTGTTGCCGCTACCCGCCTTTGCACCGTCAAGATAAGGCTGAATTGCCTTCGTGATGTCTTCGTAGTCTTGCGCGGGAGTAGTGCCCATCTCTTGCTCCATTACTGATTTTTCGAGTACGCATTTTGCGCGTATCGAGGCGGGTCGTAATCCTTGAGCACGCATTTTCATAGGTCCAAGAAAGCAAACATGCATGGGGCCGAACTGCTCCTTTGGGAGACGGGTCAATCAACGTTGAGATCTTGATTCGCTGACAAGAGGCGGCGCGCCATCACGGGACCGCGATCCGGGCCGTGCGCCACGGCTTCCGGCGAGGACACTGGTGATGACGTAAAACACCGGCGTGAAGATGAGGCCGAACAGCGTCACGCCGAGCATGCCCGAGAACACCGCCGTGCCGAGCGACTGGCGCATCTCCGCGCCCGCGCCCGTCGCCAGCACCAGCGGCACCACGCCGAGGATGAAGGCGAGCGAGGTCATGAGGATGGGACGAAGCCGCGTGCGCGCCGCGCTGACGGCGGCATCGTAGCGGCTCATGCCCGCCTCCTCCGCCTGCTTGGCGAACTCGACGATCAGAATGGCGTTCTTGGCCGCCAGGCCGACAAGCACCACGAGCCCGATCTCGACCAGGATGTTGCGGTCGAACCCTTGCAGGTTGACACCGAGCATGGCGGCGAGGATGCACATGGGCACGATGAGGATCACCGCCAGCGGCAAGAGCCAGCTTTCATAAAGCGCCGCCAGCACCAGGAATACGAACTCGACCGCGAGCCCGAACGCGATCACCGCCGTGTTGCCGGCGAGCTTCTCCTGCAGCGCGATCTCTGTCCACTCGAAGCCGAAGCCCGACGGCAGCGCCGTGTCGACGATGTGCTCGATGGCCGCGATGCCCTGGCCCGACGAGTAGCCGCGCGCGAGGCCCACTTGAACTTCCGCCGCCGGGAACAGGTTGTAGCGCGGCACGCGATAGGGACCTGTCGTGTCGGAGAACGTCGCCACCGAGCTGAGCGGAACCATGTCGCCGGAATCGCTGCGCGTCTTGAGGTTTTCAACATCGCGCAAGGTCACCCGGTATGGATTGTCGGCCTGTGCCGTCACCCGGTACGTGCGGCCAAGGATATTGAAGTCGTTGACGAAGGCCGAGCCCATATAGATCGAGAGCGCTTCGAACACGCGCCCGATCGGCACGCCGAGCTGCTCCGCCTTGGTGCGGTCGATTTCCGCCCAGATCTGCGGCGTGCGCGTGTTGAAGAGCGTGAACGGCTGCACGATGCCGGGCACCTGACCGGCGCCGCCTGCGTCCCCCATGAGATGCATCGCGCCCACGTCGATGCATTCGATCAAAAAAACAATCGGGAGAAAACACCATGCCTTTGGACTCTTCTATTCCTGCTCACCTGCGGTGCCCGCGCACACGTCACCGTCGCGTCAGCGACACCTGGAAGCCGCCGTATCCCGCCTTCTCCGCGAAAGTCGATCCCACAGTCGAGCAAATGGTGATGGCCTACTTCGGTGTCCAGTCGAAGGGCGAGGCGCAGCACGGCGAGGCCTGTTCCGCCTTCCAGACGATCCGCGAAAGCCTCAAGCTCACCGATGGTCCGGCGCGTCATGACCTCGTGCGGTTCGTCGACGCCGAGGGTTGCCTGAATCTGATCATCGTCGCCTACTGGAAGGATCCGGAAACACATCGCAGATGGAACACCAGTTCTGAGGTCGCCGGATGGTGGGCCTCGGACGATCGGCTGAACGAAGGCGTCGGATACTTCCGCGAAATCCTGAGCCCGCGCATGGAGCAGTTCGAGACCATCTTCACCCATGATTACGGCCCCTTCGAAGGCATGAGCATCCTGTTCGGCAACATGAGCGAGCCGATCTTCGAGCACGGCTACTGGGGGTCGATGCGCGATCGCCTGCCGGTTTCGCAGAACGACACCATGGAGCCGATCGGCGAATTGAAGGTTGTGCGGGGAGAACCGCAGGCCGGCGGACGCGTCATCATCAGCGGACACCAGAACCTCACGCTGATCCGTTCGGGCGAAGACTGGAGCCGCACGCAAGGCGAGGAAGGCCGCACGTGGTACGAGGACATCGAGCCCGTGTTGCATCAGGGCATGAATTTTCTACGCGACGACGGCCTGGAGATCGGCTGCTATTGCAACCGCTACTGCCACCACATCGATGACAACGGCAACGCGGTGGAGAAGGGCTTCGGCGTCAGCCTCTGGAACTCCGTCGCCCGTCTCGAGCAATGGGGTGAATCCCACCCCACGCACCTGCAGATCTTCGTGACGTTCATGCGCAACGTTCACAAGTTCAAGGAGCTTACGCTCTATCACGAGGTCTCGGTGTTCGACGCATCGAACCAGTACTTCGAGTACATCAACTGCCATCCAAAGACCGGCCTCCTGCGGGCCGTGTAGAACGGTTGATCCCGGTTAGCTACATGCGATGGCGCCTTCCGCTAAGGTTGGCGCCGTTCGTCTGTCGCGGGGGAGGGGTGCGCGTCGCGCCTCGGCTTTGCGGGCGGCAGGCGCCAGCAGATGACTTCAGAGAGGAGCGGACATGGACAGGGATTTCAAGGTCGCCGTCGTCACGGGCGCGAGCAGCGGGATCGGCCGGGCGATTGCCGAAAAGTTTCTTTCCAGCGGCTATCGGCTCGTCGTCATGGCGCGGTCCGAGCCGGAATTGCTGGAGATCA